>Ga0310123_10004525_pt1 | contig 10529 bp, 6 predicted proteins | sample CB6_AW_1057_MG_FD_203505 | JGI IMG/M metagenome (GOLD analysis project Ga0310123, IMG submission 203505) | Marine microbial communities from Western Arctic Ocean, Canada - CB6_AW_1057 | ecosystem: Environmental > Aquatic > Marine > Oceanic | place: Canada: Western Arctic Ocean | collected...
GGAAAGAGGAATAGTGAAAATCATGAAAGCTGAGCTTCGACCCTTCCGAACGCAGACTCTCGTGTTTCGCCTCGGCCTGGCCTGCACAGTCTTCTTGGCGATGGCCTCCACCGCCCTGGCTCAGCGCTTGCCAGGCACGGAAAACGGCGAGTGGCGTTATCTGGGTGGTGATGCCGGGCACACCCGCTACTCGCCCCTAGATCAAATCAACGCCGCCAACTTCGAGGACCTCGAGGTGGCGTGGATCTGGCGAAGCGACAACTTCGGCCCCAACGTCGACTACTTCTTCCGGTCTAGGGCAATCTACGCAGATGGAATAGTCTACACGGTAGCTACCCCACGCCGGCAGGTGGTGGCCATCGACCCCGCTACCGGCGAGACGCTCTGGACTTTCAGGGAGCCCGAGACCGTCAGGCATTTACGGTCTCCCAGGGCAGCCTATGGGAAAGGCGTCGCCTATGCCGAGGTGGACGGTCGCGGAGTGATTTATATCATTTCACCCGGCTTCTTCCTCTGGGCTCTTGACGCCAAGACTGGTCGGCCCCTGGAGAACTGGGGTTCGCCCGTACCGATCGAGTCCTTCTCCCGGTCCGGTGTCGTGGACCTGATCCCGGACCTCGTGGGAGACTGGGGTCCGTGGCAGGACTTCGTGGCCCAAGGTGGGACCTACGATCCGGATCACGGGATCCCGAGAGAACTCGGCATGGTCACCAGTTCCTCGCCGCCGATTGTGGTTAACGACGTGGTAGTCGTGGGCGTCGGCCACGAGCCGAGCTACGGCCAGACCCGGATTGAGAATGTTCCGGGCGACATCATGGGATTCGATGCCAGGACTGGTGAGAACCTTTGGAAATTCCACGTCATTCCACGGCCCGGCGAGTTCGGCAATGACACGTGGGAAAACGACGCCTGGAGATTTTCGGGTGACATGTCCTCATGGGCTCCGATGTCTGCCGACCCGGAGTTGGGGCTCGTGTACTTCGTGACGAATGCCTCGACGGTCCAGTCGTACGCAGGCCATCGGCCGGGGGACAACCTCTTCGGAGGCAGTGTGGTCGCGTTGGACGTTCGGACAGGCGAGCGGAGGTGGCATTTCCAGATCCACCATAGTGACCAGTGGAACTATGATATTCCGACCGTGCCCATTCTGATGGATCTGACGGTGGACGGGCGTGAGATCCCAGCCCTCATCCAGAACACGAAGCAGGGTCTCGTCTTCGCGTTCAACCGGGAGACCGGAGAGCCAATCTGGCCCATCGAAGAGCGCCCGGTCATCCAGACAGAAGTTCCCGGAAACTACACGTCACCCACGCAGCCTTACCCGACCCGACCGGAAGCTCTGGACCCGATCATATTGAGTGGTCTCACAGAGGAGTTCGTAATCGACTACACGCCGGAGCTGAGGCAGCAGGCTCTGGACATCCTGAGTCAATACCGGATTGGGGGCCTCTACGTGCCGCAGCTCCCCTATAACCACGACAACGACTTCATCAACAACATCGGCTGTCAGGGGGCGGGAAACGTCACCCCGCATCCCCCGGTTGCGGATCCTACTATGGGAGTCATGTATGCGTCTCACATCCGAAACTGCAGTGCACGAGGGTTTATGGAGCCCACGGGCGGGGTGGACGTAGACAACGCAAACTATGCCGTGCCTGGTGCTGGCAATGCTCTTCCCAACTCTACTCCTACCACGGGAACCACAGTGGCAGCGTGGTTGCCCGGCGGTGGACCCGAGGACCGTCGGGCGGGACTACCAACAATCGACGGGTTACGGCTCTGGAGGCCGCTGGACAACCAACTGTCCGCCTTCCAGATGAACACGGGTGAGCGGATCTGGTCGCTGCCGGTTGGCGAGACTCCCGAGCGGATCAGGAACCACCCTCTCCTGGCGGGAGTGGAGGTTCCTAATACGGGAGGAGCCGGCTGGTCGATCCAGATTGTGACTAGTAGTCTCTTGGTCCAGACCCGGTCGCTCAGCCAAGGCACTGGACAGATTGTGCCCGATGCCCCGTTGGAGCTCCATGCCCGCGACAAGCGGACGGGTGAAATCCTGTCGAGCGTCGAGCTTCCGGCCCCTGGCCAGTACGGGCTGATGACCTACATGCACCAAGGCAAGCAGTACATCGTGGTGCAAGTCGGCAGCATTCACACGGGGTTTCCGGGCTCGCTGGTAGCGCTGACGTTGCCGTGATTCGGTCTTGCTGGAATTGGAGCTGCGGGATCTTTCACGGAGGTATACCCCACTTTCTCCTAGCCGTAGATGTGGATGTGTGGTTCAGACGCCAATAGAAAAAGCTTGGCCAGACCGTTGCGGTCGGCTCAAGATTAAATGTTGTCCTGGTGCATGCAGTGTGGGAAAGGAGCGGCGATGGACCACCGTTCATCCTCTGGCGGTCTTTTTGTAGGTGCACTTGCATAAGGACACATGCTGTCGCCCTCATCGGGACCTCGCCGCCGATTCGGAACACTGTGTCGTCATGCCCTGACGCTGCTTCTGAACCCTATAGGACGACAACTCAGACGGGAGCGTAGGGTAGAGGGAGGATCATCAAGGGGGAGACAACCACCCAGACATCCGGCTATGGGCGCCGTCACAAAAGGGTTTGTTAGCAGATTGACCACACCTGCAGAGGAAAAATGGTTTTCCCTCACGGGTTTCAATCAAGTTGCCTTCGTGGTCACATAACTCTGCCGCCCCTTCAACCTTGTAAGGGCCGGTCGCAGAAACGGTAATCTTGATATCAGACAAAAGATCCTCCCTGATCCGATTGAATCGAACACTCTCCTGAAACCTACTACGGTAGTACAGTCGAGGACCATAACGTGGCAGCCTATTTTGAGATGGTCATTGTCATCAATCCGTTCGGGGCGCACGACGTCTCAATGGATGTTCGAGGGGAGCGAGGTCATTTGCTGGCTCCGCATATGAGAAGTCTTTGGGGTGAGACTCGCCACGGACCAGTGGATTCTTCGGTATCTGACCAACACATCAAGCGCAGGGGGCCCAAGTGACGTGGGAAATCGTCTTCGTTCTGGTCTTGACGATCTGTGCAGTGGTGCTGTTTGTCACCGAAAAGTTCTCTACAGACATCGTAGCCATCTTCGTCATGATCACACTTCTCGTCTCTGGTATTCTCACCCCGGCGGAGGGGTTCGTCGGTTTCGCTAACGCCGCGACTGTTACGGTCGGTGCGATGTTTGTGCTCAGCGCTGGAATGTTTCGGAGCGGCGCAGTGAACTTCGTTGGCAGAGTGCTCGGGAGACTGGCTCGGCGCAGTTCCAGGTTGATGGTGTTCGTGCTGATGGTAGGTGTCGGCGTCTTGTCATCCGCCCTAAACAATACGGCTGCGGTAGCAATCCTGATCCCTGTCGTCATTGTCGTCGGGCGGCGAGCAGACACGAGCCCCTCGAAACTGCTGATGCCCCTTTCGTTCGCTTCCATGTTTGGAGGCATGTGCACCGTCCTTGGGACGTCGACCAATATCCTGGCGAGTTCGATAGCCGAGCAGTCAGGGCTTGAGGCATTCGGCATGTTCGAGTTCACGAAGCTAGGCGTGATTTTCTTCGCCGTCGGAGTTGCCTACATGATGACGGTGGGCAGAAGGCTCGTGCCCGACCACCGTGGCAAAGGGGATCTCACGAAGAGCTTTGGTCTGGGCGACTATCTGACAGACCTCGTATTAGAGGGGGAATCGAAGTCGGTCGGCCACCCGCTGGCATCGGCGCCACTCGTCGAAGAGTTCGGCATCGAAGTTCTCCAGATCCTACGCGGCGAGGACGCCCTGCGCCCGACTCCTGAGACTATCCTTCGCGAACACGACATTCTTCGAATCAAGGGGGATCTTAGGACGATCAACGATTTGAAGGGCCGCGCCGGCGTGACCTTTGGAATGAGCACGAAATGGCGTGACGAGGACCTCGAGTCCACCGACACCAGGCTTGTTGAGGCAGTGGTTGGGCCCAGCTCACCGCTAGCTGGGAAGCCCCTCTCTGAGTCGCATCTGCGAGAGAATTATGGAGCTACTGTACTCGCCATTCGACAGCACGGCTCCCTAACTCATGGCAAGTTTCAGAACATGAAGCTTATGCCGGGAGACACGCTGCTGATCGACGTACCGAACGATCAGATTGAGCATCTCACCAAGCAGCGTGTGTTTCTTCTGGTGTCCAGGGCCGGGATCCCACGTTTTAGCTGGCCTAAAGCCACCAAAGCGCTCGTCATCGTGATCTCCGTCGTAGTGATCTCAGCAATCGGATTACTGTCGATTGTCACTGCAGCGGCCACGGGTGCCCTGTTGATGGTGTTGAGTGGGTGTATCTCGACCGAGGAGGCTTACGGAGCAATTGAGTGGAACGTGCTTTTCCTATTAGCGGGGATGCTCTCGCTGGGCGCCGCAATGGAAAAAACCGGCGCTTCGACGATGTTGGCCGAAGGGATGATTAGCGGGGTCGGTGTTTTTGGGCCGCTTGCCCTGCTTGCTGCATTTTTCGGCATCACCATGTTGCTCACAGAAGTGATGTCAAACAACGCCACCGTTGCTCTGTTACTCCCCATAGCGATCACCACCGCGCATTCGATCGATGCGAATCCGCGCACCTTCATGTTCGCCGTAGTGTTTGCGGCGTCGTCGAGCTTTATGACGCCGGTTGGGTACCAGACGAACACGATGATCTATGGGCCTGGCCAGTACCGGTTCGTGGATTTCATTCGTGTGGGCGCACCGCTCAACCTCATATTTTGGATCTTGGGCACGCTTTTGATTCCCTGGTTCTGGCCTTTCTAGGCCGAAGGGGTACCGCCTAAGATGGGCTCCTGCCCCATCGCAGTAACCACACGGAATCGTGAGATGATCAGGCGGATTTACCTTACCGAGGCAGTCGGATCCGCGACCACCGCTGGCGAGCGAGCCTCCCGCAAGTGAGTGTGAGGGGGTGGGATGGCATGAGGTGGCCACCCTCCTATCAAAACCTGCTTGATTGTCACTGCGGTGTCGGCTGGCACCAACCGTAAACCCCTCCTAGGGTCAGGGATAGAACGGGTAAATTCAATAATTTGGAGTACCGGCTGGTCTTCTGGATGGCTGGGCGTCTATTGGCTCGAAGTCGGTCGATCGACTTGTCCACCCGACCCCCGACGGATATGCTGCCGCGTTGTAGATGGTCGGGGGAAGAAATTCGTTGTGGGAGGTAGACATGAGTCGACCGGGGGCAAAAGGAACGAGCAAGCAGTCACGTCGCAACTTTCTTCTGAGGGCGGGCGCGACGGCGACCGGATTGGTCTTCGCACCAATTTCTTTAGCGGAAAGGCTCGAGGCAGCCCAGGTACCCCCCGACACCTTGAGGATCGGGACTATCGGGGCCGGGCTTATTGGGGCTGCGGTCGGCCTCAAGTGGGTAGAGGCCGGACACGAGATCCTCTTCTCCTCGCGCCATCCCGAAGAACTGACGGAACTGGTTGATCGGGCTGGGCCCAGAGCACGATCTGGAACGCCGGCGGAAGCGGCCGCCTTCGGGGAGGTCGTATTCATAGCAGTACCCTACGCAGCGCTCCCTCAAGTGGGCCAGGACTACGGGTCTTTGATGCGGGGCAAGGTCGTCATTGACTGTGGAAACCCCTACCCGCGACGCGACGGACCTATGGCGAACGATGCTTTAGAAAAGGGAACTGGGGTCGCCTCCGCCGAATACCTGCCGGGAGTCCGCCTCGTGCGCGCGTTCAACGCGATCGCTTCCAGGTCGGTCGAGCAGGAGGCTCACCGTGCAGGAGAGAAGGTCGGAATTCCGATCGCTGGGGACGATCCGGAGGCCCTCCAAGTCGTATCGGCCCTCGTAGTAGACGCTGGTTTTGACCCAGTCGTAGTCGGACCACTGGCACGGGCGCGAGAATTCGATCAGGGCACGCCGGTATACGTAACCGACATGACCGCGTCCCAGCTTAGGCAGGCCTTGGACCTAGGGTAGTGGGACAGGGTTCTCACCAAAGTAAAAAGCCAAACTTCTGGATGACTGAACTCAAGAATTCTGCGTCCAGTCATCCGTCTGCTCGACCAAACTCTACAAGGGAGGCACCCCTCATTGGCTCACGTTTCGTGCATAGTCGGATTTTACCACGTGTCTGCTGAAGAACCGATTTTGAAGTCAGTCTTGACCATCTCCTCGGAATCGCCCTTTTCAAGCATACCTCCGGCACCCATATCGACAGCCTTGTCCATCAAATGGGTTGACCGTAACATTGGCTGAGATCAGCGAGCCACTTCAAAGCCGGGACCTGTACCTTTCACGCTTATCAGCCTTTAGGAGGAGATTCTAATGTCACGCTCTTTCGTGTTTGTGTTCCTTCTTGCCGCATCCCTGCTAGTACTATTCGAGGGACTCAAGGCCCAGGCAGCCTACAATCCCTATCATGAAAATGAAGAATGGGACGATATCGGGGAGGTATTTGGACCCCTGACGGGGGGATTCCCTGATCCTGACGGCAGGCACATGTGGCTATTGGGTCGGTGCGGAAGCAACAACTGTGCAGATAGCGATCGGGATGCAATACTGAAGTTCGACCTCGAGGGAAACCTGGTTGACAGCTTCGGCGCTGGCGTATTCGCTTTTACCCACGGCTTCGATCTAGATGATGACGGATACTTCTGGGTAACAGAAGGTGCCCCTGCCGGGGATAATCGGGAGGCGCCCGGATTAAGACGAGGGTTAGGACACCAGGTTCACAAGGTTGATCAACAGGGAAACATCGTGATGAGCCTGGGAGAGGCCGGGGTCCATGGCTGCGATGGGACCCACTTCAACGGCCCTGCCGATGTAGTGGTGGCTCCCAATGGGGATATCTGGGTCGCGGACGGACATCGGGGTGGCAACAATCGTCTCGTGAAATTCTCGCCGGACGGGGATTTTCTGTTGGAGAGAGGCGGTTGTGTGGGTTCTGAAAGTAAGGAGCCCGGCATGTTTGATGATCCGCATGCGATCGCGATGGATTCACAGGGGCGAGTTTTTGTGGGCGATCGCGGAAATAGCCGAATCCAGATCTTCGATCAACAGGGCAATCTTTTGGCAATTTGGACGCAATTCGGCAAGCCGAGTGGCATCGTCATCGATAGCAACGATGTCATGTATGTTGTGGATGGACTTTCTGGCTTGGAACGTCCGGAGTGGCGTGACAACCCCGGCTGGGAACAGGGCATCCGAATCGGAGATGCCCGAACTGGTTGGGTGAGGGCCTTCGTTCCAAACCGCACTCAGGCAGGTGGGGCCGGAATCGAGTTTATCGGCGTGGATATGGAAGGCAACATGTACGCTAACGATCTCGCCCGGGAGAATGTGTCGAAATATGTCCCCTTCAAACCCTAGGGCGGAGCGGAAGCAACGCCAACGGTGTCAGCACGGTACTGATATACACACAAGTTGAGAGATGGAGGGGGCCCGCACAGGCCCCACTCCAGCTAGCAAGAGAGTGCCCTCGAAGGGGTTCAAGCCCTTCGGGGGCACCTGTGCATCTGCCGGTGGCGTTTACCTGAGATCCCTAGATCGATGCCATGCATAGGAGCTTTTGGATTTGATACGACCACTTGCCGCGCCCTAGATCGCCCGCGATCTACGGCCGGTAAACGTCAGGATGTGTGAGATGGCGAACTCCGTAGGCTGTCTGATTTTTGTTTCAGGAGTGCCTGGAAGGCCGACACGGACTGATGGTTGCTGAGGGATTACGCCTAAGGCGTAAGGACTTCTAGGGGGAAACGATCGTCAACGACGTCCCTGCGACCCCTCGGTTACGGTCACAGTTACCCCTGAGAACCTGACTCCCGTATAGAGTCCGTCGTCCGCGTAAGCGCGGACCTCATACGTGCCAGCCTCTCGGAAGCGGACCGTTGTCGTGGCTGTACCTCCCGCATTGTTAAGGGGTGATACCATTGGGGTGAAGTCTGCCTCACCTGGGCCTCGATAGTTGAGCCACGTGACCGCCATCCCCACTTCCCGTGCCACAGCTGGGGACAGCACGGCTTGACGACCAGGCTCGCCCGCTGAACCGTGGATGAAAGGGAGCCCGTTAGTAATTGGCCCCTCATCTGATCGATTCCCCCCGCTCCTCAACCCTCTAGGGCCAGCCACTACTGGTTCAGGAAGTCCGTCGTCTTCCACCGAAACCGTCAGAACGACGGGTTCTCCCACCGCGACAGTCATCCTTTCTGCCCCGACGACTTCGATCGTCGGAGGCTGGTTTGGGGATTCTGGATCGATAATACCATTCCAGATGTCGGGGTTCAGTAGCCATACCCAGTCGGGTTTGAGCTTCCCCACGGCGGTGAGCGTCTCTCCGTTACGCCTCAGGGTCCAGACGAGCGTCCGGTCGCCAAAGTCCTCAGGAACCGTAACCCCGAAGACGAACTTCTGCCGCCGAGTATAGAAGTGGGTCGGCTGTTCCCGGTCATTCACGGGTGAAGCTTGCCATCCTTCCTGGCTGCCCACTGTCTCTCCTGCATCCAGCACGGAGAAGAAGTTGTCCGGCCCTATAGGGATATGCAGCTGTTCTTCATGGTTCCGGTTCAAGTAGCCGAACAACATGGTGTAACTACCATCCGGATTACGATCATATCCTTCATAAGTAGGCTGTACGACCTGCCCGCTCAGATACATGACCTGGCTCTGTGTCCCCTCCGGAGCCGAGGCCAGGGACAATCCCGCTAATGCCAATGCACAGAAAAGGGATCTCATTGGTTTCTCTCTACCCTGAGTGGGTCTCTCGATGACGACACAAAAGGGGTCCCGAGACGTCTCTCTGTGGGACCCCCCAGGAACTGGGGATATGGGAGAGAGCTACCCCTTCACTCTACCGCGCGCCCGCTCCTTAACCACCACCACCACCACCACTACCACCGCTCTCCTCGGCCATTTGCTTCTTCTCCTGCAGCAGCATAAGACGCTCCTGGACGTGCTCCTCGAATTCCTCGTCGGAGAGGTAGTAGTTGGTCATGTGAGCGAATGCCATATCGTCTGTGGAACGCTGTCCGTATCCCACCCAGTTGTCGGGATCTCCTGCCCATGGATTGCTTTCCGAATTGTTATGCCAATTGGTCAGGTGAATGACCGACCCCTTCGGGAGGAGCGGCTGTTCGTCGTCGGCATAGTTGTAGGCGATATGCCAGCCAAAATCCCACCCCATGCAGTTCAGCGTCTGCCGGCGCTGGTCTGGATAGATAACCTCCAGGCACTGCCGGGCACCGAGATTGTGCATATGCGGCTGATATGCCGTTAGACGCACATTTTCATGCAGGATCGTGAAGCCATCAGACCGTACGCTCTCCGTATGCGGAGGGATATCCAAGTCTGAGATAGCTGCCCAACGATCCCGGTTAATTCGATGCTCCGGCTCGACACCCTCCGGGTAGAACCACAGTGCAAGTCGGGACTGATCTGTGTGGTCCTCGCCGTCGCGGCTTCCCGAGTAATGAGAACTCCACTGGATCTTCGTCCCCGCGGGAATGAACCGGCCGGTGTTTTCCGGAAAGATGTCGCCGGTCTTTCCGAGGGCGTACTCACCAAACTCTTCCGTCGTCCCGTCCGGATAGAGGAAGGTGGTCCCGTTGTGATGCACGACTGCGAAGCCATCGAGCGAAGGCTTGGTCTCGTACGCCATGATCCAGCGGTCCTCCTCGAGACCCGACTCGCTAATGTGTCTCGGGAACAAGTTGCCACTGTTCCCGGGAATGGTAAAAGACTCCGGCATCGCGATGATGTGGTCCGGCGGACGACCCATCTCGTCTTCAAGCGTCCAATCGTAGACCCGATCCTCGAAGGTGGGCACCGGAGGCATGGCGGCTGGGTCGCCCTGCGGAGTGCCGCTGTCCACCCACATAGCGATCGTCGCAATCTCCTCATCGCTCAACGACCGGTCATCCTTGAAGTTCTGTAGACCGACCGTCTTATCGACAAACCAGGGAGGCATCTTGCGGTTGCTAACCATCTCCTTGATGAGCGGAGCGTATGGCCGCGCCGCTTCATACGTCAGCAACGACATGGGCGCGATCGAACCAGATCGATGGCAGGACACGCAGTTCTGGTAAAAGATTGGCGCGACATCCTCCGTGAACGTCACCTCCGCACCGGTTGCCTCTTGGGCGTGAGCAGACGCAGCGGTCGCTAACACACCCAGCGCTAGGAGGACATTCGAAAATCTCAGCCAAGACGAACCCAACATCCGACACTTCGCTGCTGTGTTCATAGCAAATGACCTCCAGGAGATCTCCCGTGGATACTAACATCAGTGTTGCACCAACTACTCCGCTTGGTCAAGTCATTCTGGGAGTGCAATGGTGATGTTAAGGGTGACAAACACCGCCAATCGACACTCGCATACCAGATACTTCGCCGCTAAACCAGGTCAACGCCTTGAAACTCGATAACCTCGCAGTCGAGTGGATCTGGAGAGGGGACAGCGCAGAGCCGGGACGCCCAAATCACCCGGACGGTTTCAAGACGCTCATCATGCGAATGCGGGGCGAGGGTGTCACCCAAGAAGAGATTGA
>Ga0310123_10004526_pt1 | contig 10528 bp, 9 predicted proteins | sample CB6_AW_1057_MG_FD_203505 | JGI IMG/M metagenome (GOLD analysis project Ga0310123, IMG submission 203505) | Marine microbial communities from Western Arctic Ocean, Canada - CB6_AW_1057 | ecosystem: Environmental > Aquatic > Marine > Oceanic | place: Canada: Western Arctic Ocean | collected...
TGCAGAATCGTGCCAAGCTTTGGGTCGTTTACTTCGATGACGGCCTTCGATTCTCTGGCGTGAGGGTGTTTCAGCCATTCAGCGCTGGTGCGACACACGGCGCACTCGCTGCCGGCCTTGGCGATAAGGTTCTCCCACTGTTGGGCCGTTTTGGTCTTGAAAAGCTCGATGATCCGACGTTCCTGCTCTGCTGCAAGCTCCGGGTCATTGAACAATCGCTCGCGATCAGTCAACCCCTTTTTGTCCCAGGATGTAATCCCAGCGGCCTTCACAAATTGGCGGAAATTGGTGTTTCCAGAGCCAAACATCACCCAGCGCCCGTCCTTGCACTCGAACTGACCGGTCCAGGTTCCTCCGAGGCCGGGCATTGCGGGATACGGGTTTATGATGCGTTGTCCGCCGATGGCAGTGAACATGCCGTCGAACAGTGGAACTTCGATGCACTGGCCGGTGTCCCCATGCTCGCGCACCCAGAGGGCCATAGCGATGCTCACCACTGACTGGAAGGCGGCGTATGACGAAGCAATGGGAATTGCAGTGTAAGCAGGCCTGCTTGCGGTCTCGGAGGCACGTGGGCCTCTCATCGTCGTCGAGGCTGCGGCGATAATGCCCTCCCACCCCGGAACACCGGAACGGGGGTCGTCGCTGGCGAACCCTGGCATGGAGCAGTAGATCAGCTTGGGGTTGGCGTCCGTGAGCGTCTTTGTTCCTAGACCAATGCGTTCCATCACTTTGGGTCGGAAATTCTCAATTAACACATCGGAGGATTTTACGAGAGCCCTCGCCCGTTGCAGGTCCACCGGATTCTTCAGGTCGAGGACAATGGAGCGTTTGCCGCGGTTCCACGTGGCGTTGGCGGGAGTGTCCCAGCGAGGGCCGCCCGGAGGGTCAACCTTGATGACATCTGCGCCCTGGTCTGCCAACAGCATCCCTGTCAGGGGGCCTGCAACATACTGCCCGAAGTCGATTACCTTGATTCCGTCCAGCGCGCCAGCCACATTTCACCTGCTTCTATTGCGTTCCTGGGATCATTATCCGTCATTAGAGGCGACAACACCAAATCCGCCTCACTGAACAGACCGATGGATTGTCATTAATGACCAATGTACCGTATCGCCATTCTACTACCTTCTGAACCAAGATGCTTCGGCGATTGTATTGTTGAGAGCTTTCTGTTCCGCGTTTATAATCCGCCCAGGAAAGATAGACGCATGAATCACACATTACTCATTGAAGCCAATGACTGCGCCCTCATCATCGTGGATGTCCAAAAGACGTTCACTGACAAGCTGCCCGAAGTCAAACGACAACCATTGATAAATCCAATATGCTGGATTATCAGCGTCGCCCGCTGGCTGGATATTCCAATCGTCGTCACAGCCGAAGACGTTGCCAGACTCGGAGGCGTTGCGCCTGATATCCAACGCCACCTCCCAAAAGATACGAAAGTGCACGACAAGATGGTCTTTGGAATCGCGGGCAATCCTGACATTCTGGACGCCATTGACCGACTTGGTCGGCATACCCTTACCCTTGTCGGATTGGAGTCCGATGTGTGCGTGGCGCAATCGGCCCTCAGTCTATTGGAGCGCGGTTATCAGGCGGTCGTCCCAGAGGATGCGATCGCAGCGCCGGGAGCGGCCCATCATGCAGGCGTCAGGAGAATGAGCGACGCTGGTCTCGTGATGACTCTACTCAAGGCTCTGTTTTACGAATGGGTGAGAACAGTGAATCGAGCGAAACAGTTTCACGATGAGTGGTCGGACACCGATGGCGATCTGCCGTCGAATCTTGGATGGGAAAGCTATGGACTGTCCCAGGGAATGTGATTTCACTGGGCAAAAACGGAGGAGAGAAATTTGCCTCAACTGATCCTGCACAACGCGAACATCCACACGCTGGATGAATCAAGGCCTCACGCAACGGCTATCACCATCGACGGCGACCGCATTTCCGCCGTCGGAGACGACCAGATCATCCTGGAAGCCGCTCCCAGCGATGCGACAACTATGGACATGCGCGGCAGCACGATTGTCCCAGGACTCGCCGATGCCCACGGTCACATGCGGAACTTTGGGATCATGGCAGAGATGGTGAACCTGCGCCATGCCCAGTCCTACGAGGAAGTTGTGGAGCTTGTGCGCGAGCGTTCCCAGGCCACGCCTGTCGGTCAGTGGATTCAGGGCCGAGGATGGAACCAGGAGAATTGGTCCGACAAGTCCCTCCCCGCTCACGCCCTGCTCAGCAAGGCGGTCCCGAACCATCCGGTCTGGCTGGTCCGTGTTGACGCTCATGCAGGCGTCGCCAACGCCAACGCGCTGCAAATCTCTGGCATCTCCGGTTCGACTCCCAATCCGGCAGGCGGCATCGTCGGCAAGGACAAAGATCAGCCTAACGGATTGTTCCTTGACAAAGCGATGGACCTGGTGCGCTCCCACATACCGGATATCACCGTCGAGAAGAGCAAGGAACTCCTGTTGGCCGCTCAGGAACTTTGTCTTGCCGTAGGGCTGACTCAGGTTCATGACGCTGGCATTGACGGAACGACACTTCAGGCATACCGAGAGCTGGTCGCGGAGGGCAGTCTTAAAATCCGAGTGTACGCGATGCTGGCCCGTGACTACTTCGATCAGACTGACGTCTCGCCGATTCAGGAAGGGTTGTTTTCTTGTCGCAGCGTGAAGATCGTCTCCGACGGCGCGCTGGGGTCTCGTGGCGCCGCGCTACTGGCTCCGTATTCTGACGCGCCTCACGAGAGCGGGTTCATGCTGCTGTCCCGTGATGACTTCGATGCTACGGTTGGGCGGGCTTTGGCATCAGGATTTCAGGTAAACACCCACGCCATAGGCGACATGGCAAACCGAGTGTCTCTGGATGTCGTGGAAGCGGCGCTGCGAAAGCATAGCGTATCAGATCATCGCAGTCGGATAGAACACGCCCAGCACCTGCACATGGATGACATTCCCAGGTTCTCCAAGTTGGGCGTCATAGCGTCGATTCAGCCGACCCACTGCACATCGGACATGTTCATGGCCGACTCCAGGCTCGGCTCACAGCGCACGCCAGGAGCGTATCCGTGGAGAAAGTTTCTGGACGCCGGCGCCCGGATCGTCAGCGGCTCAGACTTCCCGGTGGAGAGCAACAATCCGCTGTGGGGCCTCTACTCTGCCCTCACTCGCCAGAACCACGACGGCCAGCCCTCAGACGGCTGGCGTCCGGAAGAACGACTGACATTATACGAAGCTCTGTGCTCCTTCACTCGGGACGCCGCCTACGCCTCTTTCCAGGAGCATAACCTCGGCGCTCTGTCCCTCGGAATGCTGGCTGACCTGACGGTTTTGGACACTGATATTGCAAATGGGCCGCCCCAGGCATTGCTGGAAGCTAAGGTTATGGCGACGGTCGTGAACGGCGAGATCGTATACAAGCACAGCTTAACGCCGAACTTGTAACCTCAATGGGCACACCATAACAGAACTCCTGCTTCGCAACGTCACCCCCACCCGCAATAACCAACTCTTTCAGAGTCTTATACCGAGCTTTGACGAAGTTTACGTTCTACCTATTCATCGTCGGGTCCAGCGCGTCGCGGAGGCCGTCGCCCATGAAGGTGAAGCCCAGGGTTATGAACGCAATCAACACACTTGGGAACAAGCCCATGTGCCAGTACGTTCGGACGTACGATAGGCTGGTGGATACCATTTTGCCGAGGCTTGGAGTCGGCTCGTCGATGCCCAGTCCCAAGAAGCTCAGGCCCGCCTCGTTGAAAATTGCCGCTGGAATCTGGAATGCCACCAGGACAGCAATGACCGGTATGACGTTGGGGAATATGTGCATTATCGCGATCCGAAGCTCGCTGGCTCCGATGGCGCGAGCCGCGACGACGAATTCTCGCTCCCTAAACGCAATGAACTGACCTCGCGTTAATCGGGTCTCCACGACCCATCCCGTTATTCCAAGCGCGAATATCACGCTCCAGGTGGAGTGTCCGAGAAACGCCATCAGGAACATTGCAACCAGCAGGCTCGGAATGCCAGTGGCGACTTCAATGATTCGAACTACGATCATGTCCACCCAACCGCCCAGGTATCCACCCAACGCTCCGAGGGTGAATCCGATACTGAGCGTGATTAACTGCACGCCGAATCCGACCATGATTGACGTGCGAATCCCGAACAGAGATCGGCTCAGATAATCCCTTCCTATCTGATCGGTGCCGAACCAGTGAGACCAACTGGGAAATTGACGCGACTCCGACAGAACGGCCTCGGTGTATCCGGTTGGCGCTATGAAATTGGCAAATACCGCAACGAATATCAATACGACAACGATGCCCAACCCCATCACGGCCAGCCTGTTCTGACGGAATCTCCAGAAGAACGTGGCTTTGTTGCTGCGTCGCGGGGCTCGAAGTTGTGCCTCTAGAGCTGCTGAACTCATCAGGGTTCCCTCGTCAGTCGCACTCTGGGATCAGCCCAGGTGTACAGTATGTCGCTGATTACGTAGGTAAGGCCGAACAGGACGGCGACTAACATGAACATCCCAAGAATCACAGGGTAATCCCGGTCGAATATGCTAGTGACGAAGTGCCTGCCCAATCCAGGAATTGCGAAGGTCTGCTCGATGAATATGCTGCCGGTCATCAGGTTGGGGAGCAACGGCCCGAAGAGGGTGATAATAGGTATGAGGGCATTTTTGAATATGTGCCTCGCCACAATCGTAGGCTCATTCAAGCCCTTGGCCCGCGCCGTGCGGACGTAGTCTGATCGCATCGCCTCTAGCATGCTTACCCTTGTGAATCGCGCCACCAGACCCAGAGGGGCCAAGCTGTAAGCGATCACCGGCAATATCATATGCTGCCAAGTGCCCCACCCCTGCGTCGGGGTGAGGTCCAAGTATATTGCAACGAATAACACCAGCCACACGGCGACAGCAAAATTGGGCACAGTTATCCCAGCTGTCGCCGTCAACGTCATCGCGTAGTCGAAAATACTGTTCTGTTTTAGCGACGCGGCTACGCCTATGATAATTCCAAGCGGGATTGACACCAGCAGGGTGATAGCGCCAATTTTGGCTGTGGCAGGCCAGCCTCGAGCGATAGTCTTCCAGACGGAATCGGTTTTGTAGATGTACGAGTTGCCGAGGTCCAGATGAGCGAGATTCCAGAGATACTTTGCGTACTGCTTCCATACCGGCTCGTCGAGTCCGTACTTGCGGATCATGTTGTCTCTGGCAGAGCCTGTCAGTGGTATTTCGCCTTCAATCCAGGGGGTGCCGGGCAGCCAGCGAACGGCGAGGAATAGAATCAAAGAAATGGCAAGGACGGAAAAGAACAGACCTAAGAGCCTGCCCAAGATATAGCCAGTCATCTTCCCTGCCCCCTGCTCTCTTTAACTCGGATTCCAAAGCCCGAAAGCCAGGCGCTTTAGCGGTCTTCGGACAGTTCGGTCATGCACTCGACAAACCGATCAAGCTCTTCTTCCAGAAGAAAGTGCGCCACCGCCAGGCGCATCCACTGATTTTCAGCGTTGTGCGCCACCAGAATTCGATGCTCGTCCCAGAGCCACTTGCCGGGAGCCTCGTGATTGAGACCCGCGGTGGACAGCGCAACCAGTCCAGTGCTGATCTCAGGCTCCATCGGTGATTCTATCTCAATCCCTGGAATATCCGAAAGCCGCTGTTTCAAGTTGGTCGCCAATTCGCTGATTCTGGCTTCGGTGTTCTCGATGCCAAGCTCTTCGGCGACTCCAATGCTCTTGACCAATCCGCCGAAGTGCGCCCAGTTCATGGTCGCATACTCGAACCTTCGGGCCTCGGAGACGGCCTCGAAGCTCAGGCTGGGCAGGTCGTACTCTTCGGTCATGCCCCATCCTAGCCACGTGAGTTTCAGTTTGTCGATCCACTCGCGGTCGATGTACAAAAAACCGGAGCCCTGGGGAGCGAGAATCCACTTGTGCCCACATCCGGCATAGAAGTCACATCCCAAATCCTTGACGTCCACCGCCATCTGTCCGACTGCGTGGGCGCCATCCAACATAATAGGCACGCCATTGGCGTGGGAGACATCGCACAACCGCTTCGCAGGAAGGCGGTAGCCGGTGCGTGTCGATACGTGGCTCAAAAATACTAACTTTGTCTTCGGGTTGATGAGGTCTTCCAGGCTCGCCACGGTTTCGTCTTGATTGTGAGTCAGCGGGAGCATGCGAACCTTGATGCCATATCGCCGAGAGAGGTTGATCCAGGGCAGGGCTCCGCTAGGATGTTCCTGGTCAGTGATAATCACTTCGTCGCCAGGTTCCCAATCGAACCCCGTTGCCACGATGTTAATGCCATCCGACACGTTCCGCGTCAACGCTATCTCATCTGATGACGCGCCGACGAAGCGGCTCATGCTCTCTCTGGCAGTTTCATATACCTTGTGAACGGTCTCGTTGACGTCGGGGTTGAACGGCCCGTCGGACTCGATGAGCCGCAGCAGGCGCACAACCTCGTTGGTGGACTGAGACGGCACTGGGCCGAACGTTCCGCAGTTCAGGTAGACACAGCCATCTAGCGCTGGAATTTGCTCTCTTAAAGCCTGTACGTCCGTGAGATTGCCTCCTGGATACATGATGCGTCCCGCCGGAGTCAGGAACGAGTCCATCTCTCCGACGGGACGCATATTGGGTTGCCTATTCACCCATCCAAGGGTCGATTACTAGAACGGCGAGCGGTTAAAGTCTCCCACATTGTCGCCGATGTACAGAGTGTAGATGTTCTGCACTCCGAATCCAGCGTTCCAGTTGGGGAACTGTAGTCCCTCCCAGCCGGCTGCGTTCTTGTTTCGCCATGTGCCTTTCATATAGGGCTTGTGCATCTGGTTTTGCAGCTCGCCCCAGAGGAACACACTGCCGACACGCTCGGAGAGTATTTCCTGGAGTTCGACCATCTGGTTTGCACGCTCGCTGGCGTTTGCGTTTCCGGCGGCCTCGACGCGCAGAGCCTCAAACTCGGCGTCGTTCCAGTTGTGGCGGCCATCGGTCTTGAACACGCTCAGGAAGTTGGACGCGTCTACGTAGTCAAAGCCGTAGGACACCATCGCGAACTGGAGAGACTGCTCATTAAGGCCTGCCATGTAGGTCTTGCGGTCCATGTTGTTGATGGTAACGTCGATGTTCAGGTTCCTCTTCAGTTCAGAGGCCACTGCGTCGGCGACCGCCTGCCGCAGAGGGGTCTCCTGACGAAGGGCCAACTCCAGTTTGGGGAAGCCATCGCCATTGGCGAACCCAGCGTCAGCAAGCAGATTCTGAGCCGTATCGGCGTCGAACCCTTGATACTTCTTCAGGTCGTCGGTGACCGCGTCTGGGAAACCGGCCATCAGAATGCCGTAGGAGGGCACGCCAGCAGAGTCTCCGACAACGAAATCAATGACTGCTTCGCGGTCAATGGCTTTTGCGAATGCCTGCCTGACTCGAACGTCATCAAAGGGAGCCGACTGGAAGTCGAAGAAAAGGTAGTGGGTTCGGAAGTCTCCAGGGGAGACGCCGCGCTGAGCCAAAAGTTCCTCGTCGTTCATTAACTTTTCTTGGTCGGCCGGGCTGAAGGGGCCGGATACCGTGTCGATCTCGCCTGCAAGGTACTGGTCAAAACGGCGCTCGCCGAACACGTGCCTCATCTTTTCGATGTAGGGCATGAGCTGCCCATTGTAGTTCATGTTGGGCACGAAAACTGAGTGCTGGTTGGGAATCCATTCCTCCAGAATCCACGGAGTGGAGCTGATAGCGGTTGCAGGGTCGTTATTGTAGTAGGGGCCGAATTCTTCAGCCTGATGCTTGGCCAGAGGAGACCCGTACATCATGAATCCGGGGGTGTACGGCGCTGGGGCGTCCAGTTTGAACACCAGGGTCTTGGAATCGATCGCCTCGACGCCTAGCGCGGTGAGAGGCTTGTCGCCCGAGTTCACATCGCCCCAGTTGACGACGTCCAGACTGCCAAAGTACCAAGCGAAGTCATACGCGTGCTCCGGGTCAGCATAATACTGCCAGGTGTAAACGTAGTCGTCTGCGGTGACAGGCGTTCCGTCGCTCCAGGCGAGGTCCGGATTGATATTGAACGTCCAGGTCTTAAGGTCGCTCGAGGATTCCCAACTATCAGCGGCGCCGGGCGCCGTCTTGAGGTCGGTGTCTAGCATTGCCAGGCTCATGCCTGATTGATAGCTGCCGCCGGCTGAATTGTACACGCTGACGGCGAACTCAATGGCCTCGCCCTCGGCCCTGTAGTTCCTGCGAAGGTACTGCTGGTCGAGAGATGCCGCGTCTCCAGGCAATTCCACGCCGAAGACATTAGTTACGGCGCTAGGAGCTGCGGGCGCAGGAGCTGCGGGCACGGAGGTCGCAACCACTGCAGGCGCAGGCGCAGGAGCAGGAGCAGGAGCAGGAGCAGGAGCAGGCGCCGGAGCAGGAGCCGGGGCTGGCGCAGGAGCCGGGGCTGGCGCAGGAGCCGGGGCTGGCGCAGGAGCCGGTGTTTCTTCATCAGCACTCGAACATGCCATCAATGTGATCATTGCCACGAGCGCAAACCCTAATGCGAGCGCCCTGACACGTTTTATGGACATCAGTTTCGACATGATTCCCTCCGAGACGATTTAATTCCCGTCTAATTTGACCAATTACCCGTATAGCTGGCGATTTATAACAGGTTTCTTTCGCGCCTGTCAATACATCGGAAAACCCAGTCTACCTAATTAAGCATCCAACAAGCAGTGAGATTAATGACTCATTTTTCCGAGATATGATCGAAAGTGGTGTACGGAGAGAATGAGAGAGGTGCCGTATCGTGCTGGATGAGCAAACAAACATAATCCAGCGAGGAGGATGCGCCATGAGCGTTGATGACGTCGAAGAGAGCATAAAACTGTTTCCTCGATCGACTTCGAGTTTTCGAGCTGGCGTACGATCCGTTCTTGCGGCCCCAATGGTCGCCGATGATCGAGCTATCAATATCATCCGCTGGCAAATTTTCGATGCAGACGCTTATGAAGAGACTGACCTGGAACTGGCTGAGCGAGTCGCAAATCAGATGGCAGGCGCAATGGCCAACGCACAGATATTCGCCGAAAATCAGCGAAATCAATTAGGGCTGCGGGAAAGGGAAACACAATACAGAGAACGATATCACGACGCCCCGAACGGGCCGTCTATTTCATCCTGACCTTTGGCCGAGTGACCCATCCCTGGCAATTATCGTTCTCGGGCGTGAATATTCTTTGCAGTCGCATCGACAATCGACATCCCACCGTCAACGACCAGCGTGGTCCCGGTAATAAATGATGCATGGTGAGACGCGAAAAAAAGCGCTGGCATCGCGATTTCATCCACGCTTCCCATCCGGCCCAACAGTGAAGCGGTAGTCTCCCACGTGATCTGGGCCGGGTCGTCGGAGTTTGCCGCCGTAAAAACCGTCTTTACCCACCCGGGGCTGACTGCGTTGACCCGAATGCCTAGAGGGGCACACTCCATTGCCATGCTCCGGGTCAGCCCTTCGAGTCCGGACTTCATCGCGCCGTAAAGTCCGTAGTTACCATGCAGTGTGGCCGTCGATGAAATGTTCACTACGGCCCCGCCTGTCCGGCGCATGATCGGCAAGGCGTAGGTCGTCACCAGATAGGCGCTCAGGAAGTTTCCCCCAGACATCTGGGTCCAGCGCTGCATCACAGAACTGGCCTCGTTGATACCCTGATTGCGCTCGTTGCCTCCGGCGCAGTTGACCAGAACGTTAAGCGCTCCGTATTTTCCGTCAACGTCTTCCATCAGGGCTTTTACGGCATCGTGGTCACCCAGATCAACCGAGAAAAACTCGGACTGCCCTCCGAGTCCTGAAATCTCCTGAACCACCGCCTCCCCCTTTACCGGGTCTCGCGCAACCAATAGGACCACAGCTCCAGCTTCGGCCAGGTGGACCGCAATGCTTCGTCCGATACCAGAGTTGCCGCCAGTCACCAGCGCAACCGAATCTTTGAATCCCCAGTCCATGTCATCTCCGATACTTTATGCAATTAATGGGGCGACCAAACCGGATTACAACCCGGACTAGTTACGGCAGATGCTTGATGTAATTAATACTCTCGTGACCGATGGGATACTCGGGTATCGGAGCCACTCTCTGAAATCCTTGTTTTTCGTAGAACTTTGGAGCCTGAAAACTATGCGTCCACAGGACAATCTGGTCACAGCCTCTACCAACCGCCTCTTGTTCTGCAGCCTGCATCAATGCGGAACCAACACCGGCGCCTCTCAAGTCCTCGTGCACCCAGAGGTTAAAAACTTCACAACAGGCGCCCCAGGCATGGCCATATAACGCCGCGACAACGGCGACGGCCTCATTTTCTATTGACGCGTTGAGGAGTTCGCCGTCATAGATTCCCGACGTTTCGGAATTGAACTCATATAGTGACTCTTCAAGAAACGCCACTTACTCGGGTCGATTGTCGTTACGAATTTTGATCTTGGCGCGCGGCACATCCCGACTCCTCACTGAAGTTAATCCCTAC
>Ga0310123_10004528_pt1 | contig 10527 bp, 5 predicted proteins | sample CB6_AW_1057_MG_FD_203505 | JGI IMG/M metagenome (GOLD analysis project Ga0310123, IMG submission 203505) | Marine microbial communities from Western Arctic Ocean, Canada - CB6_AW_1057 | ecosystem: Environmental > Aquatic > Marine > Oceanic | place: Canada: Western Arctic Ocean | collected...
TGAAGTGGAGATGGTGTCCGACTTCATCGACCTGGGCGGTACGAGCAGCATTCGCAGATTGACGTGGGATGCCGATCTGCCGCCTGGAACGTACGTGGACATCCGCTCACAGACGGGCGACACCTTCATCACCAAACAGGAATTCTACAACAAGAACGGCGTTGAGATTTCAGAAGCACAGTGGAACAAACTGCCAAAATCGCAGAAACAGGACATCGTCGAACTGCAACTGCCCGGCTCCGACTGGTCCGGTTGGAGCCCGGTGTACCTGGAACCCAACGGCGTATTCCTGTCGCCTTCGCCACGCCGCTACGTGCAATTGCAGGTAAAGCTGGGCAACGACAATCCCGACGTGGCGCCCTTGCTACGCGATATCTCGCTGCACTTCGACAACGCGTTGATCAGCGGCGGCGTGACGAGCAGGATCCACCCGCGGCAGGTCGGATTCGACTCGCTGCAGACCTTTACCTACGTGCTGAATCCTGTGTTCCGCTTCGGCGATCAAGGCTTTGACCGAGTCAACATTCAGACACCGTCCCCGGTGCACGAGGTGTCGGTGCGGGTCGGCGGCGAGCCGGTCGTGCCGATAGCCGTGACGATGATCGGCGATTCCCTGCAGGTCGATTTGCCAGAGTTGGTGCAGCGGGATTCTGTGGAGGTCGAGTTTCAGTCGCGCATTCAGTCGAATGCGACGCTGTTCGATTCGTGGGTGAGTGTCGCCGGGCAGAATCTGCAGCAAGGCGTGCGTCCCGCAGAGCAGCATGCGTCCACCGTGTTCGTGCCGTCCGTTGCCAGCGGTGGCCAGCTGATCCGTCTGGTGGATGTGCCGTCGGTGTTTACCCCGAACGGCGATGGGACCAACGATCTGGCGTTGATAGACTTCGTGCTGGCCAAGGTGGAGACGACCCAGCCCACGGTGTCGATCCATGACCTGTCGGGCCGCCAGGTGCGTGTCGTGGCGGCCGGAGCCGACGGTTTCCGTTGGGACGGCCGCGATGACGAGGGTCAGTTGCTGCCGCCGGGCGCTTATCTCTGTCGAATCATGCTGGATGCCGATGTTGGCGAGCAGACAGCTCATAGAATCATCAATCTGGCCTATTGATACCGATAATGAACGTCAAAGGAACAGCTACCCAATCAGAAAGGGAGCCCGATGCGGCGGACGTTTCTACCCACCCTCTTCTTGACCCTGTTGTTGACAGACCATGCTCTCGGGGCGGGTCTCGAGTCGGGATTTTTCAATCCATACGTCTCAACGGGCGTCAGGATTGCTCCTGAGACGATTACCCCCGCGTTGCGCAAGTGGTACCTGCCACAGACGCTGTACGATCTGTACGGCTGGAAGAACTGGGAGTATACCAACTACTCCAGAGACAACTACCAGCGATACACCGATATCGAGCTTCAGGGTCAGCGGTTCTACGACATCTATGGCAACTACATCACTCGTGGTTGGCAGGTCTACAACTGGACCCAGGAACACCCAGCAGAATTCGGTAGTGGGATCTCCAAGTCTATCGAGTTCGGCTCCTGGTTCGACCGCATCCTGATTTCATCCGCGTCACGCGGTCAGTTCGCCATGTCGTTGACGATCGGCGAGATGCTGCGCACGACACTGACACCGATGACGTTCTCGAAGCCACTGTTCGACGGTGTGCAGTGGGACATGAGTTGGGACAAGTACGACATGACCATATTGGCCTCGCGGGCCAGTGCACCTTCGACAGTCAACTCCTTCCGTGGCCTGCCCCCGTCAACACGTACGACGTTCACGAACCTGATGGGCTTCCGGGGGACGGCACAGGTCGGTGATTTCGTCAACGTTGGCGCCACCTACGTCAACGCAGGCCACTGGAGCAGCTCTCTGGACGCGAACAACAACTCGCTGAAGGGCATGCTGAGCGGCCGGCTCAACACCGGGAATGTCCAGCGCCTTCTGGTGCGTCTGTCCGACGACTCACCCGCCGACGGTGTCGGCGGTGCCGTGCTCTTCCTGGAACGTGTCTACATAGATGGCATTCAGCATCCTGAGATTCGGCCGTTGGTGGACGGCGGTGTCCGCAGGGGCGGCCGTCTGGAGGCCAACGGCGGCAACGTGATCACGCTGATCTACGATATTGAGCGCGACTTCCTTCCGGGTTTCGACGACGAGATCACTGACTTTCGCGAAATCCGCAAGGTCGAGATCGAGTTGGTTCTGGCCAACGACTACGCGATCGATATCGCATCCAACGTACAGACCAATGACACGGGCGAACCGGTCTTTCTGCCGATCGAGACCGCTCGCGGCAATATTCAGGATGGCTCCAACCAGCGAGTCGTCCGGTTCACCTACGGGATCCCCTCGGCCAACGAAATCGCCGGACTGACCATTGATATCACGGACTTGTTCGGCGGACTGAACGTGCGGGGAGAATACGACGTGAACCGCAGGTTCAGCCGCTTTCCCAACCAGAACATCCTCAAGAACCAGGCACTGGGTCAGAAGAACTCCGAGGCCTATTTCGCCACCGCCTCGCATACGGTCTATCCGTGGTTCGGTTATGGCGAAATCTTCAGCATGGATCCGGAATACAACACCAGCATGTTCATTCCGGATCAGCGTGGCTTCGTGGACTACGAGAACGAGGCGACGTACCTGTTCGAGATGGTCGATGACAACGACGACCAGGACCGGTTTCCCGACTGGTCTCGGCGCTTCACCGGCGGTGGCAGCAGCAACCAGGCGGCAAGAACGCGGACAGCGGATCTGGCCGTGTTTCCGGGATACGACGAGAACAACGATCTGGAGTCCGACTTCAACCAGAACGACAACGGACAACCCGACTACGTAGAGCCCTTCATTCGATACAATGTCGATCCACTCGAGTTTCTGTACGGCTCGGACATGAACAACAACACGGTGATCGACCGCTTCGAGAACGACCGCGAAGCCGATTATCCGTACAAACGGGATCACCGCGGATACAACGTGTACGGCGGGGTTGAGATTCGGCCCGGAAGTCGTCTGATGGTGGGCCGCATGCGCGAGCGGCTGCTGAGTGACGACCGGCGCAGCAAGTCGCTGTACGGCATGCTGACACTCCGCGATGAAGTGCCGAAGCATGAATTGAGCTGGCAGTTGTACAACAACCTGCGAAGCGTAAAGGACGATATCGAAGAGGATGTCATCCTTTGGGTGCAGCCGCCGTTTTCCTCGGGCGGCATGCAGGACTTCGCTGATCCCCTGATCGCCCAGGACGTGCTGATCAACACGTTTTACGTGGACACGAGACTGGGCAAGTTCTCCAATCTGAACCTGGAGACGAAGTTCAAGCACGAGATCTACCATCAGCGGACCAAACGGGCTGGTATTCGCGACGAAAGCTTGCTGGCGCTGATCAACAAGGTGGATTACGAGTTTCAGGCCGGGCCCCAGCTGGTCCTGATGCCCAAGTGGAAACAGCTCTACATGCGCAGGACGCCGACGGACCGGGACGGGCTGAAGATCAACGAACTGTCTAATATCGGTTTCGTCGTGGCCCAGTATGACCTGTTGCCGACGTTGCGTCTTGAGTCCGGTTTCGAATACGAGATCTTCCGCAATCTGCGCACGCGCCCGGATCCGCTGCCTGCCGGTTACCGCGAAGATTTCGAACAGATCGTGTTGGCAACGCAGTTCTCCAACAGCTCTCATTATCTCGGCTATCGGCTCAGAGCGAACGTCGGTGGGCGCTGGGAGAAGCGAAACTTCAAGAGCGAGTCGGAGACCAACCTGCACGTCTTCTTGACCGTGTTCGCAGGTATTGGCTAATTGGGCGGATGTCCGGTGCCCACCAGGTGGGCGGCTTTGTCTTTTGCAGTCCTGCTGGTCGTTGGCCCTTCGTCCTGCGGCAGGCAAGCGAGCGAACAGACGCCGAAGGGGCCCCCTTCGGCGTCTGTCACGCCTGTTTTCACCGAGGTCGCCCTGCAGTCCGGCATTGACTTCCAGCACATCAACGGCTCCACCGGGCGGTTCTACTATCCGGAGACCTACGGCTCCGGCGTCGTCTTCGTCGACTACGACAACGACGGTGACCAGGACCTTTATCTGGTCAACAGTGCCGCCCTTCCCGGGTTCATCGAGCCCTTCGAACCTGCCAACGTTCTATATCAGAACAACGGGGACGCCACGTTCTCCGATGTCACCGAGCGTTCCGGTGCTGGTGACCACGGCTACGGTCTGGGCGTCTGCGCCGCCGACTATAACAACGACGGACACATCGACCTCTATGTGACCAACTTCGGCCCCAACACGCTGTTCCGGAACGAGGGCAACGGCACGTTTTCCGACATCACCGACCTGGCTGGTGTTGGCGATCCCCGCATGAGCACCAGCGCCGCCTTCGCCGACTACGATGGTGACGGCTTGGTGGATCTGTACGTCGCCAACAACGCCGATGTGCCAATGGACAATCCCAAGGAGTGCCGCCACGGGGACGTACCGGTCTATTGCGGTCCCGGTCAGTATGAGGGCGTATCAGGCGTCCTCTACCACAACGAGGGGGATGGCACTTTCACCGATGTCACGCGGCAGGCGGGCGTCTACGACGAGTCGGGGCGTCAGCTCGGGGTGGTGTTCAGCGACTATGACCAGGATGGCGATGCGGACCTGCATATCGCCAATGACACCAAGCCCAATTGGTTGTTCCGTAACGACGGGGACGGTGGTTTTGCCGAGGTAGGTCTGATCTCCGGAGTAGCGGTAAATCCGGAAGCGCGCCCCGAGGCCGGTATGGGCACCGATTGGGGAGACTATGACCGTGACGGGTTGATGGACATCATCGTTTGCAACTTTCAGTGGGAAAGTTGTCGTCTGCTAGCCAATCAGGGGGATGGCTTTTTCGAGGATCGGACGTTCCTGTCGGGACTGGGAGAACCGACGTACTCGACACTGACATTCGGTACCGACTTCCTCGACTACGACAACGACGGATTCCTCGACCTCTTCATCGCTAACGGCCACGTGGACCCCAACATCGGCATCATCGACAAGGGTGGCCCCGCCTACGCGCAGTATGATCAATTGTTCCACAACAACGGCGACAAGACCTTCGACGACGTGTCCACGGAGTCGGGGCTGCAGCGGATCCGACCCAGGGTGGGCCGGGGATCGGCGACGGCCGACTACGACAACGACGGCGATCTCGACCTGTTCGTCAGCAACAACAACGACAGACCGAATCTGTGGCGCAACGACGGGGGCAACGGCAACAACTGGCTGTCGATCAAGACGGTGGGTGAGACAAGCAATCGGGACGGCATCGGCGCGTTGATCACCGTACACGCCGGTGGGTTCGTGCAGTCGGAGGAAGTGCGTGCCGGTAGCAGCTATCTGTCGCAGAACGACCTGCGCGTGCATTTCGGTCTCGGTACTCTAGCCGTGGTCGACACGATCGATGTTCGCTGGCCGAGCGGCATCAGGCAGAGACTGGAGAATATCGACGCCAACCAGTTCCTCGTCATCGAAGAACCCGTCGACGAGCGGCCCTAGCATGCGACGCGGACACCGGCTCACGATCTTTCTGGTCGTCTCGGTGTGGTTCTTTGCGGGCTGCACAATGCTGGACCCGCCGGAGGAGACCACGGTGCAGCTGCGGGAGCGCCTGCAGCAGGAGGAGATGTCGTACCGGCAGAAGATTCAGCAGGACCCTCAGGACGCCACGCCTCACATCGAACTCGGCGACGTGCTGCTGGAGCAGAGCCGGTTTGACGAGGCCCTCACAGCCTATGGCGCCGCACTGGATCTGGATCCCAGCCAGGCGTCGGCTTTTCTTGGCATGGGAAACGTCCTGTTTCGTCGGGGGGACAGCGAGCGTGCTATCGCTGCCTATCAAAGGTCGATTGCGATCGACCCGGAGAACGTCGACGCCTACCGGAAACTCGCCGATGTCTATCTCGGCGCGCGACGCTACATCGAGGCGCAGCAGGCCCTCGACTCGGCGCTGGCCATGGAGCCGGACCACGCACGGACACACTACAATCTGGGTGTCGCCTATTCGGGCTGGCGTTCGTATCCGTCAGCTGTCGCGGCGCTGAAGCGGGCCACCGAACTCGACGACGAATACGCCCTGGCCTTCTACACGCTGGGCGACATGCAGTGTCTGAAGCTGGGCGAATGCGAGGGATCCATCGAGCTGATGAAATCAGCGATCCATCTGGAGCCCGAGAAGGCACTGTTCCAGACAGGCCTGGGTCGGATGTATCTGCGCCTGAGCCGGTACGTGGAAGCCACCGAAGTCTTCCGCAAGTCCACCCGGCTGGATTCGACGTCGGCACCCGCCTGGAATGGTCTGGGACAGGCGCTTGCCGGCAGCGGCGAGTATGCCGAGGCGGAGACACATCTACAGCACGCCCTCCGTCTGAATCCCGCCTATCCGGAGGCCCACTACAACCTGTCCTCGGTCTTTCTGCGGCAGGGCAAGATCGAGGAGGGGCAGCGGCAGAAGGCGGTGTTCGACCGGGTCAATTCCTACTTCGACGCGATCCGCAAGAGTCGCATGCTGCTGGCGACCAATCCCAACGACCCGGTGGCCCACTACAACATGGGTACGGTCTACACCAAGCTGGGGCTCCCGGAAAAGGCAGCTGAGCAGTTCCGACACTCCCTGGCGATCAATCCGATGCACGCTCAGGCCTGGCACAACCTGGGCAGCGCCAACATCCGGATGGAGCAGCTCAACGAGGGCATCGTCGCGTATCGGCAGGCGTTGGCCATAGATGACAAGTACGAGCTGGCCTGGAACAATCTCGGCAACGCCTACCTGATGGCAGGCCACGTCGGACAGGCACAACTGTCTTACAACAAGGTTCTCGAACTACACCCGGGGTATGCCAATGCCTTGCAAGGTCTGGGCAACGCGGCCCTGCAGAACGAGGACTATGGGCAGGCACTCGAGCACTACAGCTCGGTCCTGGAAGCCGATTCGTCCTATGTCACCGCCCACTATGGCAGGGCGATGGCATACCGCGGACTGGGGGACACGACTCGGGCCGTGGATGCGTTGCGCACGTTCAGGGCCACGCAGGTCGGCAGCGATCCATGACCCGATCCGTTGTATGGATCTGGCGGACGGGTATGTTGTACGCTTTGCTGATGCTGCACGCCGTGGCTCAGGCTCAGCCGTACGGTATCGAGACTCGCGCCCCCAACCAATCCTTGCTGTTTTCGCTACAGGATCCGCCGCCGACGATCTCTTCCTCCGGTCTGTACAGTGACATGGAAAGCCGCACGGTCTCACCGGGGATCATCCCGTACGGGGTGAACGCGGTGCTGCTGGAACGTGAGGTCACCGAGTCCTACTTCGTTCTTGACCCCCGGTCGGAGGGTGGCCTCCGGGAGCACCAGCACTTCTTTCCCAGCCGTCCGCTGTGCGACCGCTGCCACGTGAAGGAAGCCGGATCCGTCCTCGGCGTCACCACCGCGCAACTGAATGGGCCATTCGACTACGGCGCGGCAACGGACAACCAGCTGCGCACCCTCAATCACATCGGCCTGTTTACACGCGACATCCAGTCCGAGCTCGAGAATCTGCCGCGGATGGCCAATCCACTGGACGAGACGGTAGATCTCGGTCTTCGGGCCCGTTCGTACCTGGCGGCCAACTGTGCCCACTGCCATCGTCCGGGGGTGATCGACAAAGCCGACATCGACCTGCGCTTCGAGACCCCGCTGGAACAGACAGGGGCTCTTGACCGCATTCCCACACTGGCGAGTTTTGGCATGAGTGATCCACGAATCATCAAATCCGGGGACGGCGTCAACTCCAGCTTCTACAGCCGGATGCTGGCGATCGACTCGAACCGTATGCCGCCGCTGGCGACGGAGTTGATCGATTGGCAGAGCGCCGAGGTCATCCGCCGTTGGATCGACCAGATCGGTGTGAGTACGCAGGTGCGTTTCGAGCAGGACCTGCCGACAGACTTCGCCCTGGAGCCGAATTTCCCCAATCCCTTCAACGCAATCACAACGATCCGCTATCGTGTCAGCGACGCCGGTAAGGTGACCCTGACCGTATTCGACGCTGTCGGTCAGTCGATTTCTGTCCTCGTCGACCGCTTCCATGCGCCCGGTCGGTACACGGCGTGGTGGGACGGCGGCAACGATGCCGGTCAGCAGGTGGCCTCCGGCGTGATATTTACCGCTTACAGGCAGGACCGCTGAGCCTAGAGCGTCAACTCATCCATCTGAAATGAAAACCAAAGGGAATCCTCATGAACCGCAGGATCGTGCAATTCCTCCTGGTATCGGCCAGCACCGTCTGTGTGGCATCGGCGTTCGCCGATCCCACGCCTCTACGCGACGACATCCAGGTTCGCCACGTGGTAGATCTCGATCGCAACACATTCCGTATCGCCAAGGACCCGCGTGACAACGTACTCCACGTTCAGGTCAACAAGGGCACGATCTCACGCCTCGTGATTCCCGCGTCAGACGAACTGGTGGGCGAAACGATCGCGCAGGGTCGACCGGATGCCGCCGGCGACCTCGTCTGGAGCTTCATCCGTCCGGATGTCGATCTGCCGGCCGACGTGCCGATCGTGGCCATCCGCGAGGCGCACGAGGCCGGCACAACGCGTGTGACCAATCCCGTGGACGGAATCATCTACGCCATTTCCACTTCGAACGGGAATATCATCGCCGCGCCAAGGACGGTGGCGGCGACACGGGAGGACTACCGAATCGAAGCGGCAAGAGGCATGTACATCGGAGAGGACGGGACGGTCTATGTCACCCTCGACACCGATGTGGTCAACGCACCACGCCTCGTGCCAGTGGCCTCCAGTGCAGATCACGGGTTTACCGACGTGCAGGGCTTCGACATCGGCCCCGACGGCACGTTCTACATCGGCGCCATCACCCGCTCGGGCGGACGGGTGAACAACATCGCTCGTGGCGTGCTCGACCCGGGTACCGGCGAACGAACGTGGACCGTGATCGCCCGCACCGAGCCGATTCCCCCGGGAACGAAGAACCACCCGCATCCGGGGATCGTGCTGAGCCCTGATGGTCGTTGGGTGTTTCTCAACAGCGGCTCGCGCACTGACCACGGCGAAGTGGCGCCGGCGACGGGATATCCTGAGGGAACTCGTGAGGTGCCCCTGTCGTCGACAATCCTCCGTGTGCCCGCAGAGGGTGAAGGGATCGTGATTCCGGCGGACGGGGATGCCCTGCGGGCATCCGGTTATCTGTATGCCGACGGTTTTCGCAACGCCTTCGATATGGGTTTTGCGCCGAACGGTGACATGTTTGCCGGCGACAACGGGCCCGACAGCGACCTGCCCGACGCGCTGATGTGGGTGCGCGAGGGCCATCATTTCGGGTTCCCCTGGCGCATGGGCGGTATCGACAACCCGCAGACCTTCGCTGACTACGACCCGGTGGTGGACAACTACATCCTGTTCACCAGTTCCTCGGCGAGGAATGACGGACTGTTCCACAACGACCCTGGGTTTCCGCCACCGCCCATGGCATTTTCCGACCCGGTGATCAATCTCGGGCCGGATGCCGATCGCCTCCGAGATCCGGTCACGGGCGACGCCATCGACGCCAGCGATGAGCGGCTGATTGTCAAAACCTTCACGCCTCACAGTTCGCCGCTGGGCATCGTCTTCGACGAAGATTTCGCCATGTCCAGCGAGTTCAATGGCGACGGGTTCGTGCTCCGCACCGGCGGCGACTGCTGCAATCTCATCGGTTCCTTCAACGACCCCGACGAGGACTTGCTGCACCTGGACATGGAGAAGGTGGGAGACAACTACGAGGCCCACATCACCCGTATCGTGGGTGGGTTCCAGGGGCCCATGGACGCCGAGGTCATCGGCAACCGAATCTACGTCATCGAGCGCAGCGGCCGGCGGGCGATGTGGGAAATCACGTTGCCGCGTCTGCTGCCGACGGCGGTAGCCGAAACCGACGGCGACGCATTGCCACAGGAAAGTGCCCTCGAACAGAACTACCCGAACCCGTTCAACGCCGAGACAGCGATCACGTATCGAGTGAATGTGAGCGGTGATGTCGATCTGGCCGTGTTCGATCTTGCGGGACAGAGAATCCGCACCCTGTTCTCAGGTCGGCGGGACGCCGGCGCCTATGCGGTGCGCTGGAACGGTCGGGACGACGGCGGCACGGCGGTGGCCAGTGGGGTGTATCTGTACCGTCTCAAGACCACCGAATTCAACGAAGCTCGACGGCTGACACTGTTGAAGTAAAGGAGGAGACTGGTGCGAGTTACCGATGTCAAGGTTACGCCGTCGTTGGGAGAGGCCAACCGGAACTGGACGTTGCTCAAGATCTTTACCGACGAAGGCATCGTCGGTCTGGGCGAATGGATTCCGGGCGCCTCGGTCGAACCCCTCAAGCAGATTCTCGTGGGCCGCGATCCCAGAAACATCAACGCCCTGCACCACGACCATCTGTGGCAGATGCAGGGCCGCGGGGCCGGTGTGGAGATCGCCTTGTGGGACCTCAAGGGCAAACACCTGGGGGTGCCCATGCACGAACTGCTG
>Ga0310123_10004529_pt1 | contig 10526 bp, 9 predicted proteins | sample CB6_AW_1057_MG_FD_203505 | JGI IMG/M metagenome (GOLD analysis project Ga0310123, IMG submission 203505) | Marine microbial communities from Western Arctic Ocean, Canada - CB6_AW_1057 | ecosystem: Environmental > Aquatic > Marine > Oceanic | place: Canada: Western Arctic Ocean | collected...
TCAATGACGAATTTTTCCAATGTATTTGCAATTTTTCGGACTCGCATTTAAGGTTCGCACGTCCAATGGCGGCATTTCAGTGACCAAGCCCTTACAACCTCGCAGCATTCTTCAAAAGAATAGGAACACGATCAATGGGTGGACAAAATACCGAATTGCACGACAACCCGTTGTTGGCAGGCGGCGGGCTTCCTCGATTCGATCAGATCGAGCCGGAACACATCGTGCCGGCTGTACGACACGTCTTGGCCGAAGTGGAACGAGAATTGGTCAACTTGGAAAACAACCTCACGCCAACTTGGTCGGGTTTGATGGAACCACTGGAACAATTGGATCGGCCGTTTGAATACGCTTGGAGTCCAGTAAAGCACTTGTTCGGAGTAAAGAATTCGCCCGAGCTGCGCCAGGCATATGAGACCGTGCTGAGCGAAGTTGTGCAGTTTACCCTACGGGCAAAGCAAAGCCAGCCGATCTATGAAGCGATGAAGGCAATTCAACAAGGCGACGTATGGAATTCGCTGCACGAAGCGCAACAGCGAATTATCGGCACACGGTTACTGCACGCCGAACTGGCGGGTATCGGACTAAAGGACGACAACCGTGCTCGGTTTAACCAGATCGCCCAGGAACTGTCACAACTGAGCACCGATTTTGCCAACCACGTTTTGGACGCTACGAAAGACTATGAACTGATTCTGACCGACAAGTCCGACATCGAAGGTCTTCCTCCGAGTCTGCTGCAATTGGCCGCTCACTCGTATAACGAAGCGCAGGTCAACAATGAAAAATCGGATCAGGCGCTAGCTAAAGCGACTGCGGACAACGGCCCGTGGCGGTTTACACTGGAAGGGCCGATACTTGTTCCTTTTCTGGAACACTGCCGCCGCCGTGATTTGCGAGAAGAATTATATCGCGCATTCATCAATCGGGCTGCTGAAGGGGAATTGGACAATAGCGAGATTATTGTCCGAACGCTACAACTTCGACGGGAGAGCGCCCAGCTGTTGGGCTACAAGACCTACGCACAAGTCAGCCTGGCAGACAAAATGGCTTCTGACGTCGCGGCCGTTGAGCAAATGTTCGAAACCCTGCGATCGGCGTCGTGGGAGCCGGCACAGAAGGACCTACAAGATCTGAAACAGCTCGCGGCCGAATCAGACGTTACCGAGCCAATAATGCATTGGGACGTCGCATTCTGGGCCGAACGATTGCGCGAGAAGCGGTTCGACTACACTGACGAACAACTGCGGCCGTACTTTCCATTGGAACGAGTTCTCGACGGGTTATTTCTGTTGGTCACAAAACTGTTCAACATCTCGGTCACACCGGCCGACAAGGAAGCTCCCGTTTGGCATCCTGATGTGCGGTTCTTCAAGATCACTGATGGAAGTGGCAACCAAATCGCGGCATTTTTTCTCGATCCCTACTCGCGACCACAAGACAAACGCAATGGTGCTTGGATGGACGAGTGCCTGTCGCGGCGCCGAATCAGCAATGCGCTCCAGTTACCTGTGGCCCACCTGGTCTGCAATGGCACACCTCCGTTAGGAAACAAACCGTCCCTAATGACGTTTCGCGAAGTAGAGACATTGTTCCACGAATTCGGCCACGGTTTGCAGCACATGCTGACCACCGTCGACTACGCCGATGCGGCCGGTATTAACGGAGTCGAATGGGATGCAGTCGAACTGCCTAGTCAGTTTATGGAAAACTGGTGTTATCACAAGCCGACTCTGTTGGGATTTTCCGGTCATTTTGAAACCGGCGAGCCGTTACCAGACGACTTGTTCGAAAAAATTCGCGCAGCTCGAACGTATCGATCGGCTAGCTTGATGCTGCGGCAACTGCTGTTCGGGATGACCGACATGACGCTGCATAACGACTTCGACCCGGACAGTTCTGAGACCGTCTTCGATCTGCACCGCCGCATTAGTGAAAAGGCATCCGTGTTGCCATTGCTACCGGATGACCGATCTTTGTGTGCCTTCCAGCACATCTTTTCCGGAAGCTATGCCGCGGGATATTACAGCTACAAGTGGGCCGAAGTGCTGAGCGCCGACACCTTCAGTGCATTTGAGGAGGCAGGCCTAGACAACGATCAGGCCGTAATCGCAACCGGACGTCGATTCCGCGACACGGTTCTCGCCCTCGGCGGTAGCCGGCATCCCATGCAAATCTTCACGGATTTCCGCGGCCGAGAGCCAAACCCCGAGGCATTGTTGCATCACAGCGGGTTGGCGTAGGACATTGACAACACGGTTGAAACGACGCCTTTCGTCAAAACGCATTACTGCTTTTGACCTGCCGCTTCCGGATGTTTTTCCAAAATCGTCTCGACCATCTCGTAATGAATGCGTGAAGATAACCCGCCGTCGAGCAGGTTGGTATGGTCCTTCCCGGGGACGATCTCGATGACAGCATCGCTGTAGAGTTTTTCCAACGACTGCTTCAACAGGATCGTGGCACCTTCCAAGTAGAACGTGTCTTGATCGCCCACAAATATGTGCAGCTTGCCCGCAAGCTTCGGTCCCAGTGATTGCCAGTTGTGCTTTAGAATCAGCCGAATGTCATATTTCTCCCAAGCTTTTGAGATCTGCGGGTTGATCTCACCTGTTTTCCGATTCCAAAGCAGCAATGGTTTACCGTCATTGCCTCGCGGGCTGAACACGGATTCGAAACTGTGGAGTTGCCCGCCGTGACCTAAGGTCCATTCCATATCGGAAAAACGTTTGTACCACAACAGCACTCGATTGCCGCGACGAGCTAACGGTCGACTTTGGCCATTGGAATCGATGTACATGTTTTCTGCCGAGTTGTAGAGGTTAATGCGCTGAAAGTCACGAAAATCGACCGGGTCGGGCGCGGTGCTCCACGTTCCTCCGAAATGGTCGGGATAGGTGACTTGCAGCCACAGACTGCTCCAGCCGCCTGAGGAATGCCCAGTTAATAAACGGGCCGTTGGTTGGGCAATGCTGCGAAATTTCTGATCGAAGGCCGGAAGCAGTTCTGCAATCAGCGCCATGCCGACAGGACCATTGTTGGCCGAGTCAGCAAAGACGTGATGGCCCATTGGACAGCTTGGATCGAGTATCACACTCAGGAACTCAACACCGCAGTTGTTCAGCTCCTTAACAGAGCGTTCGTGGAACCCCAGGAAATGCGTTTCGCCGAAACCAGGAATCGTGAACAAAGTTGGATACCGCCGCTCCGGTTCATCATAATAACTGACCGGCAGGACCACGGACGCCTGCAAGAACATCTCCCGCTGATGAAATTCCGTGAGTAATTTCGATTGGATACGAAACAACTTACTCCATTTGGTCTCAGTAAATCTCCTGGATGCAACGATCTGATCGACGACGAATTCCGGGATTTTTTGGCCAGCTCTCTGCGTCACCACGTTGCTGACCGGACTGTAACCGTTTCCGGTTCCGGTGCCGATCTCTCGGACATACGGGTTGAACCGAATGACAGCCTGAGCGCGGTAACCAACCAAACTCACTTGCGCCAGCGGTTTTGGGTAGGCCAACATGCTACCCGGTTGAGAACTCGAAAATTGAAGCGTCTCATCCGGTTTCCAATTCTTGACATCCCTCGACACAAATATTTCCGGCTTGAACCAACTAGGTCCAAGCCGCGGTTCCTGTCTGGTCCGACTGAAAATGAGGTAGACGCGTCCTGTAAATGGTTTCGCGTGTACATTATCTAAAAAACGCACGCAGAAATTCCAATCGGCGGATTGCGCGCGGCTTAATTCCACAGCGAACAATACCAAGGTCGCCAGCACAAACATTGATAATTTCGATGTCCTATTGCACGAAAAATAATTCATGGCACGATCCGTGAGTGGTGTGGGTTCATCGCCAACTATCCCGTAAGATACTGCAATCTCAACAGATACTCTTTACAATCTTAATTGTTGGAAAATAAACGCGACCCAGAAATCGAATCACCACCATGGCCAGCGAATCAACCGACAATTTCATTCCCGCGACGCAATCGGAATTAAGCCGCTTCGTTTCAGAGAACGCTGCCGAACACAAGCACCCTCTGTACCCGGTTGGAGGACGAACATCTCTCAATTACGGTTATCCAACCGGCGCCAACGGAACAACAGTCTCCACGTCCGAACTGACTAAGACAATCGATTATCCGGCTCGCGACATGACTATCACCGTCCAAGCGGGAATCCGCATCGACAACTTGGCTAGAATGCTGAAGAGCGAGAATCAGCAGCTGCCTGTCGATGTCGCGCAATCACATCGAGCCACCTTGGGAGGCGTCGTCGCCACAAATACCAGCGGCCCGCGTCGGTTTGCCCATGGTACAATGCGCGATTACGTGATTGGCATGTCCGCAGTTGACGCTCAAGGACGACTGTTCAGCGCTGGCGGTCGAGTCGTCAAGAACGTGGCCGGCTATGATTTATGCAAACTGATGGTCGGCTCGATGGGAACGCTGGCCATCCTCACTCAATTGACGCTGAAATTGCGGCCGCTGGCGGAAACGTCTGCTTTGCTTTGGACGACATACAAATCGTTTACCCAGATCGATGTCACACTGGAACGGCTGTTGACGTCCGCCGCTCGACCCGTGGCCATAGAGGTACTTGACCCCAAAGCGGCGCAGCAGATTCAGTCGGAAGCCCGCTACGATTTGCCGACAAATGGTCCGGTCTTGTGTTTGGGTATCGAAGGCACTGAACGCGAAATCGATTGGCAAGTCGAATGCTTGCAGCGCGAATGTGCGGACGCCCAGTCCGTCCAGAGTACTGTCGTTAAGTCGGATATAGCTGAACCGCTCTGGAAAGCATTGACCGAATTTCAAGTCAACGTGGACGAGCCATTGACATTTCAAGCCAACTTGCTGCCTTCGCGCACTATGGAGTTCGTAGAGTGCACGACTCGCCTGGGCGTCGCCGTGCAAGCTCATGCGGGTAATGGGATTGTCATCGGCCATTTATCCGATGATATTGCGACCATTAACAAGGCGACAGAAATCGTCACATCACTTAGGCAACTCGCTCGACAGAACCACGGAAACCTAGTGATCTTTCACTGCAATGCAGCATGGAAGAACCAATTGCCGGTCTTCGGCTATCCAGAACCGTCGTGGCCACTCATGCGGAAACTGAAGCGAGAACTGGATCCGGATAACATACTCAACCCGACCCGATTCATCGATGGCGCAATGCGACGTACAGGAGACGAGACTCCTTGATTCGATCAAACAAGATGTTTATAGACTCGCAATCCGGTAGAATCCGTGAACTCGTAAGATTTATTTGGTCCTAGAACCTTGGAATTTATGCAGACTTCAACAAACCAATCTGAGGCCCTTCAAACAAAAATCGGCGACGTAGTACCAGTCGGAATGAACATCGACTATGACCTGTTCTTGGACTGCGTCCATTGCGGGCTGTGCACATCGGCTTGTCCAACGTATCTCGAAACGGGGAACGAAAATGACAGCCCGCGCGGACGGATTTATTTAATGCGTTCCGTAGTCGACGGCCGCTTGGAATTGACGGAAACGGTCGAACGGCATCTCGAGCTATGTCTGGATTGTCGCAGTTGTGAAACCGCCTGTCCCTCCGGAGTGCAATATGGGCGACTGATTGAGCCGTTCCGCGTTGGGATGCAGGAGAAGCAGATGGCGGCTGGAAACCGGTCTCGCAGCTGGTTCCACCGCACGATTCTGTATGGATTGTTTCCGTACCCGAACCGTCTGCGCTGGGCGTTATTTCCGGCGCGTGTCATGCAGAAGCTGCGCCTGGACCGAATAATCGACAGTTTAAGACTCACGAAGCTCCTGCCGGCAAAGCTGCGGGCAATGTACCAGTTGCTGCCACAACTTCAGCCTGCTGTGGAACGATTGCCTGACGTTCTTCCCGCACAAGGAAAACGTCGTGCTCGAGTCGCTCTATTCACTGGTTGTATCGCTGATGCAATGTTTAGACATACGAATTGGGCGACGGCGCGAGTCTTGCAAGCGAATGGCTGCGAAGTCGTCATCCCGAACAACCAGGTTTGCTGTGGAGCGATTCATTATCACAGCGGCGCCGGTAAACCTACAATGGAGTTGGCGAACGCGAATCTTGCGGCAATCGACCCCAACGATGTCGACGCCATCATCATCAACGTCGCCGGCTGTGGTTCGATGTTAAAGGAATACGATCACGTCGCTCGAGAATTGATTCCTGATGATAAAACACAAGGGGAGAAACTAGCCAAATTCGCAGACAAAGTGCGCGATGCATCCGAATTTGTGTTGGAACTTGGACCGAAGCCGCCATTGGGGGAAATTCCGCTACGCGCCACTTACCACGACGCCTGCCATCTAGTTCACGCCCAACAGATCCGCCAGCAACCGCGCAAGTTATTGTCGATGATACCCGGCTTGGAACTTGTTTCGCTGGCCGAAGCCGATATCTGTTGCGGAGCAGCCGGCAGTTATAATCTCACCGAACCCGAAATGGCCGACCGGCTGGGTCAACGAAAATTGGAAAACATCCTCGACACAGAGGTCCAAGCTGTCATCACAGGAAATGCCGGCTGCTCGTTGCAAATCCAGGCTAAACTGCGACAAGCCGGCCACAACCTGTGGGTCGCACATCCCATGGACATTCTGGATTTAAGTTATCGCAATCTGAAACCACCTCTTTGAACAATGAGCCGGCCCCATTTTCCTGGTCTCAACGGTTTGCGTGCGGTCGGTGCGCTAACCGTAATACCATGCCATATCGAGCAACTGAAGCCGTGCTTTCAGATCGATCAAGCCAAGTGGTTTCCTGTGCATGGGAAGATCGGTGTCGTGCTCTTCTTTGTACTCTCCGGTTACCTGATTACGTTTCTCTTATTGCATGAGCGCAGAGCAGTCGGAGAGAGTCTCCATTCGTAGGTTCTACCTCAAGCGCGTGCTGCGGATCTGGCCGCTGTACTTTTTACTTGTGCTGTTGGCCATCCTTGTTTTCAATCAGGTGTCCGTGGTCGCGCAGGGCGAGCGACAAAAATATCAGCCGTCACTGGAATGTCACACTCAGACACGTGTGCGTTTTCCATTAAGCAGTGTGCCGATAAGCGTGTATCGCACACCAAACTTATAAATGATGAGCAAGGGGATGGTAGTAGCTGCGCATACAATCAAGCACTTCAAATACGCGGATAATTCCCACGTGCTGACCACTGCCTGCAGTAAAATAATCAAAGGCAAGTGCATAATGTAGAGCCAGTAGGATGAATCGGATACGTACCGAACCACTTTGTTCTTACGGGAGAAAAATTGCTGGGAAAAACCAATAAAACCGAAAATCATCAGCCAAGCATAGCCCGTGGCACAAGCGGCAAACAGGACGGATCCTTTTCCTTCCCCTGTTTGCATAGCCAAGCCAGCCACCAGCAGTGGGATCGCCAGAACAAAATGAACCGGCCAAAATCGACCCGCTTTATTGTCAAACGAATCACGACCGAAACAGATCGTACCAAAGCCGAAAAAGATTGCGTAATAAATCAACAATGGTGGCCACGGCAGGAAACCGGTGGCAGTAGTTGGTCCAAACTCCCCAGGCATACGCATTTGTGCGACAAAGGTGATAGGCAGAAGCCAAAACCAGCGTAAGGGTGATGTCACCAGCCAGTCCGGTAATGCTCTCCACTTCAGTTTGCCAAGTAACCAAGCAACTAGGATAAATGCACACACCAGCCAAACCAAATAATACAGGAACCAAAGATGATGAAAGATCGGAGCGAAAAAAATGAGCATTATTATCCATTCGCCAAGTCTATCTTCCATCCCTTTTCCTTCCTCGGCGTCTTGCTCCTTCAGCAGTTTGGCAATCTTCGGCCGCGTTTTGTTAATTCGCTCATAGTCCAGTTTCAGCTCAGTTGGCCTTAGAATTTCGTCAACATAATCATAGATCGGTTTAATCTGCTTCCATGGAACTTGCACCACATCCAACGCGGTTGCCCCATCCTTGTTGCGTACACTGGTATCGGCTCCCTTTCCCAACAGAGCCTTAACAATTTCCGGATGGCAAAAGAAAGCTGAATACAAAAGGGCAGTTGAGCCATCTTTATCTTGGAGATTCAAGTCAACGCCAGCCTCAATCAGCGCTTTGGCTACTTTCACCTGCCCAAATGTAGTCGCTGTTATCAGTGGAGTAGTTTTTTTATTGTCTGGCGCACGCTGATTCAGATCCGTGCCCGCCTTGATATGTTTCTCAACAGACTCAAGGTCACCACGGGCCGCAACCTTGAAAATATCTGTGGCTGGAGTTTGTGTATCTTCTTTAGCCCAGAGTTTGGTTTCCGGTTGGTCTGTCTGGGTTGCTTCCGCTCGCAGTTTTCTCACCTCTTTCTTCTTAAACTCCCCGTAAATCTCCACGGGAATGAGAAGGATCCAGATAATGGGGAGAAAAATAGCGATTGGCAGAAGGATGCGCTTGGTGCGGTGTTTGGCCAGCTCTCTGAGTCCCCGATGCCGCCACACCATAGCTGTGAAAAATCCGCTTACCAGAAAGAAGATTTGCAGGCGGAAGCCATGAATAGCCGTCATGCCTGTCATAAAAGGATTAAATTTTCCAGGCGATTCCAATCCGGCACACTCCAGCGTTTGGCCTATGATTTTAGGCACCGCCAGTTCAGGCTGGGAAAAGTCCTGCGCTCTCCAAATGGGTATTGGCGAGAAGGAGAGAAACCCATGGAGCGCAATCCCCAGCAACATGGCAAAAGCACGCAATGCATCCAGGTCATGATACCGCTTCTTTTTCAACACCGGTGGAAACGGCGCAGATTCAATTGGGGGTGTTTGTTCCATTGACTCAAGGGCAGTCTTCATGTCACCTCCACTACGTACAGCCACGTGGCTTATTCTCGATTTTTCCAGACATCAGTTCGCGTTGTTTGTCGGCGTGCCTGGCTTGGCATCAGTATCCGGCAGTAGCTCCCAGTCAGTTTGCTTTTTTCACCAATTCACCATTTAATCACTCTGACGATGGGCTCGCTTAAGGGGGGTAGATCAGTCTTGACCCCGCTGCCCAGCAGAAGACATTTCGGAATTAAGGATGACAAAATGGAACTCTGTTACAAGTATATTCTGACGAAGAGACCCATTCCTGAATTGATGAACGTATGAGCCAAGGTACACAAACACAGCCCACCTTAATGGTAACAATGCATTCGGTCATACGATAAGCTAAAATGGGATAGGGAAACAAAAGACCTGTCAGAACAAACGGAAGCGGATTTGCTGAGCGACGAGAACACGTCAGCCACAGAAATCGCAGGAGAGTTCCTGGTGGAGAAGCACTCGCATCTAGAACAGTTCATGAGCTTGAACACCCCATATCATCGTCTGTTTGTTTTGTCTGCGGCGCTGGCTGTTATTGTGATGCCCCGGCCAGTCACTGCGCAGCTCGCTCCGCCACCCGGACTGTCTTATGGTGGCAGCGTGCCAAATAGTAAGCAAGTTGTTTCTGGCATCGCCTGGTATGGCGTATTAAAGGACGGTTTAGCCGAAGCAAAACGAACCGGAAAACCGATTTTCTTTATTACCGCAGCGACGCAATGCCAAGGCGTTCCTGGCATATGGTGACCAGGCAAGTAGAATATGGACAGGAGTTTCTTGTCCAACGAACAACTCATCAAAGTCTCACGCGATTTTGTCTGTATTCGCACAGCGACCTATGAAGACAAACAGGAAGTCGAGTTCCTAAAATGGGCTTTCCTCCGATCTGCGGAGAGTGATTTGAGAAATTTCAGTTTTTGCATCTTGTCACCTGATGGGCGAATCAAACTCAGACGTAGCTTTCGAGGCCCCAATTTCGTCTATGCTAATTCAGAAGCCATGGTGGCCGACTTGCGGCTAATCGCCCGACAGTATCCGGAAAAACCGACAGCGAGAGATGCGAAGCCAACCGTACCGCAAATGAAGAGTGTTCATTTGGGAATCAACGTGGCAAGTTGTGATGGACTTCCCAGCGTCGTTGTCGTCGGCAAGGACCAACAGGAAGTGGATTGGTTAAATGAAAAACTCAGCGGCGTTATTTGGGATGAAGAATTGGCGGGCAGGTTCATTTATGCTTCGACAACGAATCCCGATGATCTGAAAATTGTCTCCGGTGCAAAAGGGAAAACTGGCGTTTTGGTGATCGAGCCAGATACCTACGGCATGCAGGGGCGTTTGCTCGAAACGATCGCCCCGAATATCTCGAGTGTCGACCTCAAACAACGCTTATCTCATGCCTCAAACACATTCACCCGGAACCCAAAACGTCACGGACTCCACGTTCGCAACGGTCGCCGATCCGGCAAAAGGTGGCAGACAGAAGTGACAGTTCCCGATCGAGTTCGATCGCGAAATCGAGGCGCACAAGGCCGACGGCGGATACAATAACAGCCACCTAGATTGAAAGATAAATTATGATGAAGTCAGCACTACGATTAACCTCGCTTTCTGCAGCAATTCTTCTCTTCAGCCATGGAAGTATGGTAAATGCAAGCGACGGGCAACGCTCCATCTTGGAGTTG
>Ga0310123_10004530_pt1 | contig 10518 bp, 10 predicted proteins | sample CB6_AW_1057_MG_FD_203505 | JGI IMG/M metagenome (GOLD analysis project Ga0310123, IMG submission 203505) | Marine microbial communities from Western Arctic Ocean, Canada - CB6_AW_1057 | ecosystem: Environmental > Aquatic > Marine > Oceanic | place: Canada: Western Arctic Ocean | collected...
AGCACGAAGGTTCGGGCCGGTCCGTAGACGTCATTTGCCGTTGGGGCAAGATTTCGCACCCACATCATGTTGAAAAAGATGTGAAGCAGTCCGCCATGCAGGTAGTTTGCCGTGAGCAGCGTCCACCACCATCCCAAGCCCCACGCCACACCACCGGTCATCCCCAACTGGTAGAGGGCGCGGCTGCCCGGCGACAGAAAGGACAGCATGCCCCCTCCAGACGCCAGCGCCTCGGGCTGTAACAGAAGGGCCACGGCATACAGCGTGACGCAGGTCATCAGAATCAGTGAGACCAGGTCTAACCGGTTACCCATCAGTCGCTGGAGGACAGGGGCAAACCCGAAAAGGCCAGGGTGCCAGGCACCACAGTACGGACAGCTTGGCTCATTGATGCCGACCAGTTTGCCGCAGTGGGCGCAGAGCAACGACCCCTGTGTCTGGCGCATGGGGTAAGGGTACAACGGAGAAGGTCTGGAGTCGGAGATCTTCGGTCTCGGGTCGGTTTGTCTATCCGTTCACGCGGGCGAACTCATCCATGAAGTCGACAAAGGCGTCCACGCCCGCCTCAGGAAACGCATTGTAGATCGACACCCTAAGACCACCGACCGACCGATGCCCCTTGAGTCCGACGAATCCTGCGCCGCTGGCCTCCCTGACAAAACGTCTCTCAAGCTCTTCATCCGGCAGGCGGATCGTCACGTTCATCAGCGAACGGCTCTCCGACTGGGCCGTGCCCCGGTAAAAGGCGCTGCGATCGATCGCGGAGTATACCTTCTGCGCCTTTCGTTCGTTGCGGATCGCCATCGCGTCAAGGCCTCCGTTGGCCAACAGCCACTTCGTCACCAAACCGACCATATAGATCGCAAAGACGGGCGGTGTGTTGTGCAGGGAACCGCTGCTCGTATAAGTCGAATACCGCAGCGTTGTCGGTACGGTTCGGTCAATGCTCTCCGCGAGCTGAACCAGATCATCGCGCACGAGGACGAGCGTAACCCCCGCCGGCCCCAGGTTCTTCTGGGCACCGCCATAGAGTAGTCCGATGCCATCCTGTACCAGATTAATAGGGCGGCTGAAAATATCTGAAGAGGCGTCAACAACGAGAGGACGGTCCGCGGTCTCTGGCATCTTGGACCACTGAGTCCCGTAAATCGTGTTGTTGGAGGTGACGTGCACGTACGCCGCATCGGTTGACAGCTGCAACTCAGACGACTTTGGCACGCGGCTGAACTCCTCGTCCACGGTACTCGCCGCGATACGGACGGTCCCGAAGCGCTCGGCCTCCTGGGCGGCCTTCTTCGCCCAAGAACCGGTGACGACGTAGTCCGCCGTCGCACCAGTCGCGAGGAGATTCATCGGCACCATGGCGAACTGCTGGGTGGCACCGCCTTGCATAAAGAGCACATGATAATCGCCTGGTAGTCCGGCAAGCTGCCTGATATTCGCCTCCGCCGTCTCGATGATTTCGGTGAACGTCGACGACCGGTGACTGATCTCGAGCACCGACATCCCGACGCCAGGCAGAGTCAGGAGGTGACGGCGAACCTCCTCAATCACCGGTTCAGGAATCACGGCCGGACCCGCTCCGAAGTTGTAGACCCTGTTCGATTCGGAGGAGTTTGTCATTGTGTCTCTTGGGATTAGATCAGATGAATGAGTAAGCCATCGCGAAGTTTAGGTTCGAACCAGGTCGACTTAGGGGGCATGATCGCGTCGGCGTCCGATACGGTCAACAGTTCGTCTGTTGTCACGGCGGCGAGTGAGAACGCGACGGCTGCGGCACCCGAATCGACAAGCTGCTTCAGCGCACCGGTGCCGCGCACCCCTCCGATGAAGATCATACGCGGGTCAGTGCGGACATCGGCAACCTGCAGCATGGGCCCGATGATCTGATCCTGCAACCGCGCAACATCCAAACCGGTCACCACATCGCGCGATGGGAGCGTGGGGTCCACGCTCAGGTCAACATCATGCCATCGTCCGGCGAGGTACATCGAAATCTGGCCCTTCGATGGAGCAGGCTCAATCAACGGCCGAACTGGAAACCGAGTCTTCACGGCATCGAGAAATTCCTCGCTGGTCAGACCGGCAAGATCGGCGACCGCACGATTGTAGGGAAGTATTCGTGTTTCGGAATCTGGAAATGCCACGCCGAGGAAATAGCAGGCCTCTACCTTAGGGTCGTGGTGACTGGCGGACGCGAGCGCGGTGCGAGCTCGTGCCGCGCTCGCGATCCGATGATGGCCGTCAGCGATATACAAGCGTGGAACCTCGGCAAAGGCCTCGACGGCCGCCTTCTCCTCTTCATCTGTCAGACGCCACAGTGTGTGGCGTACACCGTCCGACGCAGTGATGTCGAACAGTGCATCACGCTGGCAGACTCGAGTCTTCACCGCGTTCACGTCCACCATCGCCCGATAGGTCAGAAACACGATCCCGCTCTGAGCCCCCAAAGCAAGAAGATGACGCGTCCGGTCGTCCTCCTTGTCGGGTCGGGTCCGCTCGTGCTTCTTGATTACGCCCCGATCGTATTCATCAACCGAGTAGCACCCGGCCAATCCTGTCTGCTCGTGAGAACCATCCTGGAGCCGGTAGAAGTAGAGTGACGCCGTATCCTCAACCACCAACGGCGCTTCGGCCCGCAGAATCTCCAGACGGCGAGCAGCCGTGTGATACACCGCCTCGTCATAGGCGTCTGTTGCCGGATCGAGATCGATCTCGGCCCTGGAGACATGCAAGAAGCTCAGAGAATTTCCGGCGGCCAAGTCGAACGCCTCCGACCTCGAGACGACGTCGTACGGGACAGCCGCTACGGCAGCTGCCGCTTCTGGCACGGGACGGAGCGCGTGAAAGGAGCGGACGAGAGCCACTACTGCGCGAGTGCCAGGTCGCGTGGGAGGGAAAGAGGCGAGCACAAACGCTCCCGCGCCCGGTCACGAACTTCGATGAACGCTGGAAGGTGCTCTTCTGGAATCGGGTCGCCGGGCGGAAAGTTTCGGTGTTCGAGCAGGGGATTAACGAAGACGCCGCTTTTCCGGATGCGGTAGTCAAGGTGAGGACCGGTCGCCAACCCCGTGGAACCCACGTATCCAACCGTCTGCCCCTGGACGACACGGCTCCCTGGACGCATACCTTTGGCGAAGCGAGACAAATGCAGATAGTACGTCTCGTACCCATTGGTATGACGGAGCCGAACCATGTTCCCGGACCCTCCACTGGCAGTCGCAGAGACGACACGTCCGTTCGCGACCGCGATCACCTGGGTGCCGGTTGGCGCACCGTAGTCAACGCCGAGATGCGGTCGGTTCGTCCCTAGGATCGGATGGAGACGACGATACGAGAACCTCGAAGTCACTCGTGGCTCAAAACGGAACGGCGAGCGAAGGAAGAGCCGCTTAAGTGACCGACCATCCGCGTCGTAGTACAGAGACTGGTCGTCGCCCGGAAGGACAAATTTAAAAGCTTGAACCGTTCTGCCGTCGTTATGAAACTCGGCCGCCACAATCTCGCCGTAGTCAGAAAACACGTCCTCTCGATAGTATTTTTCGAACAACACATCGAAGCGGTCGCCCCGGCGAAGGTCGTTGTTGAAGTCAATCTCACCGCTGAGCACTTCGGCCATTAGAATCGCCAGATTGACGTTCTCTCCGACGTCGTCCAACGCCGCCGATAACGATGAATTCCGCTCGTCGATGAGGCCGCGGGCAGCCACTTCCGTGCGCTCCTTTACATATAGCACCCGCTCGGCTTCGAACAACCCCTCCGCATCCGTCGCAGAATCGACCCTCAGAAACTCGTCGTTGTCGATGTGATACTCGAACCGGCGAAGAACACCGTCGTTGCCGACCACGAGCCGGTATGGGTTGCCAGCTCGGATGCGTCGAGGATCAAACACCGGCCGAACGGCCTCGACAAAGTGGTACACGAAGGTTCCGTCAAAGGCGTGGGCATCGAGTAACCCGGCCAGCGTGGCCTGTCGCGGAACGACGTTCTCAACGACTCGTTCGTCGACTTCCAGCACGATGTCTGAGCCGTTCCAGACCGAGACCGGAAGCGGGATCTCCTGAGCACACCCAACCCCCAACATGGTTGCCGCAAGCCATGGTAGTAATTCGTACAAATCTTTGCGTCTATTGGGCATACGAAGCCTAGGAGTCTACCACAGCCCTACAGTCACCCAAGGAGAAGCCGCGACTACGCTGGCTCCAGTAACCGGTGGTACGGCTAGCCAATAGGCCAAGGCACGCTTGGCGAACTCAGCCACCTTTTCTCGTATTTGATAGGCATTTCCTACAACTTTTATAACGTGCCACATGGGGTTGCAAGTTGTGAACCGAGCATGACTCACACATCTTATCTCTCAACCGTTATCGGGGCGTCTGGGTCGCACTGTGGCACGATTTTTCCGACCGCTGCTGCGTCCAGATACCCATGCGTCCGCAGCGCCATCAGACAGGATTCCACGTGTTCGGCGGGGACGCTTACAAGCAACCCCCCGGCGGTTTGAGGGTCGAACAACAGCGGATACGCGGAAGCAGACCGGACATTATCGTGGTTGGCCACGGCGCGGCGAAGTCGAATATTGTGCGGCTGGAGTGAGCTTAAGAAACCCGCCCGAGCTGTTTCCGCTGCGCCGGTGAGCAACGGGATCGACGACAGGGAGAGTCTGGCATCCACCCGTGACGCTCGGGTCATCTCCAGCAGGTGTCCGACCAACCCGAACCCGGTAACGTCCGTACAGGCTGTCGCACCGTGTCGTCGCACACAGATGCTGGCCTCCCGACTCGACTGAGTCATCGAGTGAATCGCATCGTCAATCCACCGGCCCTTTGCCCGTAACCGCATGTGGGCGGCAAACAGCGTTCCCGTTCCAATCGGCTTCGTGAGAATCAACCGGTCTCCAGGACGCATGCCACTCTTGCGAAGTAGGTGGCAGGGGTCGGCTGTCCCGCTGAGGCTCAGACCGAGCTCCATCTCGAGCCCTTCCTTTGTGTGGCCACCAACCAGGGCGGTCCCCGCCTCGTTGAGCACTTCGACCACCCCCGTGAGGAGCGCTTCCAGTTGCTGCTCCATCTTCTCTTCGGGCGCAACCGAAACCGTGGCGATCGCCAGCGCGGTGCCGGGCTCGGCCCCCATGGCGTAGATGTCTCCCAGGCAGTGATGAGCGGTGATACGACCGAACATGTAGGGATCGTCGACGATCGGGCGGAACGCGTCGACGGTGCGTACCGCGACCATACCGGCCGGTACCTTTTCGACCGAGGCGTCGTCCGGGCACTCCAATCCCACGATGACATCTTCGCGGACGACCGGACTCAGACGAGACAGCACCCGGTCGAGGACGGTTGCTCCCACTTTGGAACCGCACCCGCCGCACCGCATGGCCACCGACGAGAGCGCTTCGACCACATCGGGCGCGGCCAGCCGCGAGAGATCGGGGCGTGACGCAGTCCCACTCGCGTCCATGTTGGGCAGGTCGCTAAACCTCTTCATGAAGCGGCGGTCGATCCAGTCCTTCCACCGCCACACCCACCGTCCCTCAAACGCCCACCCACCCCGTGACGCGACCGCGTATCGGTCGCCGGTACTTATCAGACTGAGGAACGCACGCTGAGGCCTAAACGGCTTCAGCGGTCTCCGGTGCAGGGTGCGTCTGAGATTCGCCTCAAGCGGCTGGCCTTGACGCACTGCAAACACGCCGGCCTTCTCGCGAGGGTGGTTAACCATGGCCGCAATGTCGCCGGCGGCGAAGACCTCCGGATGCGATGTCGACCGCAGTGTGTCGTCGACAATAATAAAGCCTCGATCGTCCACATCCAGACCAGCTGTCCGAGGCCACCCCTGAGCACCCGCTTCGGTCGCCCATATGATCTCGTCGAGCGGGTGTCGAACTCCGCCTTCGGTCTCGAGCCCATCGGCGTGAACCTCAACGACACGGCAGCCGAGATGGACCCGAACACCCCGTTCTTCGAGAACGCGGCTGAACTTGGCTCGTACGAACCGTGCGTGCGTCGGTAGCACCGTCTCTGTACTGCTGAAGAGATGAAAGTCAGGCGCCTGTCCCTGACGCTCATCGGACGACGAAGACCCTTGTAAGGCATACTGAATGGCCAACGTCAGCTCAATCCCGGCGGCGCCGGCACCGACGACGCCGATTTTCAGATTGCCTGGCTGCTGGCGCACACGCTCCCGAAGGCGCTCCCACCGGCTAACGAGCGCAGAAATCGGTTTGATCGGGACTACATGCTCAGACGCCCCATCCACCCGCTGAATCGGTGTTGCGCCGATGTCAATCGACACCACATCGTACGAGACGGGTGGTCGGTGTCGACAGAGCACTCGACGGTTGACGGGATCTAAACCAACCGCCTCGTCATGGTAGAAGCGCGCTCCAGCGAACATCGCCAGCCGACCCAAATCAATATGCACATCATCAAACTGATAGTGACCAGCGATCAGTCCCGGCAGCATCCCGGAATAGGGCATGTCGATGTCCTTCGCGATGAGGGTCACCCGGACACCTGGCATGGGGTTCATTCCAATCCGCTTGAGGACGATTACATGGCTGTGACCGCCACCTACGAGAACAAGATCCTTGAGCACCGGAACTTGTGAATCGTTCATAGGGGCGCTGACTCGCTTCCGTTGGAAAACGACAATATTCGTCGCGCGGCGGATTCGAACAGGTATGGTTCGGGCAATAAGCTGATCACCAGGAACGCCTCTTTTTGAAAGTCGAAGAAATATCCGGGGTACACCAGCACGTGGGCGCGTTCAAGCAGATCAAGGGTCAGACGTTCCTCCGAGTCTGTCGCCGGTACTCGCATGACAGCGTACCACCCCCCTTCCACCGGCACTAGGTCCGCTGCCGGGTGGTTGCGAACGAGACGGGCGAGACATGCGTGATTCTGTCTGACCCGGGCAGCGATCTGTCTGGTCACGTGTCGGCCGTGGTCGAGAAGCGCGTCCAGCGCGAGCTGCACCGGCGTTGCCACAGAGAGGTACGTGTCATAGATCAGATCGAGCCTCTCGAGCGCCGTAGACACCTGGACGCCCGGTCCCGTCAACACCACCCATCCCAGTTTAAGCCCCGGGAGCCCCATCGCCTTCGACAGCCCGCCAAGCACGAACGTGAGCACGGCCGGGTCTTCGTCCAGCACGCTCGGACCACGACCCGACAACGTCAACGGATAAAAGCCGAAGACCTCGTCGACGATGAGCGCAAGCCCGTGCTGGCGGCAGAGCGCAGAGACCTCGCGAAGCTCATCGCGAGAGATGAACGACCCGGTCGGGTTATTCGGATTGACGATGACCACCGCACGGGTCCGTGGTGTCACGCGGCTGCGGAGCGTAGCGATGTCGAGCTCCCATCTTGTATAAAGGTCGAGGGTATACGGAACGGACACGACCGACTCAAGGCGGGTCAGATACTCCAGCAGCGGGTAGCTCGGTCTCGGGATCATCACTTCGTCTCCCGGATCGCAGAGCAGCTTAAACAGCAGTCCGTAGGCTTCGCTCGTACTTGTGGTCAGTACGACCCGCCGGCTGTCAACATCCAGGTCGTGCCGACGGAGATACGACGCGACGGCTTCCCTGGCGGACGCAAGACCGAGCGACTCTGGGTGATAGTCGCGTCCATCGACACAGTCAAACGGGTGCCTCAGAGCCGACGGATAGTCGAGCCCGACCTGGGTTGGGTTGGACACCGTCAAGTCGATGATAGGCGTGCCGCACACCTCAAGACGTGCGCGCGCCTCAGTCAACCGATTGCAAGCGATCCGCTCTGGAACTCGCGAAGAAAACGACGGGTCCATTCCAGTGAAAGAATAAGCCGAAAGTCTACGGCTCACGACGAACGGCACGCCGGGCACCGGGACTCGGGCCTTCTGTGTGACAGGATGCCTCCAAGAGGGTAGGCGGGCAGCATGGCAAGCAACACTGATGCAGTCGATACAGGCCGCTGGTTTACAATGGTGAGAACCTGAACGGCGAAAGTCGAGAAAAGGAACGTGATGTCAGAGAACACAGCTACCCTCACCGACGGTAACTTCGACGAATCAGTAATCAAGTCGTCGATGCCTGTCCTCGTAGATTTCTGGGCAGAGTGGTGTGGCCCGTGCCGAATACTTGCTCCTACGGTCGACGCGTTGGCGACGGTCTACGATGGGAAAGTTACGATCGGAAAACTAAACGTCGACGACAATCCGAATACTGCGATGCAGTTCGGTGTGCGTTCGATCCCGACACTATTACTCTTCAAGGGTGGGGAAGTCGTCGAATCGGTCGTCGGTCTCACCGACAAGGCGCGGCTCCAAGCCCTGCTCGATAAGCACGTATAACGGCCGGACGGGGCATCGGCGATGGGGCGCTCCCGATGCCAGTCTAAGGAGCACGGGCCACGTGCACCCCTAACTGGCGGTCGGCGCGGCATTGAAGCTACGGAGCTACGACGTAACGACCGTAGCCAATCGCTAGTTCGCAGTACCGGTCGAGAAGGCGGGTCTCAACCTGAAGCCTTGAGGCACGGTCGTCCACTACAAGTCCTTGACCAAACAGCCGGAGCCCTGGCGCGAACGGAGGACTGCTCGTGTCATCTCAGCATTGTTGCGACAGGGCACGCCGGAACTGTATGAATTGGTGCGGACTAAATCCGCACGCGGGTGGCTCGTAATGGTCGCTCATGGACTGGCGTTCACGGTCCGAACTGCTCATGAGATGAACATTCGAGCTGATCGCGGAGGCTGCTAGCGGACCGTGCACCACGCGATGCCCCCGACTTCGAACCCCGCGAGCATCCAGACCCTCTACGGCACCGTGATCTGCAACGGTACGATCGTCTTGCCCCAGTGCAGGCGGAGCTCGGCATCCTTCTTCTCGACTTCGGGGAAGTAGAAGGCCAGCGTTTCCATGTGCTGGCCAGTCTGGGGCGCGACCGTCAAGCGAAGCTCTTCGTGTTCCTCACCTGGATACGGTTCGTGATACACATCGGCGGCTCGGTTAAAGACGACTGTCCACATCACAGGGTCTGGAATGGCCCAGACGCTGTACTCCCCAGCCGGTAGTGGCATCCCGTCGATGGTGACCGGGTGGCTGACACTGACCTTGGTCGCGTCATTGGCTCCCGGGCTCCATATCTCACCAAACGCCACGATGCCGCCAAACAGCTCTCGCCCACGGGCGACCGGTCGGTCGTAGGTGATTGTCATCTGGGTTGTCGCAATCGTCTGGGACACAGACCCGCTCTGACTTGCCTGGACGTCCTCGAGCGAAATAATTTTGGGGTCGACAGTCTTGAACTCAGGCACCGCCACCTGGCCTGCAGGAGTTACCTCCTCCGCATTACCCTCGTTGCCGCTACAAGCCGCAAGCACAACCGCCACCGACAACACTGAAAGCACGGTTAGATTGATCTTCATCCCAGGCCTCCTAAGGCGATGACGGGTTGGACAGTGTGGGAAACCCAACTGAACCGTCGATGTCGACCTCAAAAAACAGCATGTTGTCGCCACCGACCACGCGATCGACGACGGTACCATTAGCCGTAACACCCATCGCCACGTGACCGTTACCCTCTGGATTCCGCGCACACTCGTTAACATCATGAACCGTCATCGTGTTAGTGAAACCAACCGGAACGTCGACAAACGTCATCGTCCACACATTGGTTGACGTTTCGGTCAGCAGATCTATGTCGTTTCCTCGCCAACTCGCACGCACGTGGTTGGGCAGTCGATCCATCCGCTGTAAACAACCAGCGAAGGCCACGCTTCCGGTAGCGTCCGTCGGCGCTTCCGTGGTAACGCTGGTCAAAACGATGGCAACCGACGTGACCATACTGGGGGCGGCACCCCGAGGCGTATAGTCCTGACAGGCCATCGACGTGAGGACGAGCAGAACCACCCAATATTGCGGCAAAAGCTTTCGCATGAGCTTCCTAGAATGTGGCAGGCCAGCCAGCCCAATCTAGCTTATCGTGAATCCGGGTTCAACGCCGCCACGACTGGACAGATCTACGCATCCGACCGATAAGCGAGGCAACGGACACTCCGTGGGGGGTTTAATGTTGCGACGGTTTATCCTTTTCTTGTTTGTAGTAGGTCTGTCCGGAACCGCCGGACTATGGGTGGGACTACTCTATGCGCCGGGGCCAGGCGAGGAGACGCGCGAGAAGCTCTCGACCTTCTTCGCCGAAAATAAAGAGGCGTTTGGCGATCTCTTCGCACGCAGTCGCCAGGCGCTCGGCAATGCTGTTGATGCCGTCGGTGGAACGGTCAAGGCGGAAGGTGAGCGCGAGCCAGACGGGTGACGCGCCAGGCTACGACCACTGCTCCGATCATCCGAGGTCGACCATCTGACCAAACTCAGGGACCATGACCTCGGTGCCAAACCGCGTCTCAAGCGTTCGGACGAAGCTCAGAGAGACGTACTCTTCTCCTTAAACCGCGAACATTCAATTCGGCGACCTGCGAAGAAACTCGAACCATTCAACAAGCTCATCGAGGTCATTGTGGGCTGAGAATC
>Ga0310123_10004532_pt1 | contig 10516 bp, 10 predicted proteins | sample CB6_AW_1057_MG_FD_203505 | JGI IMG/M metagenome (GOLD analysis project Ga0310123, IMG submission 203505) | Marine microbial communities from Western Arctic Ocean, Canada - CB6_AW_1057 | ecosystem: Environmental > Aquatic > Marine > Oceanic | place: Canada: Western Arctic Ocean | collected...
CCCACGCCTCTACGGCCGGGCGATCCGTGACATCGACGGCATCGAACAGACCCGGCGGACCGGGATCGACACGCAGTTGTTCGACTTCGTTCGATCTTCTGCCACACCCCGCAACCCTGTGACCTAGCGCCGCCAACCGGATGGTCAGTGCCCGTCCGATTCCCCTCGTCGCGCCGGTGATCACGACAAATCTGACATGCGTAGCCATAAAACCCTACCTATAAGCGCGTCTTCCAACCATTGGGCACCGCATCCACCCCTGGGACAGTTCCTCCTTCACGTCTTGAGCCGAGCGTTACCCTGCCTTTCTTCGGATCTCTTTTGAAATGATTTTTTTCGATTCAAATTTGGTAGATCCCAGTGTAACGATCCTTGATCGTTGGTTAAGGAGACGAGACGAAGAGACCATCTGGATCCGGGCCAACGTTCTCAGGAATGGATTACCAAATGTTTCCGGAAATTTCAGCGGACCTGCGCCTGCAACAACTCCAACCCCCGGAGGGGAACATCCGCATGGTGCTGGATACCGACACCTACAATGAAATCGACGATCAATTTGCCGTGGTTCACGCCCTGCTCTCGCCGAAGCGACTCGACATGGAGGCCGTCTATGCCGCCCCATTCCACAACGACCGCTCCAGCGGACCCGCCGATGGGATGGAAAAAAGCTACCAGGAAATCCTGCGTCTCCTGGGCTTTATGGGAATCGAGTCGCAAGGCCGCGTCTTTCGGGGATCAACCACGTACCTTTCGGATGCGGAGACGGCCTGCGAAAGCGATGCCGTAACGGACCTGGTGGAACGGGCCGCGGTCGCACATGACTCACCACTCTACGTGGTGGCCATCGGGGCGATTACCAACGTGGCCTCCGCCATCCTGGCCCGACCGGAGATCATCGAAAACATCGTCGTCGTCTGGCTGGGAGGGCATGCACTGCATTGGCAGGATACACGGGAGTTCAACCTGATGCAGGATATCCCGGCCGCCCGGGTGGTTTTCGACTGCGGGGTTCCCCTGGTTCACATCCCCTGCAACGGGGTAACCACTCACCTGCACACCACCGTGCCGGAGCTGGAGGCCCACGTGGCGGGGCGGGGCGCCATCGGCGATTACCTGGTAGAGATCTTCAAGGCGTACCACGAGGACCACTATGCGTGGTCAAAGGTCATCTGGGACATCGCCACCATTGCCTGGCTCGTCAACCCCGCCTGGGTGCCGACGGAGCTTGTTCACAGCCCGGTGGTCACGGACCAGCTCACCTGGAGCGTAGACCGCTCCCGCCACTTCATCCGCTCGGCCTTCCGCCTCGACCGCGACGCCATCTTCCGGGACCTGTTCACCAAGCTGGAGCGCGGACAAAGATGACGGAGGCCAAGGACACTCGACCGATGACCTATTTCAACGAGGACAATCACCATTTTTACGGCGCCCATCCGCCCCAGGACATGACCGTTGAGGGGCTGAACCGCCTGGTCGATTGTTACGCCGAAGGCACCCAGGTGACCGGAATCCTTTTCTGCGTCAACGTCCAGAGGGCTCTGTTTGAGAGCCCGAGCCTGGGAGACCTTCTGGGACGGTTATGATCCCGCCCTGGACGAAGACCAGCCGGCGCTCCTGCGGGGGCACGGGGTGAAGAACCACCTGCTTCTTCGCGAGCGGGGCATCGACCCATTCCGCGTCTGGCTTGAACGGTGCCGGCATCACGGCATCGAAGGCTGGCTGACCATGCGGATATGAACGATTGCCACGGGCTCAAGGAATACGTCGTTCACGATCAAGGCCTGGAGGGGGTGGAGGTCAACAAGGACGAATGGACCATCCACTGGCCGTCGCAATACTGGCGGGATCATCCCGAGCTGTGGCGTGCCCCATACCGCTTCGAGCGCAGTTGGGAAGACGCGTTCGACTATGGCAAAGAGGAGGTGCGCGAGTACCACCTGGCGCTGGTTCGCGAACTGTTTTAGCGGTATGACATGTTCGGCTTCGAGATGGACTGGATACGTTGGGGTATGCATTTCGCGCCCGGGCACGAGGGGCGGCCGGCATGCCGTTACTCACGCAGTTTGTGCGCGAGGTACGCACACTTGCCGATGCCTCGGAGAAGAGGGTCGGGCACCCCATCCGGCTGGCTCACCGCCTGCCGGCCCATCCCGAGTCCTGCCTGGCCCTCGGCTTCGACCCCGTCACCTGGGGGCGCGAAGGCTTGGCGGACATGGTCACGCTCTCCTCCTTTTGCGGGGGCGCCAACTTCGACTACCCTGCGCGCATCTGGCGGGCCATGCTGGGAGAGAACGTTACGCTGACGGCACTGGCGGATGCCGCGGTACAGCCTTACCCCGAGCAGGTATTCCAGGAGTATGAATTCCTGTACGGCGCCGCGGCCTCGGCACTGGAACGAGGCGTGGACGGAGTTTACCTTTTCAACCAGAATTACTGTGAGACCGACGATCCCGGACTGCTCGCGCACATGCTCCGTCATCTCGGCAGTCTTGAGACGCTGGCGGGATGCCGCCGGCGGCCCCATCCGCAACGTGATGCCGATTCCGCTGCGCGCGCCGGAAACCGGCGTCAATTTCGGGCGAATGGAGGAGAACATCACCCTGAAGATCAACGGTGGACCGAGACCGGATACCGGACGCGCCGTGCTTGTCCTGGGCTTTGGCCACGGCATGCCCGCCGGCGCCTGCGACAACCTCGGGGTGCGGCTCAACACCCACCCGGTGAGCGCGTGCGAGGAACCGGAGTATGACAGCATCTCGACCGCCTATCGGGACTGCCCGCGTTCCCGGCAATGGGCCTCCAGGGTCACCGCCATCTCCGGCGTGGTGCAAAAGCCTCAGCTGGAGGGAACCCGGTCGGGCGGCCGATGCCGCAGGGCGGTCAGCACACGCTCTCGGGGGGACATGCTCATGATTGCGAATTCCTTTTCGCCCTGTACCGAAGCCTTATCAGAAAACATGCTTCATTGAAACAACGGGCGTCTTATCGTGGTCCGAATCGTGGCCGACGGCGGTGGCAGCAACGGATATCGAACTCCACTCTGGAAGCAGAAAGTGCAGGAACAATTCAGTAGTCGAACCGCCAGTTCACGCCGACGCCCGAGCGCATGCGGGGGCCAGTTTCGGTTTCGATCGAGATGTGCGGCGTGAGATCGTATTCCAGGCGCACGCCGCCGTCCCCACGCCTGCCCAGGGACCGGTTCACTTCCAGGTAGGCGCCGCTGTTGAGATGCCTGCCGGCGGTCAGGGTGGCATCGCCCTCCGTATCGCCGCCTTCCTGTATGGCAATGTGATCGATGCCCAACTGCTCCTTTGCCCGGCCAATGACGCCCGGGCCGCCGCCTCCTTTTCCCTTTAACGACCGGGCGGCCAGCGCCAGTTGGGCGGCCTGGGCAGCGGTAATGGTCCCGCTGCCCTTGCCGAACAGAATGCGGGCCAGGATTTCGTCCTCGGGGTACGGCGGGTTGGAGGACAATTCGAAGATGGGTTCGTCCGGCCGCCCCGTGACCATCAACCGCGCCGTCAATCCGGCCCGCTGATGTTCAGCCTGAACCGCGATGGTAGGCGACGGAGGCACTTGGCCAAGAAAGATCAGCTTGCCCTCCGTCAGCGTGAATGATCTGCCGACGAAGCTCACCGCGCCCCTGACTGCGTTCAGTTCGCCCACCACCGCCCAGCCTTCCGGCTTGTGGCGGGCGTCTACCCCGCCTCGCCAGACCATGTCCAGGCCGCCGCCGCGAACGAAAAACTCGCCGGGGATATCCAAACGCACCTGCCCCGAAACGGGGACTGCCGCCGCCTCTCGGGATGCCGGCGCCAGCGCCGCGTCCATTAGGTCCCCGCCGACCTCTACGACATCCATCGGTGCCGGGCCCGCGGCGACAACCCGGCCCACCCGGAGCTCGGTCCGCTCCGCGCGTATGCGTCCGTCGATGACAATGCCCCGGGTTCGCGATCCGGAAAGGCACACCGCGCCCGAAAGTGTGGAGGTCAGGAAATCCATGTCCAACAATGTCGCGTTCTCGAATGAGATATCGATCTTAAAAGATTGGTCATCCGGCTCACGCAACCGCACCAGGCCCTGTGCCTGCAGGGTACCCGTATCACCGATACGCGCGGTACAGTTCTCGAGTCCCAGACCGTCTTCACCTACGACGATATCGGCCTCCAGGTCGCGGATCACCGTTCCCAGCACCATGTGTTCGTAGCGCACGTCCACAAGCCTATTCGTGCCGATGCTAACAAAGCGTCCCGTCTCACCGTCGTACTTGAGGTTCAACCGAACCAATCCATGGATGCTCTGGTCGGGGAACAAGGGGAGCTGATTAATGGCATCCAAAACCAGCTCGCCCTCCAATCCGGCCTCTCGTACATCGCTTGCCCGAAACCCGGTTTCGAACGGATCGAATGAGAGCGTCGCCGGACAGCCGGCTTCGGCGTGTAATCGGCCGGCGGTTTCGCCTTGCACCTCCGCGGAAACCCGTAGCATGCCGTCCGCCAGCCGACCTTCCGCAGTGATCTGCAGTGGCGGAACCTCATGAAGGCCCTCGCGTTTGACCCGGAGTTCGCCAACCCGGGCCGTCACCGTGATGATGGGTTCTTTAGGCGTTCCCGCCAGGTGTGCTTCGGCCTCCAGTACACCGTCGATCGCTGCCGGTTGGAGCCGATCGATCGAATCCAGAGGAAGCGAATCACACACCGCGGCGCCGGTTAACCTGCCCTCGCGGAGGGCTCCGTTTAGCCGCACCCTTCCTGTTTTGACGCTGGGATCTGTTGTGAAAACGTTGTCGAACAAGCCGGCGATTTTGGGAGAGAGGAGAAGTATCTCGCCGGACAATTGGGCCTCCCGGATCTCGCCGGGATCGATGGAGAAGGCGAAGGGGCGCAGAGAGAGGCTGGCGGGAAGAGTCACCGTCACCTCGGTATGGCCCGCATCCGCGCATCGGGCGGTCGCGTCGACGACCAGTGAATCATTCGCCAAAAGGGCTTCCACCGATAGGTCCAGCGGAGGCGCCCGTCTTAGGACGGTCCCTTGCGTAAATTCTTGGAGTCGTACACTTACTTCGAGTTGCGGCTCGGCAAGGGTACCGGTTAGGTGCATGTCGGCCGTCAGGGTCCCGTCGACTTGGGCCCCGCCCAGCCAGGGATGGGTTCCCAGTGGAAACGAGTCGCAGGAGGCGGTGAAATCCAATTCTTCGCCCGCCAGTTGCCCGGCGAGCCGCACCAAGCCCGGTTGCGCATCGATAACCGTTGGGTCCACCGTAAGGGTCTCGTTCCCAATGTGGAGCGTCGCGGCCTCGGCCAGGCGCAGGGAGAACTCCTCATGGCGGCCTTGGAGCTGCTCAATGGTAAGGGTCACCCGTTCCTCTCCCCGATGAAGGTTGCCCTCGGCGGCTAATTCGGTTTGATCGCCGGGGAAGCCGGCGATTTCGGCCGTAAAGTCAAAGGCATGGGGCGAGCCATGGGCTCGAATGGAGACCGCGCTCTTGTCGGTAATTCGGATCGAACAGGTTACGTCTAGCAATGCCCCAATGCGCTCTCCTTCCACCTCCAGAACAGCGCCGGTGACCGTCTGGCCGGCAAGGGGCAGTTCAGGCAATTCGGCAGTGGCCGTCAGGTGGGAGGATTCCGGGGTATGACGTAGCCGAACCGTTATCTCCTGCATCTCCGGGCCGGATCCAAAGCGATACCGAGACCTTGCATCCGCCGACACCCCGTCCGGCCCGGCGTGCAGATTCCCTGACGCCTCGGCGGAGATACCGGTCCCTAGAACGGACTCTCCAAGCTCGATCGAGTCCACGGCCCACCGTTTGACGTCCACGGCCAGCGGTAGGCTTGCCCCGCCGGGTCCTTTCGGTTTCGGCTCCGGCTGTTTCGGTGCCCTGTCCAAGACAATGGAGCCCAAGACAGCGGATGGGATAAGAAGCCGGCCGTCCAACAGGCCCGCCGGCGACCATACGACGGAAACGTGTTGCGCGGTGCACCACCTACCGTCCTCGTCCATGAGGACGATCCGGCCGACGCCGATGTTGAATGGAATGAACCCGGTGACCTCTTCGATGGTTACCTGCAATCCGTCGCGGCTAACCGCGTCAGACACAAATGCCGCCAACCTCTTCTTTCCGGGACCGGACTGCAGCAGGAGAAAGGCCAGTACGAGCAAGAAAAACAGGACAAGGAACGTACGAACCAGAAGCCGAATCAGGCGGCGCAATAGCCTTGAGGAAAATATTTGGAGAGGACGCATGAGGCGATCTTTAAGCTAAACTTGATCCCGGGTAAAAAATTCTGCACGGCTAAAACGCCTGGCCAAGGCTTACGTAGAACTCCAGGTTGTCATCCACCTCGTTGCGGCGATTGAGCGGGAAGGCGAGGTCTACCCTCAATGGCCCGATACCCGTGAAGTAGCGCAAGCCGGCTCCCACACCCCATCGATAAGGTCCGCCGCCATCGCGAAAGCCGTTTTCGTAGACCGTGCCGCCATCGGCGAAAAGCACGCCTCCCCAATCATCTAGAAACCTGAAGCGCAGTTCCACGGACGATTCCATCGTACTGACGCCTCCCAAGGGGGTCTGGTCCTCGGCCAGGGGCCCCACCGATTGGTAGCCGTAGCCCCGGATGGAGCCGCCGCCGCCCGCGTAGAAACGCTCATCGGGAGGGACCTCGTCGCGGCTCTGGCCGGCGAGGTGCCCCATCCCGACACGCGCCGCGGCCACGACCTCCGGTTCGGTCCACACCGTCACGTAGGGACGGACCTCGACGTAGGTCCGCATCCAGGTTAAGTCCGCGCCCAAGGTGTCGCGATACGGGGCGGCCTCCAGGATGACTCGTTGGCCTTGCCGTGGATTCAGAACATCGGCGACCGTGCTCCAGTCTACCGCCAGGGGCAGGTAGGCCAGGCCAAACCGTTCGCTGACACCGAGTTGCTCGACGTCGTCGTATTTGTAGCCGGCGCCGAGGCTGATCCGCAGCCTCGGATTGATCAGACGCTCAATGGAAACGAGTCCGCGAGTCGTCTGGCTGTCGTAAGCGTCGGAGTCTTCCTGCGCGGCCCGGGCTTCGAGAACCAGCCGTTGATTGGACCGCAGAAAGCCGGGTTTGCGGAATCGCGCCAAGGTGCTCAGCTCGATTTTCGACCCGGTCACGTTGATTTCGAACTGTTCCGCGGCGCCCAGGAGATTCCGGTGTTGCCAGGCCGCGGTGGCGCCAAACCCTTCGTCGGAGTAGTAATTTACGCCCAAGCGCACGGTTCTTGGTTTTCGCTCGGTGATCTCCAGTGTCTTTTGTAATCGATCCGGTTCGTCCTCGGCCTGCGACGCCTTGATGCGCACGATGGTGAACAGGCCGGAACGCAGGAGGAGTTCTTCGAAGGTTTCCACTTTCCTCCTGTCGTAGATTTCGCCCTCCTGCCAGGGCACAAATTTTCGCACGGTCGACTCCCGGACGGTCTGCAGTCCGTCGATGGCCATGGACCCGAACCGCATTTTGCGACCCGTGTCGATAGTCCACGCGATGGCCACCTCCTCCGAGTCGTGATCCACCACCACATTTCGAACTTCGACACGCGCCAAGGGATATCCCCCGGCGCCGAGGCGGGCGAGCATCCGCTCTTCTTCGGCGAGAATGTCGGCAGTTGTGGCGCGTTCGCCCACCTCGAGGGCGGGTGCGATCAGGTGAGCGAGGTCCGCGGCGGCGGCCGGATCGGATACCTGCGCGCCGATCTGCCGGATGCGGTAGACCCGCCCCTTGTCCACCCGGAATGTGACGTTGGCGGGCTCGTCGTCGAGCCGGATTTTCGGCGCAACCGTGGCGTTGTAATACCCGAGGGAACGGAGCAACGCTTCCATTCGCTCCACGTCCTTCTCCACCCGAATCCGGAGTTGGGCCTCGCTGGCGGGAGGACGGCCTTGGAGAGCGATCGTCTGGGAGACGCCCTCTAAAGCGCCCCGAACCTGCCGCTTGGACACGCCTTTGACGGCGGCTTCATAGGGAATGTCCGCTGGCGCCGAATGAACGGCAAACACGACCAGCAAGGTAGCCGCGCCGTGGGTCCGAATTCCGATTCGGATCCTCTTCATTCGCGTGAGGATCGTTACGAACGTACCCGATCTGGATTCAGAACCGCACACGAACCTTAATCCTACACCGAACCCGCATCTAGCATAAGGTGTTTGGGGGGGGTCTCGGGGGCGGGCGGGTGGAATGGGCATTTTCTCTTGGAATTCGGCGTATTCTCCCGGAATCCCGGTGATTTCTGAAGTCATCCGTTCTGAGGCTGTCCGCAACTTTCCGCACCTGACCGCATGTGACCGCATGTGACCGCATGTGACCGCATTTAGAAAATACCACATTATTACCACAAAGTCAGGGAGAAGGCGGATGTCCGCCGGCCCCATGATGTGATGGGGCACACCTTCGGCAGCTACTACCTGCAACTTTGCAAAGAATCTGTCCTACACCCGGTCTTGTTCCAATGCTTGGAACTGATTTCCAATCATTATAGAAAGACAACGACAGTCACGATTATGTCGATCTTCTGCCGGCGAGGAGGAAGGCTCGGATCTTGAGGAGGAACCGCACCTCCGAACTCAATGCCTGCCGCTCCTCGATCACCTGCCGTAAGAGAAGCGGATCGTCCGTCATGATGCCGTCCACCCCGCGGTCGATGAATCGGGACATCTGATCCGCGTCATTACTCATCCACACGTGGACCTCCTTGCCGGCACGGTGCGAGGCGTCGACGAAGTCCGCGCCGTAGCCGGAAGCGGCTGGACCATGGTCTGCCGTTCACACCTTAGCCGGCCAGTGTCCTGAGCAACCCACCAGCGACCCCAGAGGCCGGTGTTGGAATTTCCCGTCGGATGGATTTTTTCGGTCGGATATGGAGGCGATTACCAAGCCCGGCAGGGTCCGTTAATTCTACCCGTCGGGCAGTTGCACCAGGCGGTAAGCGGGTTGCGTGGTTTCAAGTTGTGGCTCCTGTTCTTTGTATCAGTTAAAGCGGTCAGTGATGACGATTTCGGAGAGGGGAAGCTGTCCCGGGCGGGGCCACGGTTCCTTGGTCGGCTTGCCGATCGCCACGAACATGGCGACCACATGGCTCGGCGGCAGGTTGATCAGCTTTCCAACAGCGTCGAAATCGAACCCATCCACTGGGCAGGATTCGTAGCCCATGGCTTTTGCGGACAGCATCAACGTCTGGGCCGCGATGCGGCAGGAGCGCATGGCCTCGTCCTGATCGCTTCCAACGTATCCATGGTTTACCTCTTTCTAATCTTTCATGTAGTTTATTCGAAACATGACCTGCGACGGAGCCGCCCAGATCAAACGACGCCACCTCCAAGGGTAGCCTAAAGGCCCACCCGTTTCTTGTCAAAGTGGTGACCACTGTAGGGTGCGTAAATCCTGAGTGCGCCAGAACAATGAAGCAAAAGAGCACGTTTATATTACGGGGCAGAATGGCGTGAAATCGGGGCTATGGATCGATTTTTTGCATCAAAAACAGCTCCATAGCTCAACACGACTTCGATGATGAAGACGAAATTGGTGTTGAAGATGTAGCCTGACAATGGGATCGTGTATCAGATCTCCTGACTCTGCAGGCACCCGGGACGATTACCTGCTGTTCGACATGCTAAACACCTATTTTTACTTGCGATTTCGGCCGCAGTGTTTACGTTTCTCGCCTGCTTGGCCAAACATCAGGATCCGACCATGAGTGTGAAGATACGCATTGAATATTGCGCGGCTTGAAACTACGCACCTCGCGCCGTCAGTTTGACGGCCAAGTTGCTGGATTTCAGGCAGGATATCGCTTCGCTGGAGGTTATTCCCTCCGGCGGCGGCGTGTATGAGATTGATGTCGATGGAAAACGGATCTACTCCAAGAAGGAAACCGGCGAGTTCCCCGACGAAGACGCAATCGTCGAGCAGATCCGTACCATGGTCTAGATCCGTTCTCCGCGATTTCCATCGCCCGATTCACCCTGATTCTGCGATCAACATTGAACGTTGGACGCTGTGCCCAAACCAACGCCCAATTTTCAATTTCTGGAGAGTGAAGGGTACCTGGTGGTCCCCGCGGTCTTCAACACCGTTGTTTCCCGGTTTTGCCGGGAAAGGTAGGTTCGATTCCTTCCCTCTCCGCCACCGTTCATTCGCTTCCAGAATTCGGAGGCTCCGGAGCGCGCTCCGCGGATCCAAAGCGGCACATAGCGCCGCACTCCAAAATCTGCTCTGCCCCGTCACCCCGCGGCTCTATACCTGCTCTCCCTTGTATCGGGGGAAACCGTGAGCTCGCGCCGGGACATTCCGGCCGTCGACCACGTGCTGGAAATGCTAGACGCCCATTCGCTGCCCCGACCGGTTGTCGTGCGTGTAGTGCGGGAGAATCTTGCCTCTCTCCGAAAGTCCGGCGAGATCCCGGAAGTCGACGGAATCGTTCGCAGGATAACCGAAAAGCTGGACCGGCTGGACCGTTCGAGGATTCAACCCGTGCTGAACGGAACCGGCGTCCT
>Ga0310123_10004536_pt1 | contig 10515 bp, 8 predicted proteins | sample CB6_AW_1057_MG_FD_203505 | JGI IMG/M metagenome (GOLD analysis project Ga0310123, IMG submission 203505) | Marine microbial communities from Western Arctic Ocean, Canada - CB6_AW_1057 | ecosystem: Environmental > Aquatic > Marine > Oceanic | place: Canada: Western Arctic Ocean | collected...
GCGACTCACCGCACGCAGGGTCATGTCCTGGTCACACCTTATCTGACAGGAAAGACGAACCCCCGTGAGATTACGCTGTATCAACCGCTCCTGCTCAGCTTGCGTCATCTGCTCGGGTTCCCCAGAGATGAACTCGACACGACAAGTCGTACACCTTGCACCGCCACCGCACGCGTGCAGCACATCCACGCCCGCATCCTGTTCCATGGCTACGACCAGCCGTCTGCCGTCTGCAACATCAACGGGGGCATATCCCTCAACTGTTAATTTTGGCATTTCTAAGCCTCGCTTGAATTATTCACGAACCTCTCAGCTGCGACCGTCCATTTCCGCAACCAGCGTACCGAACTGAAGCACGGCCACACTGGCACTTTGGAACTCTAGGTAACGCGTAATGAACCGCAATTCCAGCAAGCGGCAAACTGCTCTTCAACACACTCTCGACACGTGGCGCAACGCCAAGTAGTTGAAGCACCCTCTGGGATAACATCCCTCGAATATTCGCGGGCGAGTTCGCTTGCTCGACCGACCTGTTCGGTATCCAGCACCCACACCGACGGTAGTGTGTCAAAAGTAAGCGGGGCTTCGCCGCGAGCACCAAATAGAGCCTCGCCTCGCACCAGTGCATCAATCCCTTCACTTTCAAGAATTCCTTTGAAGAGATGCGCATCGGTTGGATGCCTGGCCACATAGATTCGGATCACTCTGCTCCTCCGTTTGTCCAAGTATGGTTAACTTGAGCGACCAGCACGCCAACGATCGACGGCCACAGCCACAATGATGATATGGCCGACGATCATCTCCTCAACAAAGTTCGGCCAACCCAGCACTGTACTCCGATTTCGGAGATAGGCCATCAAGACAGCGCCCGCGAGCGTGCCGACAATTGAACCCTGGCCACCACTGAGCGAGCCACCGCCAATCACCACAGCAGCAATGATATCGAGTTCGAGGCCAATTGCTACGGTCGGATCACCCTGGGTCAGCCGTGCGAACTGCATGAGACCAGCGAGCCCGGTAAGCAATCCAGCCAGCACGTAGATAGCAATCTTGGTGCGCGTGATACGGATGCCACAAAGCCTTGCCGTGGCTTCGTTGGAACCGATAGCCAACGCATGCTGCCCAAGTACTGAATAACGTAGGAGGAGAATGAACACGACGGCAAGCCCTAACATTAGCCACACACCAGGCGCAACGAACAACCACTGCGGATTAGGAATCGGATTGACCCACAGGTCGAGTCCGTGTGTAGGCGCTGTGACCGGGATACTACCCGAGATCCACTTTGCAACGCCGCGATAGAAACCCAGTGTGCCGAGGGTGGCAATGAACGGAGGCAGGCGGAGGCTCGTTACGAGCAAGCCGTTGTAGAAGCCACAGAGTGCTCCCGTGCTCAAGGCTACGAGGAGCGCGGCTCCGATACCCCCACCATTTTCGAGAACAAGTGCTGCTGCGACACTAACCAGAGCGATGGCCGATCCAACTGAGAGATCAATTCCCGCACTAATGATGACAAGTGTCATCCCGATCGCCGCCGTACCGACGATCATCGCATGTACCGCGACCAGCCTCAGATCAAATAGCGTCAGTGGCGGATGCGGCGGAATTGCATAGAAAAACAGCACTGCAGCAGCTAGGCTCAGCACGGGCGCCAGTGTTCGCAGCCACTGGCCAGGCGATGTGCCTAGGACGGTACTCATGCGAGCGCCCCTTCCCCGCTTGTCGCCGCATTCCAGATGTCATGCTCGGTCCAGTCTTTAGCCGATCGCGTAGCTACCACTTGGTTCCGGTGCATAACGGTGATCCGATCGCATACGCCGAGCAGCTCTGGAACATAATCCGATACCAATACGACGCCCTTACCTCTTTCGACTAACTTACCGATCCACTCGTAAATCTGCGCCTTGCTTGCCACGTCGATCCCGCGAGTTGGCTCATCCAGCAGTAGGACATCCACGTCATGATGCAGCAGTCGCGCGAACGCCACCTTCTGCTGATTACCACCAGACAACTCACCAACGGGCTGCCCCGCGCCACGTGCCCGGATGCCACAACTCGCGATGAACCGCTTCACGGTCTGCCGCATCATGCGGGTATCGAGCCAACCCCATCTGGTAAACGGCTCCAGTCGGCTCAGCAGCATGTTATTCCCAACCGAAAGTCCTAGCGCTAATCCTTCCGTTTGCCGATTTTCACTCAATAGACCAACACCTGGTTTGAGACCAGTGTGGCGCCAAGACTTCCCACCACTGTATCCAGCCACAGTCACCTGTCCGGAAACGATTGGGTCCAGGCCGCAGATGGAGCGTAGCAATTCAGTTCTACCCGCGCCGACGAGCCCGGCTAGGCCAAGAATCTCGCCACGGTGCAACGTTAGATTGATCGGGCTTGACGACGACCCCTTGACAGTACCCACGTCGTTTAACGTCAGTAGCGGAATGCCCGTCGTCCGCGACGAGATCGGAAACATATCGGGCAGGCGTCGGCCGATCATGAGTTCAATCAGGTCAGCAACCGTCACCGTAGTGGTGGCACCTTGGCCAACTACACGCCCATCACGGAGCACCAGAAATCGGTCAGCAATCCGCTGCACCTCCGCTAAAAAGTGAGAAATGTAGATAATTGCGACGCCTTCGCGGCGTAACCCAGAAATAATGCTGAAAAGCCTGTCAATTTCAACGAGCCCAAGACTGCTCGTCGGTTCGTCCATGATTACAACTCGTGCATCGGTCAACAGGGCCCTAGCAATCTCAATCAGTTGACGGTCACCAGTCGAGAGTCGACTGACCGGCGCGGCGAGTGGCAACTCTGGACGGCCCAGTCGATCAAGCACCCCACGAATCCTTCGGCGGTGTGCCGACCGATCGATGAATCCGAACCGGTGACGCTCGGCGCCCAGGATTAGGTTGGCCTCAACGCTCAGGTTGGGTACAACATTGGACTCCTGATAGATCATCGCGATGCCTGAGGCACGAGCCGCGAGTGGACCAGCCGGTGTGAACGTCGCGCCATCGAGACGGGTATTTCCCTCGTCCGGCTGCACAGCGCCGGACAAGATCTTCATTAGCGTCGACTTGCCCGCTCCGTTCTCACCAACCAGCGCAAGGACTTCACCGGGGTAAACTTGAAGATCGACAGAATCAAGCGCAACCGTTGCACCAAAACGCTTTGTGATGCCGGCCATGGCCAGCCGTGGACTGCGACGTTCAGGGAAACTGTCAGAAGGCTGCCCAAGTGTGATCATTGATCGAAGAGGCGAGAAAGGTCGGGCGTGAGCAGTTCGGCAATTATGGGATCCTTCATGTTCTCACGAGTCGCAAGTGTCACTCCTGTATCCTGACGGAGCTCAACAGCAACGCCTTGCAGGTGGTCGACGGCAGTCTTGACACCCAGGTAGCCCATTTCCACTGGATCCTGAACAACGAGTCCTTCGAGTTCACCCTGCTCAAGTGCCGTCACGAGCCTCTCATTGGAATCAAACCCAACCAACCGGATGTCCCCGGCCAAGCCACGACTGCGGAGCGCCAGGAGCAGACCGAATGTGCACGACTCATTCGCGCAGAAAACGCCGTCGACGTAATCGTAGGTCGTCAGGAGACTCTCCGAGGCGATTTGCGCAGTGGCCGTCGTGACGCCTGCATACCGCTTCGGATCGATTAACTCGATACCGGTAAAGGCAGACAGGGCCTCGACAAACCCTTCCTCCCGCCGCATGGTACTCTCTGAACCTTCGGCGTGCCGCAACAGCAGCACGCGTCCTTGTCCTCCAAGTAGGTCCCCCATCCGCTGGCCGGCAATCCGGCCACCCTCGACATTGGGGGTCGACACATAGCTAATGTAGTCAGTACCGGCTTCGGCGGCGAGTCCCGAATCGAAGACAACGACAGGGATCCCGGATTGTTTGGCAAGGCGTACGGAAGGTACGAGGGCGTGCTGGTCGACCGGTGCCAGTACAATCGCATCGACACCACTACTGATTAAGTTCTGCACAAGCGAGATTTGTTGGTCCCGGTTGTCTTCACGCTCTGGACCACGAAAGATCACCTCAACACCGAATTCCTTCTCGGCCCTAAGTGCACCGACGTGGATTGCTTTCCAGAAATCGTGGGTCGTCCCCTTCGGCACAACCGCGATCCGGAACTGTTCCACCCCACCGACGCCACTTATTTCGGGGCCACCGCTACCGCACGCGGACACCGGTAAAAACGTCGCCAACAGCATCCCCATACAACCCAACCGTTTCATCGCGTACCCTCCTCGCATCGCTGTAGCTTAATCCCCGAGGACCGACCTCGCAAACAGACCGCTACAGCTCTGAAGATGATTATGGTAAGTGTTAGACTGATGTATTGGTGAAATCTATTAGCCGAAGGGACGCCAACACCGCGACTCAGCCTAGGAGACGGAGACTATGTCAAGACTAACTCTACGGGGCTTTGCATTCGCCAGCCTCCTGGCGGTAGCAACCGCTGGGTCCGCCGAAGCCCAACAGACAACCAGTTTCGGTAATATTGACTTCCCTGTATCAGCAACGTCGGCCGAAGCCAAAGAGCATTTTCTTGAAGGCGCAATGATGCTTCACAGCTTCGAGTGGGAGGACGCGGCTGAAGCCTTCCAGGCAGCCCAGCAAATTGAGCCAGATTTCGCGATGGCCTACTGGGGCGAGGCGCTCAGTCATACGACGGGGCACCATTTTCCGGCCGGCCAGAATCTCTCGGCTGCACGTGAAGTTCTATCGCGGTTGGCCGAGACTCGCGAGGAGCGGGCTGCCAAGGCTCCGACAGCGAGAGAAAAGGATTACCTGGCGGCCGTTGAGACGCTCTACGGCCCTGGCGACGCTCAAGAGCGAGCCCTCGCTTACTCTGAGGCGATGGGGCAAATGCACCAGGACTACCCCGATGACTTCGAAGCGGCAACGTTCTACGCGCTCTCACTAATGCGGTCGGTCCGACGCGGCGAAGGTAGTGTCCGGCAGGACATGCAGGCCGGCGCTATCGCACAGACCGTTCTCCGCCAGAACGAAAATCATCCTGGCGCGGCCCACTACACTATCCACGCTTATGATGACCCGATTCACTCACCGATCGGCCTCCACGCAGCACTGACATACGCCGATATTGCGCCGGCAGCGGTGCATGCGCTGCACATGCCGTCACACATCTTTGTGCAACAGGGAATGTGGGACTACCTGGCCCGTTCGAACAAGGCTTCATGGGACGCCTCGGTTGCTCGGGTCGATGCTAGAGGTGAACCACCAACGCGCTATTCGTACCACGCGCTCTACTGGTTACAGTATGCCTACCTTCAGCAAGGGCGTCGCGATAAAGCGAGTGAGACGCTCGCCCTGATCCGGCCGATTGCGGAGCAAGAGGATGGCCGTCGGGTCCGTAGCACCTACGCGATCATGGATGCCCGCTATACGATCGCCACACGGCAGTGGCGCAAGAATCCTGGTTTAGCCGAACTCGTCGATCGAATTACAGATGACCCTTCGGAAGTTCGCAGCCACGAAGCTGGAGCCGTCCTGCTGGCTGCTGGGCTCAGCGCGGCGCGCCTCGACGACATCGCTGAGGCTCAGCTCGCTGTGCGCGGGCTGCGTGAGCTCCACGATTATCTTTCCAACATGGGCGACGACAATCAGAGCGTGACGCAGATCGCCGTGATCCTGAACGAGGTTGAAGGGATGGTTCATTTCGCGCAGGGCAACCATGACAGCGCCATCGAATCGCTAGCCAAAGCGGCGTCTATCGAAGAGACGATGGTCGCACCGTCTGGTCCTCCAGGCGAGTCTCCGACCGATGGACCAATCAAGCCGTCGCACGAACTCTACGGTGAATTACTGCTCGAGTTGGATCGTCCAGGCGAAGCAACCGAGCAGTTCGCCAAAGCGCTGCTGAGAACGCCCCACCGCCCGCTATCCTTATTGGGGTCAGCCCGTGCGGCCGCTAGGAGCGGGGACGCCAAAACTGCTCGGTTACGCTACGCGGAGCTGGAGACCATTTGGGCTGGAAGCGCCGGCCAAGAGCGTGCTCTCAACGAAGCTCACCGCTACCTGGAGCAGGCTGAAGAACTGTAGGCTTAGAGGTATGGGAGACGCCAGTGGCCGCTTATCCTCAATCAGCGGTCGCGGGCGTCTGTCGCGGATCTCCCCGCCAGAAACTCCTCCGCGACAGACCTCGGAGTTCGTCCGACCTCATCGACTGTCAGATTCATCGCTCGCATCAAGTCGACGTCAATCGCGCCAACAAGTCCCTCCAGTGCAGTAACGACACGAGGCTGGTCGCGCACCAAGCGGTCACTCACGAGAATCACTGCGTCGTAGGGCGGTATCACGTTCCGGTCGTCTTCAAGCATTGTTAAACCAAACGCGGCGACTCTGCCATCGGTCGAAAAAGCGGCGATCACGTCCACATCCCGTTGAGCCACCGCCTGATACATGAGCGCAGGGTCCATCGTGAGTTCCCTCTCAAACGACAGCCCGTAGCGCTTTTGGAGCGACACCCATTCTGGCCGCCCGAAGAACTCGTAGTCACCACCAAGGACAAGACGCGACGCATGGGGCACCAGATCGCTAATCCGCTTCAGCCGGAGCGTCTGTACATCCGCAGAACGCATCGCCAACGCGTAGGTGTTCTCAAACCCAAGGGCCCCGACCACGTGAACGCCGTAGTCCGCCGTAAGTGCACGCTCAACTTCGCCGAGGATTTGACCTCGATTCTCAGTGGTTGCCTCGCGGCGAAGAATCGTAGCCCAAATCGTGCCCGAGTAGTCGACGTAAACATCCAAGTCTCCAGACCGCAGAGCGTCGAACGCTACGGTCGATCCGAGTGACTGGATGGCCGTCGTGCTAAGACCTGTCTCCGAAGTGACTTGACCGGAAATGATTTCAGACAGAATGTACTGTTCAGTGTACGCCTTGCTGCCAATGACGATCCGCTCAGAGTCATCATCGCCGATGAATTGGCGCGCAAGCGTCACGCCGGCAAACAAATACAGGGCGGATAACGCGACGAGTGCAGCGGCGACCAGCCTGCGTCGGCGGAATCGTACACCTTCCTCAAGCACGCGGACGAGCCCGTCGAGTAACTGCGCGAGCAGGGCCGCTGCGACGGAACCCACCATGACTGCTGTGTAATTCCTAGTCTGGAGGCCGGAGAAGATGTAGTTGCCGAGACTCGTCGCCCCGACCGGCGTCGAAAGCGTCGCCATGCCGACAACCCAGACGGTCGAGGTCCGGAGACCGCCTACAATTACCGGCATCGCGAGCGGCAACTCAACCCACCACAACTGCTGACCTCGAGTCATCCCGACGCCTTTCGCGGCTTCGGTATACGCCGGGTCGACCCCGGCAATGCCGATGACGGTGTTCCGAAGAATCGGGAGGGTGCTGTAAAGCGTCAGCCCGATGATTGCCGGTAGATACCCGATACTCTGGACCTGAATCGCTGCGAGCACCGGTACCATGATGGCGAGCAGCGCCAAGCTCGGCACCGTTTGAATAATGCCGGCCGCTCCAAGGACGACCTGCTCCAACCACCGTACGCGCGTCGCCACAATTCCCACCGGAACGCTGATAATGGTCCCGAGGAGTAACGCCACGAGCGTCAACTGCACGTGCCCAGTCAAGTAGGCTGGTAGCAGCGCCAGCTGCTCGCTCACGAGTGCTCTCCCGGGTCGAGCAAGTCGTTGAGCAGTTGCGCTTGCCGTTTCGGGGTGCCGAACATCCGTTCGACGAATTCGTCCACGGGATGCACCATGAGCTCGCGCGGCGTGCCTACTTGCACCAGACAGCCGTCTCGCATCACCACGATCCGATCGCCCAAGAACAACGCTTCCACTAAGTCGTGGGTAACGAAGATCGCGGTCATGCTAAGCTGCGTTCGGATGCGGGCAAAGGACTGTTGCAGTTGCTCACGCGTCAGCGGGTCGAGGGCTCCGAACGGTTCATCCAGGAGCATCACGTTCGGCTCGGATGCCAGCGCACGGGCAACCCCAACCCGCTGCTGCTGGCCGCCGGAGAGCTCACTCGGCCGGCGATCGCGCATGACCGCAGGGTCCAGCTCGACCAGGTCCAGGAGTTCGTCCACGCGACGCCGGATGCGCTCGGCCGTCCAACCGAGCAGTGTCGGCGTTACACTGATATTCTCAAAGACGGTCATGTGGGGAAACAAACCAACCCCCTGAAACACGTAGCCAATTTGCCGTCTCAACTCGTGCGCCGGCAGAGCACCGACATCGACTCCATCAATCCGCACCGAACCGTTAGATGGCTCTACCAGCCGGTTGATCATCTTGAGCGTCGTGGTCTTACCACACCCCGAAGTCCCCAACAGCACAATCACCTCGCCCCGACCAACCCGAAGCGAGAGCCGATCAACCACGACGTGCTCACCATAACGTTTCGTCAGAGCTTGAAGTTCAATCATTGGCGCTCACTGCAACGCGACCAGACCTGACCCAAGATACGCAGCTGGTTGGTAGAAATCGGTTTTCGGGCGCCACGTCGAAGGACCCGACGGCGGCATCTCTGAAAAACAGCAAAAATCTGAGCGATCAGGACGAGCGGTTACGACCGTTCGATCCACTCGACGAATCGCGGTGGGTGTTCATCGGCAACGATCATTACCCGGGTAACCCTACTGCTCTCGTGAATGAGCTGCTTCGAGCTCTCCCGCGCTTCGTCAACGGTCGAGTATCGCACGGCCACAAGCGGTGAGTTGGTCGACCCACCTCTGACAGTTGGAATCAGCTTAAACATACAGAGCCACTCAACGATAGATCAAGGCCACCTAGTCCACACAGCCGGCTTTTGGTGTGCCTGACGGACGCCTCATGATATCGAGACTCTCGTATCATGTCGACCACTTGGGCCTCATCGGTCTACTTCGGAGACACGAGATCCGAGCACTAGATCCAAAACTCTACCGTAGCTTGCTATTCCACTCGATACGCGGTTGGCACGTAGATAACGATCGTAAACCCAACTCGCCTGGCGACGCACGACCGGTATCGACTGTCCGAGTCGATCGCGAATCGCGACCAAGTCACGAGCCGGACCAAGGTGGAGTACCGCCGTCACCTCGCCCCGCGTGTCGGTGTCCAGCTGACGCATTAGGTGTGGGTAGAGGAACAGCCAAGCGCTGTACTGCACCGCAGCATCGCCTGATTGAGAAGCCAACCAAGCGACGAAACTAGCTTCAGCCTCATCAGCGTATCCTGCAAGATGAGCCCATTCATGAAGAACGATAAACGGACGTTCAAAAGGCAGAACGTCGGAATTAATGAGCGTCTCGAGAAGGAACGGATCAGTGAAACCATCGATGGCAGCCTGACGGAAATAAAAACCGAACCATGACGTCTTGGGACGCGCCAATCGCGGCTCAGCGGCCGCCGGTAGTTGCCCCTGCGCGTACCGGAACGGCTTGACGAGCACCTTCGGAACAGATTCGAGCGTCGGCCAGGGCCTAGCCTGGGCCAACCCGTGTAGCTGGTTCAACTGGACAACCGATTCGCGGGCAAGGGTCTCGAGTGATGCCGGTGTGACACGACGAGTGTCAAAATCGAGCTTGGATTCAAGCGATTCCCGACGGTAGTTGAATCCCCAACTGAGCATAAAGACAAGATAGACAAGCGCCATAACAACCGCTATTTCCCGAACCAGCACCAGAACGACGACCGGCCTACGCACCATCGAGGAACGCCGAAGTGTCGCTATGCATTTGGCTATCAAAGCAACTACGGAGCCAATCACTAAGAAATCAAACAGAGCAACTGGCACCTGGTTTGATAACGATGTAAACACTTGCTGAATAATCGGATAGACGCCCCGGGAATAGATACGCTCAACACAGGCTTCAGAGGTTGGTCCAAAGGCAACCACTAAAGCCAATGTCAGGATTGTGAAGCGCCAAACCAAGTGTAACGGCCCCGATCCAGACTGAGAGGTTGTTTTCTGATCCACCGCGTCAAATCCCGTGCGCCGTCTCTCCCGTTCCACTCGCCACTGGAGATGTCGCCCCGGCGGGCAGTCTTTCTTGAGGTAGCCCTTTCGGGAACCAGAACGATGAGATGACTGCGAAGCCTGCCACGAACGCCCCAAACATAAAAACTTGCTGCAAGGCAGCGGTCAGCTGTTGTGGGCTGGCATCACCGCCAGCAGGAAGTGACACGACCACAATCGCGCCCATCGTGGCCACACCAATGGCACCACCGACCGATCGCGTAAAGTGACCCAGCGACGTCGCGATTCCGAGCTGATTGCGCGGTACCGCGTTCTGGACAGCCAGGATCAAGGTAAGAATGGTCATGCCCATACCCACGCCCATGATCGCGAGCACCACTCGTATCATCCACAGGGAAGCCCCTATATCAATCTGCGATAACTGAAAGAATCCAAAGCTCACGCACGATAAGCCGGCAAACACCATTCGCCGGTACCCAACTTTCATGAGCACGCGACCGGTGACAATTGACATCAATACCCACCCGAGGAGTAGCGGCGTGAGCGCCGAGCCA
>Ga0310123_10004537_pt1 | contig 10513 bp, 9 predicted proteins | sample CB6_AW_1057_MG_FD_203505 | JGI IMG/M metagenome (GOLD analysis project Ga0310123, IMG submission 203505) | Marine microbial communities from Western Arctic Ocean, Canada - CB6_AW_1057 | ecosystem: Environmental > Aquatic > Marine > Oceanic | place: Canada: Western Arctic Ocean | collected...
GACCGGAATGAGAAGCACTTGTGGAACCGGGTGGCACGGACGGCCTGACCGCCCGTGCATTCTGATCTGCCCATCACCGAACACCGGCAGCCGAGCTGCCAGTGCAAACCGACGTGATTCACAGATCCTTCTCGTCAGGATGGTCTTGCCAGGCGTGCGCAATGCGCGACTGCCGGAGGATAACAGCGACCGGGCGGCCCCACGAGTTTCGGCGAGGCGTTCCGGGCGGAAATCACACAGTCTTTCTGCGGGAATTGGTACAATCAGCCGACAATCTCAGTTCCCACTCCGGCATCCGAGTAGATTTCCAGAAGCATCGAATGCGGCATCCCGGCGTCCACGATATGCACCTTTCGCACACCTGACTGCAGGGCATCCAGCGCTGCCTGGACTTTGGGCACCATCCCGCCGGCAATCGTGCCGTCATCAATCAGCTGCCGTACTTCGTTGGCAGTGACATGCGACAGTCGTGTCGACGGATCATCGATCTGCGTCAGGATGCCCGGGATATCGCTGAGAAACACGAGTTTTTCCGCATCCATGGCCTGGGCCACAGCGGCGGCTGCAGTGTCGGCATTCACGTTCAGTCGATGTCCGTGTTCGTCTAGGGCGATACTGGGAACCACAGGAATGGTTCCGGTGGAGCAGATGCGGATCAGGAGGTCCCGGTCCACACGGGTCACTTCTCCTACGTGCCCCGGATCCACCGCTGTGGCGGCGGCGGACTGCAGCGTCAGCGGCCGTGCGGTCAGCGCATTCTCCGTGCCGAAGTGAATTCCTGTGGCGCGGGCGCCCTGAATGCGGATTCGATCCACGATTTGTGGACAGATTTCCTCGACCAGCACCCGGGACGCGATGTCCAGCGTCGCCTTATCTGTCCAGCGGCGTCCTTCAACGAATCGAGGTTCGATACCGGCCACGGCCATGGCGGCGCTGATGGCGTTTCCGCCGCCATGAACCAGGATGGGCCTCATGCCGACGGTTGCCATAAAAACGACATCTGTGAGCAGGCCGTTGACGGCAGAGTCATCGTTGAGCGTACTACCACCCAGTTTGACAACCACGTAGCGGTCACGGAATTGCTGAATCCAGCCCAGCGCTTCAATGAGCGTTGAGGTTTTTCGGGTGGCTTCTTGCATGATGGGCAGATCTGTTGAGATGTCAGAACCTAAAACCGGCCGGCTGCGCCGCGTCACTGTCGGCCACAGCAGAGAGAACAACAATGCGATGGCATCGGGGCTACTGTGGCGGAGGAGGCTGTCGGAACCGATTCCAGTAGAGCTGAAGAACCGACGGTGAGGACTGCATCGTCTCTGTAATCTCAGCGGGCGTGGATTCCTGCTGAATTAACGCTCTCATCTGCTGCTCATCGTCCGGACGTTGCAGCCGTCGTGCGGCGAGAGCGCGACCAGCGAGCGCCTGGATGCGAATTCGCCGATTTTCTTCCGGTTGAATCAGTGCCCATTCGGCCAGTTCCTCCAGCAGTTTGTCTGCGCGCTCCGGAGCCGCAGGTACGCGTGAAAGGTACAGCATTGAGAGATGCAGCTGCGCCATCCGCGACTCCAGCGTTTCGGAGTAATGTTCCTGAACGGCCAGCCATGCCGTTTCATTTCCGGCATCCAGCATCGCGGCGGCAAATTGTTCCGGTGCGGAATCCCGTCGAGCGTAATTCAGTGCGGGGGCATCCGGCAGTTGTGGCGGTCGAAACCACTGCCGCCCGGCAAATGCCCCGGCTGTTGCGGTGATCAGGAGCCCCGCCAGAGTGGCGCGAGGACCCGGAAGACTCCGCCGCAACCAGCCCGTCAGGCCGGCGGTATGCTGCAGATTCGAATTGATCGACAGAGACTGCAGCGAAGCAATTGCTCGCAGCAGCTCGTCCGGAGTCTGAAACCGCTGATCGGCTTCCTTCGCCATCATGCGGTGAATCGTGTCGCACACAGCCGCCGGCAGTTCAGCTCGATGCCCGGAAAGAGGTGCGGGTTCATCCTGCAGATGTCGTAAGGCGACGGTCACTGAATTGGCAGCCGAAAATGGTGGCTGTCCGACAAACATGTGATAGCAGGTGATTCCAAACGAGTACTGGTCACTGCGATGATCGACCTTCTGGCCCTGAATCTGTTCGGGACTCATGTAGAGCGGCGTTCCCATCGTGGTCCCGGTCTGAGTCAGATTGGTCTGCTCCGACAGCTGACTCAGCTGGGCCAGCCCGAAATCCGTGACCTTCAGCTCACCACGTCGAGTCAGCATCATGTTTTCGGGCTTGATGTCACGATGCACGATACCGGCATCGCCGGCCGCCCGGAGTGCTTCGGCAATCTGCTGCATCCACTGCACGCCCTGAGCCATTTCAGGCGGACCATGGCGGCGGATGTGCTGGGCCAGATTTTGTCCCTGAACATACTCCTGGACGATGTAGTGAACGCCATCCTGCTGCCCTGTGAGGTACACTTGGACGATATTGGGGTGGCTGAGCCCACCGGCCGCCTGAGCTTCCCGTTCGAAGCGATGAATGAACGACCGGTCGAAATTCGTGATGCGTTCCGGTCGAAGAATCTTGATGGCAACGACACGGTTCAGCGACGATTGTTCAGCCAGATAGACATCGGCCATTCCTCCGGCGCCCAAGTGGCGCAGCAGTCGGAATTCACCAAAGGTGTAATCCACCATGTCATCCGGTTGATCCGGTGAATCAGGCGGACGGGAAGGATTCGAAGGCGAATCTGTCATGGTGTGTGAGCGATTCTCCGGCCAGGAGAGGCAGTCGTTCGTGCGGCCGGTCGAACCGGCTCTGTCATCAGACATGGTAGACCGGGACTAGGCTCCCGACCAGCCGAGATGCCGGCTCGGCGACGACGCAGACGTGGATTTCAGATCGGCGGGCTGCCATGGTTCCGGAGGCCGGCCGGGTTCCCGGCGAACCCGGGGCATCGACGTTTCACCCGACAAAAGTCTGGCAACGTTGGAAGCCGACAAGGACTCTGTTGCATATATGTTGCAATCGGACGGGGACTGTGCCTCAGACCTGGCCCTGCAATCCATCGTTGAGATGTGGCCGGAATTAGACAGTGCCACGCGGCGCCGGATTCTCGAACTTGCAACCGGTCGTTGGCACAACCGACCGGAATAGGCATTGGTACCCGCCGCCGCGACCGACCGTGCGGGGATTCGGACAGACCGCTCCGCTGCACGTCGTCACAGTTGCGTGAGGAAATAGATCAGGTTCAGCACGATGATCGCGACCATGATCTTCCCCATGGCAGTCCGTTCAGCTGTCGTCGCATGACAGACCTCTCAACCACTATTTAGGGCCTCCCCACGGATTCGTACTCCGGATTATGAGTTGTGGTTCGCCACAGAAGCTGCAGCGCATTTGCCGCGGCTTTACAGCGAGAATAATCCAGATCACCGCCCCCAGTCCAAACATCAATAAGCCGAGCGCCCCTTCGATTCCCGTAGGGAGCGCCATTAATATTTTGCCTACTCGGTTTCAGACAGAACGCGGTCAACAGCGGTCAGCCACTGCACCATAGGGTCCGGGTCGGCGTCATCGGGCTTCCAGTCTTTCACGCGCTGCAGATAACGCTTGTTATCGTAATGACGCGGCATCCAGAAACCCACACCGTCAGCCCCACCTTCCCTCAAGTCGCGCATCGCCCCGTACAGAACATCGATATCAACCGGCAAAGGCGAACCGTCGGGTTTGGTTTTTTTCAGATAAAACGGCGTCAGTGCGAAAATGCAACGGGTCTTGAACTCTTCCTTGCAAATTTCAATAAGCCACTCGCGCTCATCACGCAAAATCTCTTCCTGCGTATTCGTAATGTACGCAGATTGCCACGCCTCGAGCGTCTTATCCTCGAAGAGCGACTTTACGATCATCGCCGAGGCCCTCCGCGCGTCGATCTCAGCCTGACCGCGTTTCAAAATGGGGTAGCGGCGATTCTTCGCCATCGGCCACCAGATACGTTGTATCGGCTTGTAGATCATGATCTTCGTATCCGGGTTCACTTCCCTGAAGATATCGATCATGTCACGCCACATTTTGATGGCCGTAACCGTCTGCTCCGGGTCTTCGCCAACCATATGCCAGACTTCGGATGTCGGGTTGCCGGTGCGTTCGATATCAATAACGACAAGCGGCGCCCCTAATGACTCCTCGGCCCGCTGACGAATAACCGACTCATTGAGCTTGCTGAAATCATAGCCGTCACAGTTCGTGGGCACAGAGCCAGCACTGCCGTTCCACATGTGACACATGAAAAAAACCGGCAGCGTTTCAAAGCCTTTTTCCTGCAACGACGGCGGCAGGTAGGAAAGGCCGCTCATGTCATACACGCGAAATTCCGATGCATCGGAGGCATGCGTCGGAACGGTGTACATGAGCATCAGCAGAAAGATTCGTAACATCGTGTTCCTGAACCCTTTGTTTATCTTGGCGTTTTTCGTTTGACCCTGACAATTCGATTTCATTCGCCTGACCTCCCCAGTGCAGTTGCAGTCAGCGCTACGCCAAACAGCACCCCGGCACCCAGCCCGTAGAGGTGACTGATAGGAAATTTGATTTCCAGCAACAGTCCTGACGCTAGAAGCTGAGGGTACTCATTGTAGCGGAAACGATTCACCAGTGTGGCCATGGCCACACTGAAGCCATTGCATCCGTTCATTACTGGATGACTCTGGAGTCCGATTACGCCGAAGCGGCGTGCTTCAAACCTGTTGCACATTTGTTGCAGCAAGGGGTCGCAAACCGGGGTAACGGGCCGCAAGGTCCAGAGCGAGCGCAAGAGGAAGAGCCCGGTTTTTCCGGGCTTTGCGGTGTTCTGCGAGAATCCGCGAAGCGAGCTATCAGTTCCCGGCGAACCCGGCCGCCCCGATTGCATGTCCGGACGATCTGTGGTGAAATCCTCTACTCCCGAATTCCGCGAATTCACACGCGCATCCCCGGCCCTGCGGATCGCCGCAACTCCCAAGAGGTTCTGATACGTTTGGGCAACGTTTGCGCATTGAGCGCGTCTGACATAGTGAAAGACTCTGATGGAAGCCGAACTGCGAGATCAGTGCAACAAACTGCTTGAGCGCATCGTCCATTTGAGAGACTGTCTTTGACTTGGAGAACCAAGAGAAAAAACTCCAGAAAATCAGCGATCAGATGGCAGCGGTCGACTTCTGGGACAATCCGGAAAGTGCCCAGGAAACTGTAGCCGCGATGCAGCGGCTGAAGGCTGCTGTCGAACCGGTGCGGCAGATAACTTCCGCCGGTGAAGACCTGAAAGTGCTGATCGAGTTCGCGGAAGAAGATGCGGACAGTGAAGCCGAACTGCAGACCGCGGCGGCCGACCTGCAGAATCTGGTCGACAGCGTGGAACTGCGGGCCACGATGGCCGAGCCGGAAGACGCCTGCCCGGCGTATGTGCAGATTCAGGCCGGCGAAGGCGGGACCGATTCCGCAGACTGGGCCATGATGCTCATGCGAATGTACATTCGCTGGGGGGAACGTCGCGGTTTCCGGGTGGAGGAGATTGACATTTCCGAAGGTGAAGAGGCCGGCATTCGTAACGCCACGCTGCTGATATCAGGAAACCACGTTTATGGATTCCTGAAGGGTGAAACCGGAAATCACCGCCTGATTCGCATCAGCCCGTTCGATTCGGCCGGCCGTCGGCACACCGCTTTTGCGGCGGTCGATATGAGTCCGGAACTGGACGACAACTTCGAAGTGGAAATCAACTGGGACAGCGATGTGCGTGAAGACACCTACCGCGCCGGTGGAGCTGGTGGTCAGCATGTGAACAAGACCGATTCAGCGGTCCGGCTCACGCATGTGTCCGGGGTTGTTGTGCAGTGCCAAAACGAACGCAGCCAGCACAAGAATCGCTCCACGGCCCGCAAAATGCTGCAGGCGAAGCTCTACCAGATGGAGATGGAAAAACGTGACGCAGAAATGGCTGCGAAACGAGGCAAAAAATCGAAAATCGGATTTGGCGGCTCCACCGTCCGCAACTATGTGCTCCATCCGGAACAGTATGTCAAAGATGCGCGAACGGGCACCAAAGTCGGAAACCCGCAGCCCGTTCTGGACGGAGACATCGACGTGTTCCTGGAGTCCTTCCTGCGGTGGAAACTGTCCGGGAATGATGAGTGATCGGCAAGTGGAACCACCCAGACGGCGGAAAGGCACACCAGATGTCTCTGGCCATCAGTCGATGTCTGCGGGCAGATACCGGCATAGCAGCACTCATTTGCGTGGCAGCCGGTTGCACGAGTGAGCCATCCGGTTCCATCAACGAGATGCCAGTGACGGAATCCAATGTGACGCAGGCAATGGATGACTCTGAGGGCCCGGCGGATTCTGCGTATAAGTTTCAGCCTCCTGCGCTCTCCGATGCAGAAATCCGGAACGGCTGGATCAGTCTCTTCGATGGCATCTCTCTGTTTGGCTGGAACGTCCCGGACAACACGAACTGGCGCGTCGAAAATGGCTCCCTAGTTGCAGATGGCGGCAATCCCGGGCTTCTGACGACGCCGTTCGAATTCGACGACTTCGAACTGCGCTGCGATTTCCATCTTGAAGCTGGCGGCAACAGCGGTGTGTTTCTGCGAACGGCGGCGAACGCAGCGAGTCCGGTCACGGACACTTATGAAGTCAATATCTGTGATTCGCACGAAACGCACCCGACCGGCAGCCTCGTCGGTCGTCACCGCGCCTCACCTGTTCCACCGGTCGAAGGGGAATGGCATACATTTCACGTTCGCTGCGAACGCAATCGCATCCGGGTTCGGCTGGACGGCACAGGGATCGTGGACTTCAGAGACGACACGGAAAACACGCGCGAGTCCGGATTCATCGGACTGCAGATGAATGGAGGACGGATTGCGTTTCGCAACGTCTGTGTACGACCAGTCGGGACCAGTGATCTGTTTGACGGCGGTTCACTCAGCGGCTGGTCGGTGGTGGACGGTTCAAACAGCTCATTTGAGGTGATTAACGGTGCCATTCACGTAAGGGACGGTCCTGGTTTCCTGCAGACAGATTCCACTTACGGAGACTTCCTGCTGCATGTCGAAGCCCGCACCAACGGTGATTCTCTAAACAGCGGAGTTTTCTTTCGGGCGCAGTCGGGTACCCGGGACGCGCCGTCACATGGTTATGAAATGCAGATTCAAAACGGATTTCGAAACGACGACCGGACGCTGCCGGCGGACTCAGGCACCGGAGCGATCTTCCGTCGAGCTCCCGCGCGTTATGTGGTCGCCAATGATCGTGAATGGCTGACCGCGACGCTGCTGGCACAGGGCGATCGCTTGGCCACGTGGGTCAATGGCTACCAGGTCGTCAACTGGCAGGACACAAGGGATCCTCACGAAAACCCGCGACGCGGCCGAAGGCTCGATGCAGGCCACATCAGTCTGCAGGGACATGATCCGACAACGGATCTGGATTTTCACGTAATCAGGATTCACGAATTTGCTGAAAACAATTGAACAGTTTCGCCGGATCTTCGTTTACGGCAGAACGGATCCTCAATCACCGGGGTTCGCAACGTATGAAGGGACCGGGTCGTTCGCCAGCGGGCTTGTTGGCGCGGATTCCGGCCTGCAGCAGTCGAAAGTTTTTCAGCCTCAGAGAAGCTAACATTCCACCCGGGCACGCCCGGTGCCGTCACACGAATACAGCCTCGGAGCCCTGAGCGGGGCGACTGCTCTGTTCGAGAATTATCATTGACATGTCAGCGCTGATTGAGCTGGACAATCTCACCAAGGACTATGGCTCGTTCCGGGCGCTCGACCACCTGTCCCTGGAAATTGGCGACGGCATCACCGGACTGCTTGGTCCGAACGGAGCCGGCAAAACGACTTTGATCAAGGTGTTGCTGGGGCTGGTCAGCGGCACGTCCGGCAACGGGCGGGTTCTCGGGTATGACATCGAGCGTCAGTCGCGGGAGATCCGTGCCCGCGTTGGCTACATGCCGGAAGACGATTGTTACATGCACGGACTTTCCGGGATTGAATGTCTTCAGGTGGCCGCTCAGTTGTCCGGGTTTCCAGCTACGGAAGCACTGCGGCGCGGCCATGAGATACTCGACTTCTGCGGCATGGGTCAGGAACGCTATCGCAACGTCGAGACCTTTTCGACGGGAATGCGTCAGAAGCTGCGTTTCGGGATGTCGATTGTGCATGATCCGGCGCTGCTGATTCTGGACGAACCCACGTCAGGTCTGGATCCGGAAGAGCGGGAATCGATGCTGAACCGCATCCGGTTGCTGGCTCGGCAGATTGGGAAGGCCGTCATTGTCTGCACGCACATCCTTCCGGACGTACAGGTGGTCTGCGACGACGTGGTGATTCTTGCCGGTGGCCAGGTCACTGTTTGTCAGGAGCTGGATGAACTGCAGAAATCACCGGACCCATCACTCACGGTTCGTATTCACGGGTCCATCGACCGTTTTCTGGAATGCCTCAGACGCAGTCAGGTTCGTGCGGAACCACTTTCGGACCAGAGCGTGTGTGCCTGGGGTACGGAAGAATCCGTGTCTCCTCTGCTTTGGCAGGCGGCCGTCCAGTCGGACGTCGCTATTCGCAGTGTTTCGCCATCGCGTACGTCACTGGAAGACGTCTTTCTGAAGGCCGTGCGAAAGCCCCCCCATGCCGATTCATAGTCTGGGATACCGGGAATGGTCCGGACCGCTGGAATCTACGTCTTCGCGCTGGACGGTCATTGCCGGCATCGGCATCCGCCGCGCGTGGCAAAACATGTGGCTGCGTCGGATCATGTTCTTTGCCGGGGTTCCCGGTGTCGTGATGGGTTTCCTGATCTTCGGCTACGAACGTGCCGCTGAAGGCGGGAATTCCGCTGCCTTCATGTTCAGCAATCTGCTGCAGGTCTTCATCCAGGGACCGAATCATGAAGCCATTATTGGCGGTATTATGAGTCCTGAAATCCACCAGAACCTGCATGAGCAGAGGCACCTTTTCTGGAGTTCTTTGCTGCTGACTCTGTATCAGCGGTCACAGGCCATGATGCTTATTCCCGTGGTCGGAATGATTGCACCACCACTGATCTCGCAGGACATGCGGTCTCGAGCATTCCTGCTCTATTTCAGTCGGCCGATTTCGAGAGTTCAATATGTTCTGGGGAAGGCCGCAACGGTGGTGCTGTATTTGCTGCTGATCTCCTTTCTTCCAGGAATCCTGCTGTATCTCACAGGCGTATTGCTGTCACCCGATATTTCGATCGTTCTGCACACCTGGGACATCCCGCTGCGGATTGTGGTTGTCTCCTTGGTGATGATTATCCCCACAACAGCACTGGCTCTGATGCTGTCGTCTCTCACAACGGAGTCCCGATTTGCGTCGTTTGCATGGTTCAGCGTGTGGATCTTTGGAGTGTTCTCGTACTGGGTGATTGCATCGTTTTCCGGTTCGATCAGCGACAGAAGTCCTCTGGAAATGCTTTCGCTGTATCACGTGATTTATGAAGTTCAGGGATGGTTGCTGGATGTCAATCAGGAGACTGTCGTGGATCCTGGACCCCGCCTGGCGCTGCTTGTGATGCTGACTCTCGTTTCTCTGGCCATTCTGTTCAGACGAGTCTCCGCGCCCATGCGGGTGTGAATCACGTCGTAGCAGTCAACGGGCCTCTGCCATGATCAACACCACGTCCGAGATTCCTCTGGTTGAGTTCGAATCCGTCACCAAGCTGTACGGAAAGGTTCTCGGCGTCAATGACATCACTCTGACACTACGGCCAGGCGCCTGGGGACTGCTCGGACCAAACGGCGCCGGCAAGAGCACACTCCTGAATCTGCTCATCGGTCAGCTGTTGCCGACGCGGGGAACTGTTCGTGTGCTGGGAGAAGACCCGAGGAACAACTCCGGACTGATGCGCCGCATCGGTTACTGCCCGGGATTTGAAGGACTTTACAGCAACACGTCGGGCCTCAGATGGGTCTCATTTCTCCTCGAGATGCATGGCGTGAAGCGGGGCGATGCGCGGGAACGCGCCGCCGAGTGTCTGGCGATGGTCGGCATGCAGCAGTCCATGAATCGGCCCATTGCCAGTTATTCGCGCGGCATGCGCCAGCGCACCAAACTCGCTCAGGCTGTTGCTCATGATCCTCAGCTGCTGATTCTCGACGAACCGCTCAACGGGCTGGACCCGCTGGGCCGAGCCGAAATGACGCAGCTGCTGCGGGACAGAATTGCCGCGGGCGGCAGCGTGATTCTCGCCAGCCACGTCCTGCACGAAATCGAAGCGGTGACGGATTCGTTCCTGCTGGTTTCCGGCGGCCGACTGCTGGCCTCCGGAACCGCTCAGGAAGTTCACGAACTGCTGTTCGATCTTCCGGTGGAGATTCAGATTCGCTGCAGCGATCCACAACTTCTTTCATCTCTGATCATGCGAGAAGGTCTGGCGGACAGCGTGGCGCTTGGCACCAGCCAGTCCGGCACGCAAATCCTTCGCGTGGCCACCCGCAAAACAGCCGAATTCTCCGCAACGCTTCCGCAGTGGGTT
>Ga0310123_10004538_pt1 | contig 10511 bp, 8 predicted proteins | sample CB6_AW_1057_MG_FD_203505 | JGI IMG/M metagenome (GOLD analysis project Ga0310123, IMG submission 203505) | Marine microbial communities from Western Arctic Ocean, Canada - CB6_AW_1057 | ecosystem: Environmental > Aquatic > Marine > Oceanic | place: Canada: Western Arctic Ocean | collected...
GCGGTGTCCACGGACAGCCGGCTCTTGGCGATGGCCCGGCCAGCCTGACCGCGGCGCTTCACCTCCGGCGCATCATCGAGCACCTGGTCCAGCACGCCCTCGATGTCCTCCGATGCCCAGCCCGCATCACCGAGCAAGTCGGCGAGCGCGGAGTTGGCATGGGTGAGGATGGGCAGTCCGCAGCCCAGATAGTCCGCATGGCGGAAGGAAAAGGCGAGGCCCCGCTCCGGGTTGCAGCCCATCCAGTCGAAGGCCGCGGTGGCACCTGCGTAGGCCTTGAGCAGGGTCTTCTGGTCCACCCAGCCCGCCGCCTCCAGGCGCGGATGCTCGGGCAGGGACCAGTCGGTGGGTCGGCCCTCCAGGGGCCCGCCATACCAGACGATCTTGCCCCTGCCGCGGGTATCCAGGTGGCGCAGCGCACGCGCCAGGGCGGGCCGGGGGTCGTGCCAGGGCCAGTGGGCGCCGCCGGCCACCAGAACGGGGTGCTTGGGGATGCGACGACGGGGCCCGTCGGGGGCCACCAGGGGCACGAGCAGGGTGGGGTCGTCACGCACATCGATGCCTGCGAGGGCCAGCACCCCCAGCCAGAACCACCGCTGCCGGGAATTGGACACCAGGAAGGCATCCCCAGCGGCAAGCGCCCGAAGCGCCTCCACCCCTGTCCAGCGCAGCGTTCCCTCGAAGGGCGCCTCCAGCAGCCGCGGCGCGTAGAGGTCCACCGCGAGCGGCGCTCCCACGGCCGCCAGGGCCGGGGCGTCCTCGAGCTGGACCGCGATGACCCGGTCCGGTCCCAGCGCCCGCGCCCGGGCGTAGAGGTCCTCCGGACTGGCGTAGCCATCGGGTCCGTCCTGGTCCCGGTGCAGCCAGAGCACCTCGTGTCCGGCCGCCTCCAGCCCCTGGCCGAGGTGGCTTGCGCGGAGCGCGCCGCCGCTCACCGGCTGGCCCGGCTCTGGTTGATGGCCATGGTGGACGATCAGGACCCGCATTGCCCGCAACTTACCAGACGGAGCGGACGAGCGGGCGGGTTGGCCTCACTCGCATGGTCCTGAGGGCAGGGTTCTACAGGCCAGAGACAGCCGCGAGGTCCTTGCCGAGGATGAGGCTGCCGGTCTCCCGGTCGAAGTGCTCTTCCTTGACCAGTCCCAGATCCTCGACCCAGTAGTAGTCGGCCTCGCCCGGGTAGTCCCGACTGAACGGGAGCGTGCCACCGCTGGTGAGCCCCATGTCGTATTCGCTGGTGATGTGCCAGGCGTCATAGATGTCGGAATCCACCGTCACCGTGGTCATCCCCTGGTCCTGGTAGGAGCCGGAGACAGGAATCGTGACACTCATGCCCGTGCCGGAGGTGTCGGTGTACACCAGGGAGTAGCTGAAGCTCCAGGAGCCGCCCGTGCCGATCATGTCGATATGGGGGAGGTAGTTCCGGGGGCTGGACAGGTGCATGAGCACCGCACCGGGGGAAATGGGCATGCCCTCCAGGTCGACCTCATAGGTGATGTTCATGTTCCACTCGGCCACGCTCAGGCCGTCGTCCTCATCGCAGGTGATGTAGACGGTGCCCTCCCATGCGCTGGCGCCATCCACCGTCATCGTGTCCCAGATCTTGTAGGCCTCTGTGCCGGTGCTGGTGTAGCCGGTGCCCAGGGGCCGCTCGGTCGCAGTGGCGGTGCGCTCGCCGTGCTCGGGCTCGATGAAGGTGGCGATGTAGGTCTTCTCCCACCCGGAGGCGTGGACCGGATGGTAGGGGTGGTAGCAGGTGCCAGGGTCGGTGTCTGCATCCGCGTCTGCATCCGCGTCTGCATCCGCGTCGGCGTCGGCGTCTGCATCCGCGTCGGCGTCGGTGTCCGCGTCGGCGTCGGCGTCGGTGTCCGCGTCGGCGTCGGCGTCGGCGTCGGTATCGGTGTCGGCGTCGGAATCGTTGTCCATGTCGCTGACTTCGTTCGGGTCGGCGGAGTCGGAATCGTAGTCATACTTGCCCATGCCGCAAGCGACAGTCACAAGGGCGACGAAGGTGAGGAGGCGAGTGTGCATGGTGACCTCGAGAAACGGTGCGGAATGCTGTTTAGCATTCAAATCGCCGACCCGCTCGTCCCATCCGTGTGACGAGTACGCTACAGAGCAAATATGCGGAGCGGTGGCGAGCTTGGCCGAAATGCCAGGATGTACCTGTCCCGGCGCCTGAACCGATCTCTGGCGCCGCCGGATCGGGTGAGCCTCAATCTCACGCTGAGGTGCAACCTCAGCTGCACCATGTGCACCACCTGCTACGACGCACCCGAGCTCAGCCTGGCTCAGGTCAAGGACATCATCGACCAGACGGCCGCCTGGGGCGTGGAGGTGTTCAACCCGCTGGGGGGTGAGCCCTTCATGCGCAGCGATGTAGAGGAGATCCTCCGCTATGCGGTGCGGCGGGGCTTCTTTGTGACCGTCACGACCAATGGAACGCTGATCACGGAGAAGCGGGCCCAGGCCATCGCCGCCATTCCATCGGACAGGCTGCACTTCAATGTGTCCCTGGACGGCGCAGAGCCGGCCCACGATGCCATCCGCTCGGCCGGCATGTGGCGGCGGGCCATCGAGGGCTATCAACGAATTCGGGCGGCGGATGCCGCGGCGGGAAATGCGCGGCGGAAGATCCTGAGCAACACCATCCTGCACGCCAGAAACCTGCACAACTTCCAAGAGGTCCTCGACGAGCAAGCGGCACTGGGCTTCGACGGCGTGCAGATCCTGAACCTCTTCCGCCAGGGGCAGGATGTGCCGCCTGAGGCCGCCAATATGTGGTTTCACGATGTACACATGGATGCGCTTCGGGCCTTGTCCGAGTCACTGGCCCGCCAGGCCGAGGTCCAGGGTCCCGTGGGCTACCGCATCCAGAACACACCGGAGCAGCTACGCCGGGTCCCGGCCTACTATCAGGAGTCCCTGAGCCCACTGGAGGCGCCGTGCTGGGCGGGCTGGAAGGAGCTCTACATCAACGCCGATGGCCAGGCGATCATGTGTGATGGGAAGCTCGACTTCATCAACGGCGGCTTCGGCAGCATCCAGGAGCAGACCCTGCAGCAGCTCTGGGCCTCGCCTGTCCTGCGGGAGCGCCGGGAGGTGGTGAAGCAGTGCACCACCCCGTGCGTGCAGAGCTGCTATCTGCGGCAGGACAGCGACTCTGCACTCAAGCTGGCGGCTGAGGCCGGGCGGCGTGTGGGCCGGCGGGTCGTGGATCGCGTACAGCGACTGCGGCCTGTGGTCGCGCACCATCCAGACACGGTCCTGCGGGTCGAGCTGAGCGATGTCTGCCCGTGTGACTGGGATGGCTGCACCACGCCGAGCGCGCGATGGGCGCAGCTCATCGATGGCACGCCGACCACGCCGAGCCCGGCCACATGGGCTGGCATGCGGGATCGGGCCGAGGTGGATTTCGGCCGGGGCTTCATGGGCTTTGAGGTGCTCGAGGATCTGGTCCGCGATCTGAGCGCGGCCCGCCTGCGCTTCGGCACCCTGGCGCTTCGCTGGCGCGGGGAGCCCCTGATCCACCCGGAGGCGGAGCGGATCCTGCGCTTCCTGCTTGACGCCATTCTGGCGGGCCATGTGGCGGACAACCTGCGGATCGAGACCGATGGGCGCTTCCTGAGCGAGGGCATCGCGGCGCTGGCGGGGCACAGCGCGCCGCAGACATGGGTGCTGGACCGGGACCGCGGGGGCGAGGGCGCCGAGGCCGCGCTGGCGGTGCTCCAGGCGCAACGGGGGCCGAGCACCCGCTTGGTCCTCGCTCAGACAGCCGGTCCGACGCTGGATGTCCGCACGCTCGCGGCGGCGCATCCGCAGCTCTCCCCGGTGGCGGGCCGGTTCCCGCTTCAGGGAGACGCCCTGTGGATCCGTCGCTCGGATCACGATCACTTCCAGGCCAACGCCGCGGCCCGTGCCCACCTGGCCCGGGCCGCGGAGGTCCTGGGTGTAGAGGCCGATCTGGGTGAGGAGACGCAGCCCCGTCGCTGTCGCGCCCCGTCGCGAAGCCCCACCATCAGCTGGGACGGCAAGGTCGCCCTGTGCCCCGAGGACACCCAGCTTCAGCAGATCGTGGGGGATGTGATCGAGGAGCGGCTCTCGGTCACCTGGGGTGGGCAGCGGGTGGAAACGGCGCGGGGGTCGTGCGCCTCACAGGGGACGCCGGGCCTCGCGCTGTGCCGCGACTGCCCGATGCCCTGGAGTCCGAACCACGTTTAGTGCCGGTGAGGCCGAAGCGGTCCGCTAGGGGAGATGCAGGCCTGGCGGCTGGTCCTTGAGCCACCCAGCCCATCGAAGCGCGCCGATGGCGAAGACCTCGCGGCGGGTCGCCACATGGGTCAACTCGATGCGCTCGCCGGGGCCCGTCAACGAAACCGTGTGCTCGCCGATGGTGTCCCCGGATCGGATGCTGTGGATCGACGGTGCGCCGGCACCCGCCTCCTCGCACACCCGGGCCAGGCGCTTGGCGGTGCCGCTGGGGGCGTCTTTCTTCTGCTCGTGGTGGGTCTCAGTGATCTCCACCCGCCAGTCCGACGGCATCTTGGCGATCGCCTCCTGGAGCAGCTCGATGAGCAGGGGGATACCGGCGGAGAAGTTGGGTACGATGGCCACGGGTGCGGTCTGCGCGTAGGCCTCCAGCGCCGCCATGGGCAGATCGCCGGTGGTACCGATGAGCAGGGGCTGACCGCCGAGGCGCGACAGGAGTGACATGAGGCCGGCCGGGCTGCTCACATCGATCACCACCTCGCAGTCCGGGATGGGGCCATCCCGACCCACCTCTCCCGCGTACTCTGTGCCTGCCTCGGCCACGATGAGCGCGCCCAGACGCCCCGAGGCGCCGTGTACGGCGACCCGGGCGCTCACTCCAGCCCCTCGATCAGCGACCGCTCCGGCGGACGGCCTGGGGCCAGGGGGAGGCGCAGCTCGTTGGCGCAGAGGCCGAGCTCGGACATGGCGGCCTTGCAGGGCACGGGGTTGGCGTCGCTGAAGAGGTAGTCGATCACAGGCTGCAGGCGCAGGCTCAGGCGCATCAGTGTCTCGCGGTCCCCAGTCGCTGCCGCCTGGGCCAGTGCGATGGTCATCCGGGGCGCGAGGTTGGAGATGACGGAGATGACACCGGCGCCGCCCATGGCCATGAGTGCGGCGAAGCTGTAGTCATCGCCAGACAGCACGTTGAGACCGCCTCGGATCAGGCGCTGCCCCAGGCCCAGATCGCCGGTGGCCTCCTTGATACCGACCACCCCCGGCGTCTGGCAGAGCTCCAGCAGGAGCGCATCGTCCAGACGCTGACCGGTCCGACCGGGCACATGGTAGAGCACCAGCGGCAGGCCGACCCGGCTGCAGGCCTCCAGGTGGGCGAGGTGTCCCGCGGCATTGGGCTTGTTGTAGTAGGGGAAGACCACCAGCGCGGCGTCTGCGCCCATCGCCTTGGCCCGGCCGATATTGGCCACGGTGCTCGCCGTGCTGTTCGTCCCGCAGCCGGCCGTGACACGCACCCGCCCATCCGACGTCCGCACCGCGGTCGATACCAGGCTGGCCCACTCCTCACCGTCCAGGGTGGGGGTCTCGCCGGTGGTACCGCAGGGGACCAAGCCGTTCACACCCGCGTTGATCTGCCGCGTGCACAGGGCACCAAATGTGTCCAGGTCTACAGCCCCGTCGATGAACGGAGTGATCAGTGCGGTGTGGACCCCCTGGAGCTCCATGGCCGCGCCTAGAACTCGATGGTGCCGAGCAGGCGGGAGCCCAGGGCCGCCTGGTCAAAGCCCCCGCCGAGCTCGTCGTGGGTGTACTCGGAGATGTAGGGCCCGGGCATGTAGTACCCGGTGGTCGACATCAGGGAGAAGTGCTCAAAGGGCCGGTAGGCGATCGTGAAGTCGACCTCGGTGCCATAGCCGCGCACATCCTTGAGCTCCTCCTGCAGCTTGGTGGCCCGGGCCGTGATCAAGGCGGCGTCTATCACGAGATCATCGCGCAGCCGGTACCCGATGGAGGGGCGCAGGAACATGGCATTCTCGATGCCCTCATTCAGGCGCACCGCTCCGTAATCCCGGCCCCCGTTGTTGTATGTGTGGGGATTCTCGTGCGCAAGGACCGGCATCGGCTCCTCGAACATCATCAACGCGATGTCGTAGTCCGGATGGAAGGAAAACGAGCGGTATTCATTGTCGAAGGGGTTGGCATCGCCGGTGGTGATACCGACCCCGAGCCCGGCGCGAACCTTGGCTCCGTCCACCCGTGCGTTGAGCACGCTGCCCAGTCCAGTCAGGCGCACATCATTGATGCTCTCCGAGAGATCGCCGCCGCCCATCTGGAAGCCCAGCTCCCACTCGAACTCAGCCTGGCCCAGCTTGGCATGGGCCCACACATCGCCCGTGAACACACTGAACTTGCTCTCTCCCTCGTGACCCTGCCATCGGAAGGTGTTGTAGCTGCCCACACCCACGTTCTCGCCCAGGTGGGCCACACCGGCGCTCAGCTGACGCACATCAAAGCGCTGGTTGACGAAGCCCTCGTAGGGGATCTCGTATGCGCCGATCAGCGTGACTGGACCCACTGGGGCCGTGAACTGAAGGCGGTCCGCCGTGGTGCCGAACTCGTCCAGAGGATCATTACCGGCGTTCCAGATCATCCCGGCACCCCACTCCACGGGCATGCGCCCAAAGCGAAACTGGGCGTACTTGGTGTCCAGCTGGCCCCAGACACGGCGCACCTGGAGGTTCTGTAGACCGGCGGAGCCGTCCTCTGCGGAGGGGCTCTGGACCGTCTGCGAGGTGACCTCCGGGTTCGACAGACCGGTGGCCAGATCCGTGTCCACTACGGCCTCGTCACCCCAGCGCACAAAGGGCAGCACATTGAACTCGGTGTACAGGCGCACCTTGTCCGAAATGATGAAGCTCGGCTGCAGGCGCAGACGATGGTCCGCCCAGAGGCTGGTGCCCTCGTTATTCTCGTTGCTCTCGGAGAGGCTCAGGGAGTCGAAGTAGCGCACCTGGGTGCGGTAGTGACCCTCCCAGACCACCTCGGCCGCCTGGGCCGTGTTGGGGAGCGCTGCGTTGAGCACGAGAAGAAGTGTGTACACGGGGCCTTGGTCTCCACCCTGCGGGGGCGGTGGACTAACACGACACCTGACCTGGGCCACCGGTTCCCGGTTGACGACAAAGGTCTCGCGGGGCACGGTGGGACGGGAGCCGCGCACGATGATCCTCAGACTGATGAAGACGATCTGGAGACGCTGGAAGGATTTGGCCCACGGGATCATCCGGGGACAAAACTGGTTCTTGATGGCTGTGGCCTACTTTGTGGCCGTGGGTCCGGTGGCTGTGGTGATGCGGCTGATCCATAAAGACATGACGGACCGGGGCCTCGGAGACGAGCAGTGCGGCAGCTACTGGCTGAAGCCATCCATGGAACCGCAGGACATTCGGCGTGCCCAGCGCCCCTGGTGAAGCGCGCTCGTCCGCTCAGATCACCGTGTAGATGAAGGGCAGCACCGGCGAGCTCTCGGTGAACAGGATGAGCGCCACCATCAAGGCGACCACCACGATGATGGGGGTCATCCACCACATCTTGTTGTGCACGATGAAGTCCATGAATTCCCGGGCAAGGCCGTGGCGCTCGATGGGGATCTGGATGTCTTCCTGGGGAGGCTCGCTCATGCTTTCAGCGTATCACGGTGGTCCGGATCCAGAAGCCGCTATCCAGTGCGGGTACCTCCACGCGCTCCCCGGGGCCCTGGATCCAGTCGATGATGATCGCGGGGCGCTCGTCCGGCTCGGTCTGAACCACCGCCTCGTGGCCGCTTCGGGAGAGGTAGGGCCGCAGGTGGCGGTGCCAGCTGTAGGTGGTCTGGACCGCGCAGGGGATCTCCGGGCTGCCGATCACCTGGACCCGGGTGGGGGTCCCAGGCGAGGCCTCGGGCATGGCCTGGACCACGGCCGCCATGCCAAGATCCGAGGTCTGCGGCGGACGGAGCCACTGCTGCGGGCAGCCGGGGTCCACGCCCGCGGGCGCCAGCTGCACCGGCAGGCCGGTGGTGGAGGCGAGCACCAGCCAGCCAGCGGCCAGGGCGCCGAAGCCGGCCATCCAGGCCCCGGGGCGCTGGGTCCGGACCACCGCAGCGGCCCACCACAGGGCGGCCGCAGGCAGGAGGGGGGCCATCAGGCGCGGGTATTTCTTGGGCAGGAGGGTCAATACAGCGATGCCGCCCACCAGCCAGAGCAGTCCCATCCACCGGGCCCGGTGCTCTCCGCGGCGAATGAGCAGTCCCAGGCTGAGCAGGGCGGCCAGGCTTAGCACCGGTCCCAGCCCGAGCCAGGCCGTGGTCCAGGGGTAATAGCTGAGGTGGCCCAGCCAGGTGGCGTCCCCGTGCCCGGCGAAGGAGCTGGAGAGGTAGTCTGCCTGGTTGCCCAGGCGGCCGACCACCCATGGGCCGACGGTCGCGGCCGCGCCCAGGACGGTGGCACCCAGCCAGGCCCAGCCGGTGCGGCCCATGGCGAGGAGGCAGGCCAGCAGCGGGGCCAGCACCACCAGCACAAAGGTCTGCTTGACCAGCACACCCGCGCCGAGGGCCAGGCCGAGCACCGCCGCTCGGCCCCAGCTCGGGCGCTCTGCGGCGCGGACCGCCGCGAGCAGTGCCAGGGCCACCGCACCCGTCAGCAGGCCCTCGGGCATGAAGTGCCGGGCGAGGCCATTGCACAAGGGCAGGAGCAGCACCCCGCCCGTGGCGGCAAGCTCGGCCATGTCCTCGCGCTCTGGGGGGGCGAAGCGCCGGGCTATTCGGCCGGTGCTCCAGGCGGCCATGAGCAGGCCCAGCAGACAGATGGAGCGGACCGCTGGCCGTCCGGGCAGGCCCCCGCCGTGGAGCCACCACCAGCCAGCGGTGAGCGAGGCGAACCCCTGGGGGTACTCGCCCATGCCCTCGCCCCACCAGGCCTTGGCCACGACCGCGCCCAGGTCCCGGGCCGCGAGGTCGGGCAGGTACAGCTCGGCCGCACCCACATGGCCTTCCTCATCCCCGTCCCGCACCATCCGGTCCTGGGAGATCCACCCGATGGAGAGGACCACCCAGAGCACGAGCAAGAGGCGTCGGACAGGGGCTATGGAAAACTTATTCAAATCTATGGATGAGAAGGGTTTTTGGGGCGATGGGAAGCGCGCTGCACAGAGCAAAAAGAGCTTTAAAGTCAAGGGTATAGAGCTACACCTGGCCGCTCCACAGGAATATCAATAGGCCAGCCAGGCAGAGGATGGGAAGCGCGCTTCGCAGCCCCCTGTGCGTGATGGCCGCGCAGCCCGCAAGTAGCGCAGGCCCGGTCGCTCCCACCAGGGGCAGGAAGTAATGGGTGACGTGGTGATCGATGGTGCACAGCACAAGGCTGTAGGCGCCGAAGCCCAGCAGGAGGAAGCGAGCACCCTGGCGCGCGACGCTGGCTCTGCCAACCGCTCCTAGCACCGCGAGCAGGAGGCCCCCACCGGTGTACATCAGCCACAGGCCGTAGAACCCGGGCACGCGGCCCAGGAGCTCCGAGGGGTTGTAGTTGCCGTGCCAATGCTCTGGGAAGGTCTCGAAATACAGGACGAAGAGCAGATCGTCCAGATCCCCGGTCACGACCCCCACGATGGCGATCAGGCCCCCCACCAGGACCCAGCCCCAGAGGCGGCCCAGGTGGGCCCAGGGTCTCTCGCCCCGCGTCGCCCACCAGGCCAGCAGGAGCCCGGTGCTGACCACCACGCCTGGCCAGCGGAGCAAGCCTGCGGCGATGCCCATGCCGACGATCCATCCGCCCCGACCACTGGCGATGGCCGCCGCCACCCCCAGCAGGGCCGCGGCGTAGAGACTGTCCGGGAAGTTGAAGCTGCCGGGCTCCAGCATCAGCAGCCCATGGCTCAGCACCATTCCCGCCGGGAGCAGCCATGCCACGGCGGGCGCGTCGGGGGCCAGGATGGAGCCCAGGCGTACCGACGTGGCCCCCACCAGCAGGAGCACACAGAGGAAGAGGCCCGCGCCCGCCTGGAGATCCGGCACCATGAACACGGTGGCCACGCTCAGCAGCGGGCTCCAGCCCGGGGGCTGGTTCATGGTGGCCCGTCGGGTGGTGAGCATCTCCGATGCCCAGACCTGGTTCTCCGCCTGGTTGAGGATCTGGTAGTTGTGCACGTAGCGCAGCGTCCCCTCGGCATGCACCGCCCAGACGGCCTCTGTGCTGGGCATGATGTACACCTGCTCACCGAAGACCCCCACGGCCAGGGACTCGCCCGGGCCGAGGTCCACCGGCACCCGGATGGCCGCGACCCCCCGCTCCAGGTAGCGCAGCACAGGCCCATCCTCGGCCTTCTCCACCATCTTGGACGCGACCTCGTTGCGTACCCGTTTTGCAGCCACCCAGCTCCCGATCGGGCCCCGGACGGCGATGACGACCTTCCCCTTGGCACCAGACTCGGACCGAAGCTGCACTGTGGCCGGGGCATCCGTGCGGACCGGCACCCCAGACCAGGCCCCGGCCTCC
>Ga0310123_10004539_pt1 | contig 10510 bp, 4 predicted proteins | sample CB6_AW_1057_MG_FD_203505 | JGI IMG/M metagenome (GOLD analysis project Ga0310123, IMG submission 203505) | Marine microbial communities from Western Arctic Ocean, Canada - CB6_AW_1057 | ecosystem: Environmental > Aquatic > Marine > Oceanic | place: Canada: Western Arctic Ocean | collected...
CCGAGCCGGTCGTACTACCGTCGAAGTTTCCGAATCTCGTGGTCAACGGTTCTACAGGCATCGCCGTCGGTATGGCCACCAGCATCCCGCCGCACAACCTGAACGAAGTCTGCGACGCCGTGATTCGTCTGATTGATCAACCCGATTCGACTCTCGAAGACGTTCTGGAAGTGCTGCCCGGCCCTGATTTTCCTACGGGTGGCGTCATCTGTGGGACCAGCGGAATTCGGCAGGGATACCTTTCCGGGCGCTCGACAATTACATTGCGAGCTCGGACACACTTCGACACTGAAAAAAAGAACAACGTCATCGTCGTCACCGAAATTCCGTACATGGAAACGCGTGACCGCATCCGTGAAAAACTGGAACTATTGGTCCGCGCGGATCGTATCAAGGGTATTGCACGCATCGTCGACCTGACGGACCGCACGATCCCATCATGGCAGGTCAGGCTGCACATTGTTCTGAAGCGCGATGCCGACAAGGACGTCGTATTGAATCAATTGTTCCGATACTCTCCGTTGCAGTCGACAGTCAGTGTCATCTTGTTGGCGCTGGTGGGCAGTCGTCCGAAGATGATGGACATCAAAGAGCTGCTGGATGAATTTCTGCGGCATCGAGTGGACGTTATTCGTCGGCGCACGGAATTTCTACTTACCGAAGCCCGCAACCGAAAGCATACGGTGGAAGGTTTGCTCATTGCGCAAATCGACATTGATCAAGTAATCGAAACGATTCGCAGTTCCGCCAGTCGTGCTGAGGCCCGTGATCGCTTACGGCAAATGGAAGTCCCGTCCACCATGGTCAGCCGTGCTTTAGGCCAGGACGGGTTTCGTTCGTTTCAAGACGAGCATGGGGTCAACGACGTTTACACGTTGTCGGCGAATCAGACCGAAGCGATTGTTTCGATGCAACTTGGTTCGCTGGCCAACTTGGAACGCGAAAAACTGCAGGGCGAGTTTCACAAGTTGCTGGTCGCCATTGATGAGTACCTGCGCTTGCTATCAGATGAAGCCAACATTCGTGCCGTTGTACGTGAAGACATGGAGGAACTGAAAAGGAAGTATGGCGACAAACGCCGTACCGAAATCTCGGACGAAGAACTAACCGAAGTGAACCGCGACGATTTGGTTATTGAGCGACCAATGGTCGTTACGTTGTCGCAGCGAGGCTACATCAAGCGGACGGCGCTAGATACCTATCAAGCTCAGAACCGTGGCGGCAAAGGTATTACGGGGGCGAAAGCCGACGAAGAAGACCCGATCGCTCATGTGTTTGTCGCCAGCACTCACGATTACCTGCTGTTTTTCACAGATCGTGGCAAAGTATACTGGAAGAAAGTATACGATTTGCCGCAGCAAAGCCGTACAGCCAAAGGCCGCGCATTGGTTAATTTATTGTCCCTTGAGGAAGGGGAAAAAGTCTCAAATTGTCTATCGGTTCGAACTTTTGACGCCCAGCGTTTTTTGATCATGGCGACTCGGAATGGGATCGTCAAGAAAACGCAGTTGTTGGCATACAGCCGTCCGAAACAAGGTGGAATCATTGCGATCAAGCTGGACAACGGCGACGAATTGATCGACGTTCGCATCGTTACACCGGACGACGACGTCGTTCTGGCAACGACAAATGGAATGGCGATCCGATTCTCTCAGCGAGACGCTCGCAGCATGGGTCGCAACACTCGTGGAGTTCGCGGGATCACGCTGACCGGCGATGATCGCGTTGTGGGCATGGTCGTCGCCGATCCCGAAATGTACCTGCTGACTGCTTGTACAAAGGGCTATGGCAAGCGAACACCTTTTGGCTCCGGTGAATCTGCCGAGGTCGATAGCAATGAATCAGCGATTGGCGCAGATGCAATGATTCCGGATGACGGTTTCAAGAATGACAGCGAGACAGTAACCGAGCCAGCAATGGGAGAAATAGGCGGGCATAAAGAAAACGGCGTCGAAGCAGCAGTTCGCAGCAATGCACAATACCGACGTCAACGGCGGGGAGGTAAAGGACTCCACGATATTAAGACGACAGTGCGGAATGGCGAGGTCGTTGATATTGTAGCGGTTTCTGAAGACGATGAGATTTTGATGGTCACGGCGGTCGGAAAAATTCAGCGCATCCGAGCCGGCGAGATCAGTCAAATCGGCAGAAATACCCAAGGCGTTCGTATTATCCGACTGGACGAAAACGACGCGTTAGTGTCGATGGCTCGCATTCCAAATGAAATTCTTTAGCGTCATTCATCAGTAGACATTTTGCCACGCCAACAACGTCATGAATTGTATTGTCATTACGGGTGGCTGCGGGTTTATTGGATCGAATTTCATTCGGTTCCAACTGAAAACCTATTCTGATCGCCGGATCATCAACGTCGACAAACTGACTTATGCTGGAAATCTCGAAAACCTTGCCGATGTCAATGCCGATCCGCGATACACGTTTCATCACGGTGATATCTGCGATCGGGAATTCATCGATTGTGTTCTGCAGTCTGGCGAGGTTGACGGGGTGATTAATTTTGCTGCCGAAAGTCACGTCGACCGCAGCATTCTTGATTCGGGTCCGTTCATTCAAACGAACATCGTCGGCACTCAGGTGTTAATGGATGCCTGCCGATGTCGCAACGTGCCTCGGTTCCTACAAGTTTCGACCGATGAAGTCTACGGCAGCCTGGGATCTGAAGGCTACTTTACCGAACAGACATCCCTGGCTCCGAACAGTCCGTATTCGGCGTCCAAGACGGCAGCCGATTTGCTGGTCCGCAGCTACTGTCATACGTTCGACTTTCCCGGAATAGTGACTCGCAGTTCGAACAATTACGGACCGTTTCAGTTCCCCGAAAAGATCATTCCGTTGTTCATATCGAAACTCGTTAATGACGAACAGCTGCCGGTTTATGGAACCGGAGAAAACGTACGCGACTGGATACACGTACTAGACCATTGTCGCGGTGTCGACGCCGCCTTCCAACGCGGGCGTGTGGGAGAAGTGTACAACTTCGGAGGAAACACGGAGGTCAAGAACATCGAATTAACATACTTGCTATTGGAAATGATGGGCAAGCCGGAAAGCTTAATAAAGCTCGTTGATGATCGGCCGGGACATGACATGCGCTACGCCATCGATTTCAGCAAGGCTCAGACGGAACTGAATTGGGCGCCTCAAACTGACTTTCGCAGCGGCCTGAAAGAGACCATTGACTGGTATCTGTCGAACACCGAATGGTGCAAGCGGATCATGAGCGGCGAGTACTTAACATATTACGAAGCTCAATATGGACAACGGCTCTAGGGCGATTCGCCATCTGACTCGAGGTTTACGAGTCATACAAGGATTTAACAAAACAGGAGTACGTTGTAGGGGGAACCTGCAGTGAAAGTTGTGATGGTCGGGACAGGTTACGTTGGTCTCGTGACCGGAACATGTTTTGCCGAAAGCGGAAACGATGTGACGTGTGTCGATATTGACGAAAGAAAGATTAATCGGCTGAACAAGGGTGTAGTCCCGATCTATGAACCGGGTTTAAGCGAACTCGTCACCCGTAATGCAAAAGCGGGGCGACTGAAGTTCACCACCGACTACGCCGACGCGGTCGTTGGAGCCCGGTGCATTTTCATTGCCGTCGGCACTCCGCAATCGAATGACGGATCGGCCAATTTGGATGGGTTGTGGTCGGTTGTCAACTCTTTGGCTCCCCATTTGGATGAGCAATGTGTTGTAGTGATCAAAAGTACCGTACCCATCGGGACGAGTGACCGTGTCGCGGAAAAACTAAAGGAACTGGCCGGACGCGAAATCGACGTGGCGTCCAATCCTGAATTTTTGAAAGAAGGAGCGGCGGTCGAAGATTTCACTCGGCCGGACCGCGTGGTCGTAGGTGTCACTCGTCCGGAAGTCGCACAAACGTTGCAGGATTTGTTCAGGCCATTTCTGCGCACTGAGCATCCATTTTTGGTTATGGGTCTGGAAAGTGCGGAGATGACAAAATACGTGGCCAACTGCATGCTGGCCACGAAGATCAGCTTCATTAACGAGATGGCCAATCTGTGTGAGTTGGTCGGTGCCGACGTGAATGACGTCCGACGCGGAATCGGTCATGACAGACGTATTGGGTTTGCGTTTCTTTTTCCCGGCGTCGGTTACGGCGGCTCTTGTTTCCCAAAAGATATCCGAGCGCTTATTGCAGTTGCCAAATCGAAGGGTATGCAACCTCGTGTTTTGGATGCCGTCGACGAAGTCAACGTGGCTCAAAAAGAAGTTCTGTTTCAGAAACTGAACAAGTATTTCGACGGCGCACTGCGCGGCCGCATCATTGCCATTTGGGGATTGTCCTTTAAACCTCGTACGGATGACATTCGCGAGGCACCGTCGTTGGTGCTCATTGATCACCTGCTCGATGCTGGAGCGACGGTTCGAGTTCACGATCCGGTGGCGCACGATAACGTACAGGCTATTTACGGAGGCCGGCTGACCTATTGCGAACACCATTATGGGACGCTCGATGATGTTGACGCATTGGCGATCGTCACCGAATGGGCCGAGTTCCGAAATCCCGATTTTGCGTACATGAAGCACAAAATGAAGCAGCCAGTGATTTTCGATGGTCGCAATTTATTCGAACCGCATAAAATGCACGAGTTGGGCTTCTATTACTCCGGCATCGGCGTGAATGCTGGCAAGTCTGCTGATGACCTATGACGCAGCAGCGCATCGCGGGGATTGTAGCACACATTTCCAGGTCGTAATTGTCGACTTCGAAAGGCAACCGGCTCTTTACGCGACAAAGCCTACCCCCATGGTGCAACAGTTTCTACAATTCGCTATCTAACATCAGTCATAACGTTAGGGAACGTTCAGCACTCAGTGCCTCGGGACGAGCTGCAATGGATAACGAATTTCGCGGAACCTGTCACAACCTAATCGAACGCATCATTCATTTGCGAGACTCTCTTTGACTTGGCTGGTATGGAGAACCGCACTGCGGAAATCAACAAGGCGATGGCCGAGCTGGGATTCTGGAGCAACCAGGAGAAGGCTCAGGGAATGGTCGCAGAGCTGCGGCGGCTGACGTTGCTCATCAAGCCGCTGAAATCGATCGTCTCCGGTGCCGACGACCTGGGCGTGTTGATGGAATTCGCCGAGGAAGACGAGACGGGAGAGAGCACGATCGAGTTGACAGATACCCTGAAGTCTCTCGAAGACGAGGTCTCGGTAGTCGAGTTGCAGGCGATGATGTCGAACTCAGAAGATGCCTGCAGCGCATTTGTCAGCATCCAAGCGGGCGAGGGCGGCACTGATTCGTCCGACTGGTCCGAAATGTTGTTGCGCATGTACTTGCGGTGGGCTGAGTTGCGGGGTTACAAGGTGGAGTTCCTAGACCGCTCGGATGCCGAAGAAGCCGGCATCCGAAACGCAACCATCGCGATTCGCGGCGAATATGTCTTTGGATATATGCGCAGCGAGATCGGCAATCACCGGCTGATTCGTATCAGTCCATTCGATGCCGCCGGGCGCCGTCACACGTCGTTTGCGGCCGTCGACGTGACACCGGAATTAGGTGATGAAATTGAAATCGAAGTCGACTTCGATCGCGACGTCCGCGAAGACACGTACCGTGCAAGCGGTGCCGGCGGACAGCATGTCAATAAAACCGATTCAGCAGTCCGCTTGACACATTTTCGAACGGGCACAGTCGTCCAGTGTCAGAATGAACGGAGCCAGCACAAGAATCGAGCCACAGCACGCAAGATGTTGAAGGCCAAGCTGTACCAGATCGAAAAAGAAAAGCGAGAAGCCGAACAGGCAGCCAAACGCGGGCAGAAGTCGAAAATCGGATTTGGAGGCGAAACGATCCGCAACTATGTGCTGCATCCTGACCAGTATGTGAAGGATACGCGTACAAGCCACAAGTCCGGCAACCCGACAGCGGTCCTAGGCGGTGATATCGACCCATTCATCGAGAAGTATTTAATTTGGCGCATTGGAAAGTAATCGTGTCATCAACTAGCACCGGCGCATCAAACCCACGAATGAGATTTTGTCAACTATGAAACTTTGGGCAACCAATGCCGACGTCGACGAACAGCGAACAAGCAGCACGTGAATTAAGGTTCTTGGTCGAAGGGGTGCACTGTGCCAGTTGCGTTAGCCGAGTGGAACAAGCGCTGTTGGAACTACCCGAAATTACGTCGGCGTCCGTTAACTTAGCGACACGCGAAGCACGCATCGCATTTCGAGAAGATGTTCCCAGCGACGAAGGACTGCGCCAAGTACTCGATCGCATCGGATATCGATATCAGGATATTCCTCGCAAATCGATCGACCGTGAGTCGGCCCGGCAGGCACGACAAGCCACTTTTCGACGCCAAGCGATACGGCTCACAATCGCCGTTCCATTAGCGGTGATTGTAATGGTCTTACGCATGTCGCAGACGATTACGTTGCCCGGTGAGAACTGGCTACTGCTTTTGTTCACGGCTCCAGTTGTCTTCTGGGCTGGTCTGCCAATTTTTTCTTCGGCTATGAAGGCGTTGAAGCACGGCCGAGCGAACATGGATACGCTAATAGCAATGGGCACCGGTACGGCTTTTTGTATCAGTCTGACGGGCACGTTGGTTCCGCAGCTTTGGACCGACGAACTGCCGATCCATTACGACACTGCCGCAATGATCGTTGTTTTTATTCTTTTGGGACGATTGCTGGAAGAGCGAGCGAAAGGCAAAACGTTTCAAGCGGTGGAGAAGATGTTAGATTTACAAGTAAATTCGGCTCACGTGATCCGCGAAGGTCGTGAGCAGGAACTACCGATTGCCGAAATCACAGTCGGCGACCCTTTAATCGTTCGGCCGGGTGAGCGGATTCCGGTCGATGGAACGATTTACGAGGGAAGTTCGACGGTTGATGAATCGATGATAACCGGTGAATCGATGCCGGTAGCGAAGAATGTCGGTGATGAGGTCATCGGCGCGACCTTGAATAAAACAGGCTGCTTTCGGTTTCGCGCCGATCGGACCGGCAGTCAGACCGTGCTGCAACAAATTGTTGGCCTAGTTAGCGACGCGCAAGGATCGAAAGCTCCCATCTCGCGGCTTGCTGATCGAGTTGCCGGCTTCTTTGTACCGGTGGTCATCGGAATCGCTCTGATCACATTTGTCGTCTGGTGGTCCATTGGTTCGCCGGATCAAGCCTTTTTGACTGCTGTCAGCGTGTTGATCATCGCCTGCCCGTGTGCGTTGGGTTTGGCCACTCCGGCGGCTGTTATGGTGGCGATGGGCAGAGGAGCCGAACACGGAATCTTGATTCGTGACGGCGAGGCGCTGGAAACGGCTCATAAGTTGGATGTGGTACTGATCGACAAGACGGGAACCATTACCATGGGGCAACCAACAGTGACAGATTACCGAATGGTGTCCGGCGTTGACGAGACGCGGTTGTTGGGCTGCGCGGCCAGTTTGGAAAACCATTCTGAACATCCAATCGCTGCTGCGGTGGTCGATTATGCTGTAAACCGTGGACTTGAATTGACAACCGTTAATGACTTTCAGGCCGTCGCAGGACAGGGTGTCAGGGGGACGATTGCGGGCAACATCGTTCTTGTCGGCAACGCCACGTTCTTGCGAGACGCGAGTGTAGAAATGGGCGAGTTGACCGACGTGGCCGAGCAATGGACTGATCAAGCAAAGACGTCTCTTTTCGTCAGCGAAAACAGCATAGTCTTGGGGGTGATCGCGGTTGCCGATCCGGTAAAGCCGACCTCGGCCAACGCGGTCAGCCGGTTGCAGCGGTTTGGTCTGCAGGTTGTGATGGTGACCGGCGACGATCAACGAACGGCTGATGCGATCGCCCGACAGGTTGGCATTGAAGACGTCACGGCCCAAGTTCTTCCAGACCAGAAAGCGGAAGAAGTTAAACGATTTCAGAGGACCGGCCAGCGAGTTGGTATGGTCGGAGATGGCATTAACGACGCTCCTGCTCTGGCACAGGCCAATGTTGGCTTCGCCATCGGAGCCGGAACGGATATAGCCATTGAGGCTGGCAACGTGACTTTAGTCAACAACGACTTAAACGATGTGGCCGTCGCTATTCAGCTCTCACGGCGCACTATGCGGACCATTAAGCAAAACTTGCTTTTTGCGTTTATGTACAACTTACTGGGCATTCCACTGGCCGCCGGCGTGCTGTTTTCGACCGTGCACATGTTGTTGCCGCCGATGTTCGCTGCCGTTGCCATGGCGGCCAGTAGCATTTCAGTCGTGATGAACAGTTTGCGGCTGAGGGAGTGTTAACGCGTGCATTAGAACGCCAAATCAATGATTCTGAAGGAGTTCATGCAGCACGCTTGGCGGTGACATGGGTAAATGTCGCAGGCGGATCCCAATCGCGTTGTAGATCGCGTTCGCCAACGCGGCCGGAGGCGGGACGATTGGAACTTCACCAACGCCGCGGACTCCGTAGGGATGTCCGGGGTTGGGAACTTCGACGATGATCGTGTCGATCATCGGCAGGTCATAGCAGGTTGGGATGCGGTAGTCCAAGTAGTTGGAGTTCCGCATGACTCCATCGTCGCCGTAGAAGTACTCTTCGTTTAAAGCCCAACCAATACCCTGAGCGACTCCGCCTTGAATTTGGCCTTCGACATAGCTGGGATGGATTGCCGTCCCGGCATCTTGTGAGGCCGTATAACGTAGTATCTTTACTTTGCCTGTGTCGGTATCAACTTCGACATCGACGACGTGCGTGGCATAGGCTCCGCCGGGCATGTCAGGACTTGCCGATCCGCGGCCGGTGATTGGATCGCCCGTTTTATGGACCATTGCAGCCAGCTCCTTGAACGTGAACCCTTTATCATCTGGGCCGGTAATCTTGCCGTCTTCATACTTCACCGCGCTCGATTCAACATCCCAAATCATTGCGGCCCGGTCGATCATCTGACGCTGAATATCCTGACCGGCCAGATACGCGGCCCAGCCCGTTGCAAAGGTGACGCGGCTGCCACCGGTCACGTCGGTGTGTCCAACACTGTCGGTATCGGCCACAGTGGGGTGCACATCCTCGGCTGGAATGCTGAGAACTTCCGCCAATTGCATGGAGATACTAGTCCGCGTGCCGCCGATGTCTGGCGATCCTTCTACCAGAGAAACGGTTCCGTCAGTATTAATTGTGGCGTAGACCGAGGACTTCATCCCGTTGTTGAGCCAGAAGCCAGAAGCAATCCCCCGGCCACGGTTTGGTTCTTTTAATGGCGTATTCCAGTGATTGCTGAGCTGGATCGCTTTGGCCGATTCCCACATTCCGATTCGTGGATTGACGACTCCGTCGATGCGTCGAGTGCCTTCCTTCGCCGCGTTCTTCAGTCGGAATTCGATCGGGTCGATGTTCAGTTTTTCGCAGAGTTCATCGACGATAGTTTCAGTCGCGAACGCTGCATTTGTAGAACCTGGCGCGCGATAGGCACTCGTTCGCGGTTTGTTGACGCACACATCGTATCCATCGATGCGGCCGTTGGGAATATTGTACATGGCAAAAATGCACATGCAGCCAGCGTTGATCGGAGAGCCCGGATAGCCTCCCGCTTCGTAAGCTAGGTACGCCTCGGCCGCCGAAATCATTCCATGTTCGTCGGCGCCCATTTTGACTCGAATATAGGATCCGGCTGTGGGTCCAGTGCCTTCGAAAGTGGCCGTCCGATCCATGGTCAATTTCACTGGCCGACCGGATTTTTTTGACAACAACGCTGCCACAGGCTGTAAATATACAGCAATCTTTCCGCCGAATCCGCCACCAATTTCCATCGGGACGACCGTGACTTTCGATTCCGGAATTTGCAGCAGTGCGGACACCTGCAGGCGGACCCAGAACGAACCTTGCGTACTGGTCCAAACCGTGATGTGGCCGTCCGAATTCCAAAACGCGGTAGCAGTGTGCGGCTCGATGTAGCCTTGGTGAACCGTGGCCGTAGTGAATTCACGTTCGACAAGTACCGCGGCCTGCTTAAAACCTTTTTCCAAGTCACCTTTCTGATAGTGAAAATGCTTCGCGATGTTGGTCGGCATTTCACCGGTTTCACCTCCCGGCGCTTCGTCAGTACGCACGTCGTCGTTTAGAATCGGAGCGTCGTCTTGCATGGCCAGGCGAACGTCCAGCACGTGCGGCAGGATTTCATAGTCGACATCGATCAACTTTGCAGCCTCGTCCGCAATGTGCACACTGTCGGCGGCCACAGCGGCAACAGCGTGACCTTTATAAAGCACTTTCTCGCGAGCCAACACGTTGCCGGCTAGGTGCCACAGATTATTGACCATCGCACCCATCTCGTACGTCATCCCGAATGAATCAGGGAAATCGGCAGCTGTGATTACTGCGCGTACGCCAGGCACATTTTCCGCTTTGGATGTGTCGATGGATTTGATTCGGGCGTGAGCGTGCGGACTGCGGAATATCGCACCATAGATCGTGCCGCTGATCTTGATATCGGCGCCGTATTTTGCTCGCCCGGTTACCTTGTCGGTGC
>Ga0310123_10004540_pt1 | contig 10510 bp, 8 predicted proteins | sample CB6_AW_1057_MG_FD_203505 | JGI IMG/M metagenome (GOLD analysis project Ga0310123, IMG submission 203505) | Marine microbial communities from Western Arctic Ocean, Canada - CB6_AW_1057 | ecosystem: Environmental > Aquatic > Marine > Oceanic | place: Canada: Western Arctic Ocean | collected...
ATTCCGAAGCTGCCATCGGTGAAAAGAGCCATCGTGTTAACGCTCATGGTAAATGACAAAACTAGGGTCCGCACGAGCGTGGTCACGACAGCGGCTAACGGAGTGTTCACCAGAGCGAAGACACCGCCCATCATGGCCATGAACACGATCGCAAGCAAGATTTAAAAGGATTACAAATAACCCCAGATTCTCCGATATGGTTTGAGTCGATTCACAGCGCCGGGTCCGCATTCGCGCTGGCGCCTGTTTGTGCGGCATTTGATGAGTCCCGCCAAAATGACGGCAACACGATCGCTACTAGTCCCAAGAGAACAAGACAGACAACGGCATTCACAGTGACAGCGTTAGCGGTCCCGATAGCACTCGCAAGCGCGCCAATCAGCAGCGCGCCGAATGGACTGACTCCTATGGCCAGGCTCACAACTCCCAGGGCTCTTCCTCTCATTTCATCTCTCGAAACCAACATCACAATCGTCATCTGCATCACCCCGAAGCCCGCCGTGCCGATGCCCATGACGAGCAGAGCGACAAACGAAAATCCGTACCATTGTGAAAAAGAAAACGCTAGAAGCCCCATCGTTCCGAGGATTGATCCTCCGAGGAAAACCGCCCCGTGGCGATTAATGCTCACCAGTGATGCCAGAAACAGCGAGCCGAAAAACGAGCCTATGCCCGATGCCGACCCCAACACACCCATCAAACCCGGCCCTACGTTCAAAACGTCCCTAGCGATGACCGGGATCACCTGCATAATGGGAAACAGCAAGAGGTTCATAATCACAGTGATCAGAATGATCGCAAGAACAACTCTTTGAGTTCGAGCGTAACGCAGCCCTTCGATGAGATTGGCAAATATCTTTGCAGGAGCAAATACACTGTCATATCCGCTCGGAATTCTTGCAAGCAACAACGAAACAATCGCGACAGACTGGAACGCGACCATTACGGCATAGCCGCCTTTCACGTCAAACAATGTGATTAGCAGTCCAGCAAGGGCTGGACCTATCATCATGCTGCCAGTCATGCCCACTACATCGAGCGACATGCCGTTGGTGACGCCATTGACGCCGAGCAGATCGTGGATGACGGAGTTTCTGGCCGGCATATCTAACGCCCAGGTCGCGCCTGTCAGGAACACCACCATATACGCATGCCACAACTCCAGGAGGCCAGCGTACAGCAGGGCCGTTGCCACTATCGTTATTGCCAGTGCCACAAGTTGCGTGATTGTAAGCAGCATCCTCCGATTCACGGAATCAGCCAGTAGGCCACCAAACATGCCCAACACGAGCATTGGCAAAAATGTGAAGAAACCAAGGAGTGAGACATACCAGGCGGAGTCTGTTAACTCCAGGACAAACCAGGCCAACAGAGTCATCTGCATCCAGCGAGAAATGTAAATCAAAAAATTGGCAGGCCACAGGAATCTGAAATTAGAATTTGAAAAGGCGCGAAATGTCCCGGCTGAGCTTCTACGCCGCACGTTAGTTTTCAATTTCGAGGACATTGAACCTCCAGGAGAAATTACTCACGGGATGAACTTCCCTGAGCCAATTCTCCGGGCATCGCGCTAATACTCATCCAAATGAATAGACGGCCCACATCAGTGAGCCGTCTTCAAATGTTCTATTAAGGCTTGATGCCTACGAAATTGCTTTCAACGGCACTGATATAGGGTTTCAGAAGCCGACCTGACAGGCGAGCCTTGTTCGCCATGTGCAGTTGAATCCGGGTCGAAAGGTTAAGCCGCCTGAAGTTGTTGTTTCGCCTGTTCAGCGATCTGCGTGAAGGCGCCGGGGTCCTGCATCGCCAGGTCGGCCAGCATCTTGCGGTTGATTTCGACTCCAGCAAGCTTCAGCCCGTGAATTAGCTTGCTGTACGTCGTGCCATTCGCTCTGGCGCCAGCGTTGATCTTGATGTTCCACAGCTTACGCATATCGCCCTTGCGCTCTTTCCTGTGAGTATAGGAGTATCGCAAGGCATGGATCAAGGACTCATGGGCGCGTCGATAGAGCCGATGGCGGACGCCCTGATGCCCTTTCGTCATGTTCAGCAGTTTCTTGTGTCGGCGTTTCTTGTTTACGCCCCGTTTGATCCTGGTCACTTCAGTCTCCTCGTACTACCGAAACATTACACAAGCAACCGCCCCTGACAGCAGTGAGGGGCGGTTTGTTCAATGTTTCTGGGTGTCTTTCTATCTCAGTCCGTAGGGAAGGACGCGCTTCAGCAGTTTTACGTCCGCCGGGCTGATTTCGAGTTTCTTGGCATAAAGTCTTTTGACGCTGGCGGGCTTCTTCCTGCGAAGGTGGCTTTTGTGTCCCTTCATTCGCACGATTTTGCCCGTGCCGGTTATTCTGAACCTTCGCTTGGCCCCCTTATGGGTTTTCATCTTAGGCACGATCTAATATCTTCTCCGATTCCTCTGAGTCTGTTTTTTCTGGTTTTGGCGGGTCATTGAAAACAGGAGCCAACACCATCGAGAGCATTCTACCGCTCTCGAATCTGGGCGGCATTTCCATCATTGCATCATCAACGAGATAGTCTGCGACTGCTTTGAGAAGCACCATCCCAAGTTCGGGATGTTCAATTTCCCGGCCTCTGAACATAACAGAGACTTTCACTTTTGAGCCCTGACCCAGCAGGCGTTTCGCCAGCCTAGTCTTTGCCAAACGATCATGTTCGCCTATGCGAGTCTTCATTCGCACTTCACGTAACTCATTTGTGACCCTGCCCCGGCGAGCTTTACGGGCTTCGCGTTCCTTTCGTGTTGCCTCATACTTAAACTTTCCAAAGTCCATGAGACGACACACGGGGGGGCGAGCCGCCGGAGCGACTTCCACAAGGTCGTAACCACGATCGTCTGCGATTTCAAGCGCTTGCCTAGTTGGCATTACACCCAACTGTTCGCCCTGTTCATCGACTAACCGAACATCAGGCACGCGAATACGCTCGTTTGCTCTATAATCTCTTGCTATGCTGACACCTCTTCAAACACATATTGCCCAGGAACCGCCTGAGCTTGATCGAATATAGCATACCCACAGAGGCCAAGCAATAGTGTGTGCCACGGGCTGATCTTCAGAGGTGGTCGCGATCCAGATATCCAGAGTATTTCGCGTCGGAATTTAGAGCTGTCGCAGTGCGCGGCGAGCGCGGGTGCTTACTGCGACAGCACGATGCAATGTAATTCGAAGTAACGCCCTGATCATCTGTCAAACCCTTACAATTTTATCCCGGCACCGACTCAGAAGTTATCCGCTCCACCAGTTCGTCCACCTGAATTGCGCCCAGGTCTTCTCCGGACCTCAGCCGGACGCCAACGGCGCCTGCGTCCGCCTCCCTATCGCCCACGACCAGCATGTAAGGAACCTTCTGCAACTGCGCCTCGCGAATCTTGAATCCCATGCGCTCAGATCGAGCGTCGGTTTCGACCCGGATATCTGCGGCTAAGAGCGTTGCTCTCACCTGCTCAGCGTAATCCAGATGGCGGTCTGAGATCGGGATTATCAGCGCCTGAACCGGGGCCAACCATGTCGGGAACGCGCCACCGAAGTGTTCAATAAGCACGCCCATAAATCGCTCCAGGGAGCCGAATAGCACGCGATGCACCATGTAGGGCATATGCTCCTGGCCATCGTCTCCGATGTATTTGAGGCCGAACCGCCGTGGGAGGTTGAAGTCGAATTGCACCGTGGTGCATTGCCACATCCTGCCAATGGCGTCCTTGATGTGAATGTCTATCTTAGGACCATAGAAAGCTCCGCCGCCTTCATCTACGCCATAGTCCAATCCTCGTTGTTCCAGCGTCGAGCGAAGGGAGTCAATCGCCAGGTCCCATTCCTTGTCCGAGCCGACAGCCTTGTCTGGCTTCGTGGCCAGCATCACCTGAAATTCCGTGAAATCAAACATCCTGAGCAGGTGGAAGGTCATGTCCAACACGCCATTGATCTCATCGACGACCTGGTCCGGGCGGCAGAATATGTGGGCGTCGTCCTGGGTCATCCCCCTGACACGGAGCATTCCGTGGAGTGTTCCCCCGCGCTCATATCGATAGACCGAACCAAGCTCTCCGATCCGCATGGGCAGATCACGGTAGCTTCGCAAACCGTTCCGATAATACATGACATGGAATGGGCAATTCATGGGTTTCAGATAATAGTCCTGACCGTCCATGTCCATTGCAGCGAACATATTATCTTTGAAGTTTTCAAGGTGGCCACTGGTCTCCCACAGCGTAGAGCGTCCGATGTGGGGCGTGTAGATCAGATCGTAGCCCCAGCGGTAGTGTTCGCGTCTCCAAAGGTCTTCGAACAGCCCTCTGACCCTAGCGCCTTTGGGATGCCAAATAATGAGTCCCGGCCCCGTCTCTTCATGGACTGAGAACAGATCCAACTCACGGCCCAGGAGCCGATGGTCGCGTTTTTGGGCTTCTTCAAGCCGCTCCAGATGCTCATCCAACGCCTCCTGAGTCTCAAAAGCCGTGCCGTAGATTCTTTGGAGCATCGGGCGGTTCTCGTCGCCTCGCCAGTAGGCGCCGGCTACGGTCAGCAGTTTGAACGCTGGGATCTTGCCGGTCGATTCCACATGGGGGCCGGCGCACAGGTCCTCGAAATCGCCGTGGCTATACGTGGATATTGCTTCGTCTTCTGGAATTCCTTCGATGACCTCCAATTTAAGAGGCTCGTCTGAGTTCATCTGAAGCATCTCTTTCCGGGGATATTCGCGGTACTCGAAAGTTAGATTTCGACGAATTACGCCCCTCATCCCTTTTTCAATCTTCCCAAGGTCTTCGTTTCTAAAGGGTTCATCTGAGAGGAAATCGTAGTAGAATCCATCATCTGTGGGCGGCCCGATTGCCAATTTGACGTTTGGGTACAATTGCCTTACGACGTCAGCCATGACATGCGCTGTGGAGTGGCGGATGCGAGTTCTCAGGTCCGCCAGTTCAGAATTTTGTTGAATTGTCATCGGTGATTCTCCTGAATTTGGGGTGGCAGGACGAGGTCAACATATGTTCAGCCTGCGAGTTTGTGTTGATAAACATTGGCCCAAACGAGCAGCAGCCTCCCGCGCAATCAGGCCTAGCGCGCGGGAGGCTACCAAGTTAGCATGTCGATTCTATTGGGTTTAGCTACGCAGTTCCCAACGAGGATACCTGCCTGATATAGGGTATTGTTTGTTAAATAGATTTTATCGCCGATCCGTCTGACGGGTCAAGAGAGGGTTCAATCATCGACACCACAGGCGACAAAAACGCTGGGCGAATTCGAGTATAACCGCTGAGCGTGCCGGTGAGGAACATACACGAACCGTATGCCCAGCGCCAGTTAGCCAACCTCAAGCTACGCTCAGTGGACCCTAGGTGTGTAGACACTTCGGCTCCTCCCCCGAGGCTGACAGCGTGAAGTATAGCATGCCAATGCCTTGAATTGCCGGTTTTTCTAACCCATTTATCTGACAATTTCAGGTATTTTTAGCGAAACTCGCTCAATTCAATCGTCGGCTAGACCTGATTGCGCCGGCGTCAATTCTCAGACACATCAAGTGCCAAGGAATCTCGCCAGCTCGTCGCGCTCGAATCTTGGCAGGTCTATAATGCCTTGTGGCGTCCGCATCTTCAGGCCACGGTCACGAGTGGTCAGACGGCCAATCTCGACCGCGAATATGCCCTCGCAGATTAGCGCTTCTATTACTTTCTTTGCGTCTTCAGGCGCCACAGTTACCAACAGCGCGCCAGAGGCGATCAAACCGAGAGGATCGAGTCCCAGCGCGTCGCATATCGTTTGGGCCTCTGGCAGCGTCGGAATACGAGCAGCGTCGATCTCTAGCCCAACACCCGCGCCTGTGGCAAATTCCAGCAACGCGCCCGCTATACCGCCTTCAGTTGGGTCGTGCATCGCATGGACTTTGGCGGCACTGGTCGCGATCTCAGCGTCTCGTACAACGCTGATTCCAGGGGCAAACAGGAAATTTTTCGCCTTCTCTATGATTTCGCTCGATACGCCGGCCGCGATAAGTTCCTCTGAAGCCTCTCGCGCCAGTATGGCCGCGCCTTCGATCGGCGCTCCTTTCGTGAGGATAATCGAGTCGCCCACCTTAGCGCCAGAGGTCATCACGACCTTATCTTTGGAAACCTCTCCTAGCATGGATCCGACGGCGATAGGTCGGCTCAGGCCGTATGTCACTTCTGTATGACCACCCACCAACGTGACGTCTCGCTCTTTGCACGCCTCGGTCAGCTGCTCGAAGATACGCGACACCTCTTCGGTTGTGGTTCCTTCAGGAAGTAGCATTGTGACCATCAGCCACTTCGGCATCGCGCCCATCACCGCCAGGTCGTTGGCGTTGACCTGCACCACGTACCACCCGATGAGGTCTGTTGCGAAGGTGATAGGGTCAGTTTTGGTTACCAGATAGCGGTCGCCGAAGTCGATCAACGCCGCATCCTCGCCCGCCTTCGGCCCCAGAACGACTCTGGGATCATTGATCTCGATACCGCTCAGAAGACTGTCCAGTAGATCGAGCGGAAGCTTTCCTGCCTTCAGTTTTTTCAGATCTGTCATGTTTCAGACTTGTGGTGTCCGGTTGAATTAAGCATTTGACTGCCTCAAAGATCGCTCGACTGACATTTGGCGAACGGCAATGCTATCATACCTGAATCATGATAAAAGCAGTTTTCTTCGACCTGTACGGCACTCTCGCTGGATTCCAGCCATCCCGATTTGAGATTCAGTCCGAAGCGTGCGCGACGTTCGGAATCTCGGTGACTCCTGACGGGATTCTCCGAGGCTACGCGACCGCCGATGCCTACATGGCCGAGCAGAACGCCGTCATGCCGGTGCGCACTCGCGACCGTCAGGGCCAGCGCGAGTTTTTCGCTGAGTATGAGAAACGAGTGCTGAATGGTTGTAGTGTTGAGGTGTCGACAGATCAAGCGATGGAGATTTGGCGTCGCATCCGGCAAGTCCCCTACCAAATGGAACGGTTTGACGACGTTTTGCCCACGATGGACATTCTCAAGCAACAGGGGCTGACCCTGGGCTTGGTTTCTAACATGAACCAGAACGGTGACGAACTCGTTGAGACTATGGGCCTGACAGCCTACCTAGACTTCGCTGTGACGTCAGCGGAAATCGGCTCGGAGAAGCCCCACGCTCCTATCTTTCTGGCTGCGCTGGACAAAGCCGGCACTCAACCCACCGAAAGCATCCACGTCGGCGACCAGATAACATCCGACATCAACGGAGCCGCCAACGTAGGCATCAACCCGGTGCTGGTAGACCGCGACGGCAACCACCCCGGCACGAACTTATGCCCCCGCATCGAAACTCTAATGGAGCTACCAGCCCTGTTGTCGGCATATTAGCTTCCCGATGCCGCCCCGACAAACTCTTCAACCAACTGGCGGCGGAACTCGGCCATGCTCTGGACGGTTTCCATAAGCGGCTTCTCCCAATCAGCGCCCATCCGGTCGAGGTCGAGACGTATCTGCAAGTTGCCGACCTCTGCGTTGCGCCCGAGATGCCTCTGGAGGGCGCGACGCCCCCCGCCCACCTCGTCTCGAAGCCTGAGCACAATTCGGTCCGACTCCCGAACGATGGCTTCGATGCCAGCGTTTCCAGCCTCAAGTTTCAGCCGAGTCATGTACAAAAGATTCTGTGCCTGCCAGGGCAACGGGCCAAACCTGTCTCGAAGCTCGTCTTCCATCTCGGTGATTATGCTGATGTCGGTCATCTTGATTAAGCGCTGGTACAGAATCAAACGAACCGGCAGGTCCGCAATATACTCCGCTGGGAGGCTGGCTGGAATCCCGATGTCAACGCCGACGCCGGGATCGGGCGACATGACTTCGGAAATTTTCCCGTCGACTGCATCTCCGAGTTCTTGGACGCTGAGGCCTCCGTCGACCGGGGAGGTCTCGTTCTGTCTACTGTCTCTTTGGGCCCTGAGTTCCTCTACCGCCGTCGCTAAAAGCTTGGTGTATAGGTCAAATCCCACTGCGTGGATGTTGCCCGACTGCTCGGCGCCCAAGATGTTTCCTGCTCCCCGGATTTCCAAGTCTTTCATCGCAATACGGAAACCGGCCCCAAGTTCAGTTGCGGCCATCATGGCCTTCAACCTGCGCTCGGCAGTTTCGGAAAGCGACTGGGTTTTTGGAATCAACAGATATGTGTATGCTCGACGCGCGCTGCGTCCCACCCGACCGCGAAGCTGGTAAAGCTGGGCCAGCCCAAAAGCGTCCGCCCGATTGACGATCAAAGTGTTTACGTTTTGGATGTCCAGACCGGATTCGATTATCGTGGTGCATACCAGAACGTCGAACTTGCCTTTGGCGAAATCGGCCATCGCTTCCTCGAGCGCTCGCTCGCCCATCTGACCATGGGCGATTCCGACCTCCGCTTCTGGAACAATTCGCCTGATATAGTCAGCCATGTAAGCGATGTTATAAACGCGATTGTGCAGGAAATAGATCTGACCCTCTCGGTCCAGCTCTCTCAGGATGGCTTCCCGGATTAACTCGTCGCTGAATTCAGACACATAAGTCTTGATAGGCAGGCGTTCCTCCGGCGGAGTCTCCATCGTGCTCATGTCACGGACTCCGGCCAGAGACATATGAAGGGTGCGAGGGATGGGCGTGGCAGTCAGCGTCAGCACATCCACCTCTTGGCGCAGTCGTTTCAGCCGTTCCTTGTGACCCACTCCGAAACGCTGCTCCTCATCCACTATGACCAACCCCAGGTCCTTGAATCGAACGTCCTTTTGGATAATTCGATGGGTTCCGATGCAGATGTCGATTTGGCCCGAGGCCAGCGCATCCACGATGGTCGACTGTTCTTTAGCCGTGCGGAACCTACTCAGAACGTCTATCTTCGTTGGGTACGCGCTGAGCCTTTGAGAGAATGTGACATAGTGTTGTTGAGCCAGAACTGTCGTGGGAACAAGCACGGCTACCTGTTTGCCGTCCATGACAGTCTTGAATGCGGCCCGCAAAGCGATTTCTGTCTTGCCGTACCCCACGTCGCCACAGACCAGGCGGTCCATCGGCTTGGTGTTCTCCATATCTGCCTTCACTTCGGCGATGGTGGCAAGTTGGTCTGGAGTCTCCTCGAATGGGAACGACTCCTCCAATTCAGCCTGCCACGGCGAGTCCGGGCCGTGAGCGTACCCTTCCACTAATTCCCTGGCGGCGTAGAGCGACAGAAGCTCCGCCGCCATCTCACGGGTCGAGCGCTCGGCTTTGGCTTTGGCTCTTGACCACTCCTGAGTTCCCAGCCGAGTCAGATGGGGCGGATTGTCGCTGGGCGCGATGTAGGGCGTCACACGATCCAGATGTTCCATCGGGACATACAGCTTGTCGCCCTGGGCGTACTGTAGAATTAGGTACTCGGCGGTCGGGTCTGTGTTTTCGGTGGGACGCCCTGTGCCCACGAATCTGCCGATGCCATGTTCAACGTGAACAACGTGGTCTCCAGGTGATATTTCTTCGAGGAATGCGTCCCATCTAACTCCCGTGCGCCTGGCCGTCCGCCTCTGTTTCGCAACTCCGAATATCTCGGTGTCGCCCAGCACAATCAGCTTGTGGCCCACAGAGGGCAATGTGAAACCGTCGCCAAAACTGGCTCCCTCTGCCTGCAAAACCGTCAGCGTTCCAGGTTCTGGCGATTTGTCGAGTGACGCCGGCAGGTTGGCAGACGCTCCGTAATCCTCTAGAATTTCCGTTAACCGTTTAGAGTGAGACGTGATGGCGACGACAGCATGTCCGTCTCCAGTCAACTCCGTCGCCTCTTCGACGAACGTGTCCAGCTTTCCCAGGAAAGTAGGAGCAGAGCTAATCGGGATGCGGTGGACCTGACGATATATGAGGTCGTCTTCCCCCCAGATTGTCGTTTGCAACCTGCGGGCAACCGCGTCAAGACGGCTGCCCATCTCGACCCAGGGTTCGTGAAATGACGGAAAGTTAGCCGGCAACTCGCCGCGCTGTTCTTTGACTTTGCGAAGCTCGTGGATCCGCTCCTCGGTCTCCCAGGCAACGCTGGCGATATCCGTGGGCCGATGGGTGACCACAAGGCCGTCTTTCGGGAAGTAGTCCAGCAGCGTGCCATGATTGAAGAACCCGGCATAAAGGTTCAGGTCATCAATCTCGTGTCCGTCCAAAAGCTGGCTGAACTCCTCTTGAATCCGTTCTTGGTACGCTTGAGTGCAGTTTGATATGGCGATTCGGGACATCTGAGCGTCAATTTGATCATGGTCTGTCATGGCTGGAAGCGTTTCGTGGGCGGGCATGATATCCACATGATCGACGATCTCGATTGACCGTTGTGTGTTGGGGTCGAACAGTCGGATGCTGTCGATTTCGTTGCCCCACAACTCGACACGAGCAGGTAGCGACGCGCCGACTGGGAACACGTCTATAATTCCGCCCCGACGGCTGACGAATCCTGGTTGGTACACAGATGCCTCGAATCTGTAACCCATGCGCCTCCACAGGTCCAGTGTGTCTTCGAGGTCC
>Ga0310123_10004542_pt1 | contig 10504 bp, 3 predicted proteins | sample CB6_AW_1057_MG_FD_203505 | JGI IMG/M metagenome (GOLD analysis project Ga0310123, IMG submission 203505) | Marine microbial communities from Western Arctic Ocean, Canada - CB6_AW_1057 | ecosystem: Environmental > Aquatic > Marine > Oceanic | place: Canada: Western Arctic Ocean | collected...
ACAAGCTACGATTGCATTGTGTGAAATGTACGGCATGTCACGAGACGAAGAATACCGTGAACCAGCACAGCGCGCGATCGATTATGCCATCAAGGTCCAGGACGCGCAGGGAGGATGGCGGTACCGGCCCGGATCTGGATCGGACACGTCAGTCACGGGCTGGTTTGTGATGGCTTTGCAAAGCGCCCGCATGGCGTATCTCGACGTGGACACCAAGGCACTGGAAAACGTCGCCCGCTATCTCGACTCGGCGGCCAGCCTGGACGGATCGCGATACGGCTATCTGCCGCGTGACGGGGGAACGGTGTCGATGACCGCCGAAGGCTTGTTGTGCCGACAGTACCTGGGCTGGAGGCGCGATGATCGGCGACTCGCTTCGGGCGTCGAGTATATCGGCGTGCACCCGATCGACTTCCATGATCGCAACGTCTACTACTGGTATTACGCGACGCAGGTCATCCATCATATGGACGATGACTCCTGGGACCGCTGGAATCGCGTGATGCGCGTTGAGCTTCCTAAGCACCAAGAGGTACAGTCCGGGCGCGAGAAAGGAAGTTGGTCGCCTGTCGGTGACCGTTGGGGTTCGCATGGCGGCCGACTCTACACGACGGCTTTGAGCACGTTTATGTTGGAAGTCTATTACCGCCATTTGCCAATCTATGCGAACATTGACCAGTTTCATGGCGTTCTTGACGACACATCGTCACCCTGACCAGATGCTTCTGGGTTTACAGTACTCCTCGGCTTGTCAGGTCTTCACTGCTGGCGAATCCGAGTACAATGAAGGTGAAAGGGCACAAACGGGACCGTGCCTCGAACGCGACGGTTATCTTCTATCTCGAATGCAATGCTCCTAAAGCTGATGATCCACTCGGTCGCTGGTCATTTTTCCCAGACCATCCCGTCACATCGCACGTCCCTCCGGTCGCATGTTTTGGATTGCAGCCTGGTCATCATGCTGATGCTGTTGGTCGGTGGCAGTTCTGCCTTGGCCATCTTTGCCGAGGAAGTAGGAACGGACGGAGAATCAGCGTGGCAATTGCAGGCGATTCCCGACGCGTGGAAATTGTCCGGTGGCGATCACGAAGGTTATCAATGGTTTCGCTGTTTGGTCGTTGTACCTGAATCGTGGGTAGGACGGCAGCTCGAGTTGTTTGTCGAAGCGGTTGACGATGCCCGTGAAGTCTACTTCAACGGCCAGCATGTGGGTGATTTGGGAACGTTTCCGCCCGAATACCGTAGTGGTTTGGGTGCTTCGCTGTGGTTCCCAGTCGAGCCGAAAACGGTGTTATTCGGCGAGCAGAACGTCGTCGCCATCCGCGCCTACCATAGCGCGAACCGCAGTGGTTTCAATGCGGCCGCACCTGTCTTGTTTGGTGAGACGGAAGCGATCCGGTTGAAGGGGCCGTGGGAACATGCAGCGGGTGACGATCTGGCCTGGTCCAAGCTCTCGCTGCGTTCCCAGATCGATCCCCAGGCAGTCTTCGCCAAAGTCGAAACAGCGGCGGACGTTGAATGTACCTTGAAGCAACTTGGCGATGATCAAGGACCTTTGTCGGTGGCCGATTCGATAAAGCAAATCAGCGTTCCGGACGATCTGACATTAGAATGCGTTGTGGCCGAACCGCACGTATGTCAACCACTCTCGATGAAATGGGACGAGCGCGGCCGGCTCTGGGTCGTTCAATATTTGCAATACCCGAATCCGGCCGGCCTGACGATGGTCAGTCGCGACAAGTTCCTGCGTGCTGTTTACGACAAAGTCCCGCCGCCGCCGCCTCATCATTTTCGCGGCAACGACAAAATCACGATCCACGAAGACACTGACGGCGACGGTGTCTACGACCAGCACAAAACGTTCGTGGACGGGTTGAGCATGGTGACATCGTTTGCCCGCGGCCGCGGGGGTGTCTGGGTATTGAATCCGCCCTACTTGATGTTTTATCCTGACCAAAATGGTGACGACATACCGGATGACAATCCCGAGGTTCATCTGGAAGGTTTTGGGCTCGAAGACTCACATTCGCTGACCAGTAATCTCCGCTGGGGACCCGATGGTTGGCTGTACGCGTCACAAGGCAGTACGGTTTCGGGCCATGTCAGGCCGTTCGGTTCGCAGGAACCAGTCGTGCGCACGGAGGGACAACTGATCTGGCGTTATCACCCTGAATCACGGCACTACGAAGTATTCGCTGAGGGAGGTGGCAACACGTTTGGTGTGGAATTTGACGCGCGGGGGCGCGTCTACTCTGGGCACAATGGCGGCAATACGCGAGGCTTTTATTACGTTCAAGGAGGCTACTATAAGAAAGGATTCGGCAAACACGGTGCGCTGTCCAACCCGTACGCTTTTGGCTATTTTCCCGCGATGGCCCACCATCAAGTGCCAAGGTTTACGCATGCGTTTGTCATTTACGAGGCAGGCGCCCTGCCAGCCACTTATCACGGCAATCTGTTCGGCATAGGGCCGTTGCAGGGTCACGTTGTCCAAAGCAGCGTGGAACCCGATCGATCGTCATTTCAGTCGAAAGACGTTGGTTATGTCCTGGAAAGCAAAGATGACTGGTGTCGTCCAGTCGACATCCAGGTCGGACCGGACGGCGGCATATATATAGCGGACATGTATGAACAACGGATCGACCATGCGAGCCATTACCAGGGTCGTATTCATCGCGAGAGCGGTCGCATTTACCGATTGCGCGGGAAGGAATCGCCACCGGCGGCCAAATTTGATCTTGGCCAATCCACGACGGCGGAATTGGTGACCTTGCTGCGACTCAAGAATAAATGGTTTCGTCAAACGGCGCTGCGATTGATCGGTGACCGCCACGATGCGACTGCCGTCCCGCTACTGCGGGAACAGCTGCAAAGGAACGAAGGACAAGTTGCCCTAGAGTTGCTGTGGGCCCTCCATTTGAGCGGGGGCTTGACCGATGGCGTTGCCCGCGAAACTTTGCATCACAGTGACCCGTACGTCCGGCTGTGGACCGCGCGCCTGCTGTGCGATCGGCGTGAAGTCTCCGATTCGTTGGCAGCCGAACTGGCCAAGGTGGCGGCCGGTGAACCCGACTTGCACGCTCGCAGCCAATGGGCCAGCTCGGCGCGGCGACTGCCAGCCAGACAATCGTTGCCGATTGCGGCCAATCTACTCCGACACAGTGCGGACGTGGCTGACATCCACATACCTTTGTTGCTGTGGTGGACGATCGAGACCCACATTGAATCCGACTCGGATGCGGTGCTAGCGCTTTTTTCGGAGGCGTCGCTCTGGGGTGAGCGGATTGTCGAACAATATCTGCTGGATCGTCTGATGCGGCGGTTTGCCCAGGCCGGTAGTCGCCGCGACCTGCTGACCTGTGCGAAACTGCTCGAATGCGCGCCAGCTCCGGAATATGCAGCCAAACTGTTGACAGGATTCGAGCAGGCGTATCAAGGCCGCTCGCTGTTGGAATTGCCGAATGGGCTGGTACAGGCCTTGGCCCGTGCCGGTGGTGGTTCGTTGGCGCTGCGTTTGCGGCAGAAGGATCCGGCAGCGATCCGGGACGCGCTCGACGCGATCGTGAACAGCGAGGAGAACGTCGCCCAGCGTGTGCAGTATATTCGCATCCTGGGTGAGTTGCAGGACGCGGATAGCGCGCCAGTTTTGCTGAACCTGGTCCGCGAATCGGATCAGAGCGAGGTGCGCCGAGCTGCGTTGACATCGCTACAGTCGTTCAACCAACCGACCATTGGAATTCAAGTGACGAAGATCCACTCGCAGTTGCCAGAGGATGTACGCAAAGTCGCACAGATGATGCTGGCGAGTCGCCGGTCGTGGGCGTTTGAGTTGCTGGCGGCGGTCCAGCAAGGTGAGATTGCTGCCGATTCTGTGGGACTGGCGGCCGTCCGTCGAATGATGCTGCATCGCGACGCGCGTATCGACTCCGTCGTGCGGGAACATTGGGGAAAAATCCACGGCGCCACGACCGCCGAGATGTTTTCCGAAATAGAACGTCTGAACGAAATCCTTCGACGTGGTTCGGGAATTCCCCACCATGGCAAAGACCTGTTCATGAAAAGCTGCGGTAAGTGTCACACGTTGTTCAATCAGGGTGGCAGCATCGGTCCTGATTTGACGGCCTACCAGCGTGATGACCTGCGGCAAATGCTCGTCAATGTAATCAATCCCAGCTTGGAAATACGAGCCGGCTTTGAGAACGTCGTGATTCACACTGAGGACGGCCTCACACTGAACGGCTTTATTACGGATCAGGACAATCAGGTGGTTGTGTTAAAGACGGTGGACGGGCAAAGTGTGATTATGCCGCGGGACGAGATCGAGGAAATTGTCACCATCAAACGGTCCCTCATGCCGGAAGGGGCCGTAAAAGATTTCAGCGACCAACAGCTTCGTGACCTGTTCGCATACTTGCGGGCGACACAACCGTTGCCGTAGTAGGGCGATGGGACATCGGCGATAAGACGTATAGAATGTAAAGGACTGATAGAACCTAAGGAATGGACGGGATGCGTATCGTCCGCCTCAACGTACAAACCCACCGTCTAATTGTCCCGCAGACCTATCGTTCTACAGATGACTCTCTTCGACTGGATCATCGTCATTGGCCTGAACGGCACCATCATTGCGTACGGATTCTATTTGAGCAGAAATGTCGTTTCGAGTGCTGAATGGTTTCTCGCTGGGAGGCGGCTGCCGTGGTGGATGGTTGGTTTGTCGATGTATGCCACGGCGATCGACAGCAGTGACCTGGTGGCCGATTCGGGCGCCACCTACACGCTGGGTTTCAGCTACTTCACGGTGAACTGGATCGGCGTTGTGGCGGGCTGGGGTCTGGCCGCGTTTCTCATCTGTCTTCCGATGTATCGTGCCGGCATGTACACGAACGCTGAGTACCTGGAAGCCAGATTTGGGCCATCTGCGCGGGTTTTGTGTGCACTGATCCAGGTCCAGTACCGCACGTTGGTTCTGGGGATCATCGGCATGACTTTATATTTGACCATAGCCATCGTGTGCGAATGGGAACCGCTATACGGCTGGTGCGCGGTCGGAGCGGTGGCATTGCTGGCTGCCATCTATACGGCACTGGGGGGGTTGCGAAGTGTTGCCGTCACGGATGCACTACAGTTTGTGGTGATGACGTTCGCGGCGATCGTCATCTGGGTGGTTGTCTGGAACAGGGTCGATGGGTGGGCCGGTATGGAATCACGACTTGCCGCCGCAGACGCAGGCTTGCCTGGCCAGCTACTGCACGCCGGCCACGACAACATCGCCCGCCAAGACGTGAGCGAGCTGGTCGGTCCAGGCGCGACGGCCGAGGACGCGGAAATGCTTCGCCGTAAGTTGTTAATTGGGGGCCAATACGATTCGGAAGATCAAGTTATATCGCGCCGCACACCGGCTTGGCTGGTAGCGATTGGATTCATCATTATGGGAGGCGCCTATTCCATCGTGAATCACACCCAATCGATGCGGATGTTCGCCGCTAAAAACGAGTGGCACTTGAAGATGTCCGTGTTTGTGGCTGGTACCGCGATGCTCGTCATGAGTTTTGTCAATCTGACGATGGGGATCATGGGACGGGCGCTATTGCCCGCACAAAGTGACCTGCCTTTCGAACGGCAAGATACAATCTACCCCTGGCTCGTCAGCCAGATCGACACCTGGGGACTGCAAGGCATCGTAGTCGCCGGAGTCCTGGCGGCGGGGCTTTCCACATACGATTCGATCGGCTCCTCGTTGTCGGCGTTGTTGACGCGCGACATCTACGCGCGACTTTTTGTACGGGACCGGGACGACCGGCACTATTTACGCATCGGCCAGCTCATGACGCCGCTGATCATTGTGATTTCGTTCCTGTACATTCCGTTCCTCGAAGGCGGCATGCTAATGTTCTATCTGGAACTGACTAGCACTTTCGTGATTCCGCTGTTAACGCTCTACATCATGGGCACGTTCACCCGCGTGCACCGGCTGAGCGGCCTCGTGGGACTGTCGGTGGGCGCGGCTTACGGTGTACTGCGTCTTTGCGCTCCGCTATTGGCAGAGCGGGTGGGAATCGCGGTGATGCCGCCCTTCATGACGAACACATTTGCGGCTTATCCAATCAGTTTGATCTTAACGGCTGGAACGATGTTGGCTTATTCGCTGCTGTTCGGCTGGGAAAAGCCAGGAGAATTGTTGCACGAAGAACGCGGCGCGTGGTTGCGGAGGAGCCAGGAATCGATTCGGCGTCTGGCGACGGAATCCGCGGCGAGTGATCCAGCCCAAGGGATGGTCGTGCGTCTGTTGCCAGTTGTTCTGGCGGTCATCGTTGTGGCGGCAGGATGCATTTTCAGCTTCGTCGTTTTCTGGTAGCCCACTAGCTAGTGGGAAGTTTGTTGAAAGCCTGATGCGCGAGCGAGGGAGGAGCGAACATTGACTTGCCAACGCGGCGTCGGTGATTCATTCTGCGTTCCCCTTCGCTCGTGCGACAGGCTTCAATTAATGGCACATTATGGCGTTTTCCGCCAAATAGCGCAACATCATACTCGCGCGTAAGGCTTCCATTGACGGAGAATTGTCGCCCCAAATGACGACTTCAAAACTCGCGCAGCGGGCTAATCGGTTACAGAATCTGAGAAACACGCGGACAATAACTCGGCTGTCCGCCTTGTCGCGCCAAGTTGACTCAATATGAGCTGCTGCGCGGCTTGGCCGGTCTGTTCGGCGAAGTCGCGGTCTTCAAGAGCGCGACGGACAAATCGTGCGAGCTCAGCGCCGTCATGGACGACGACCGCGGCTTGGGCCGCCAGCAGGGCAGCGACGACTTCACGGAAGTTACGCGTGCGGGGTCCGAACGAAACCACGGCTCCGTAAGCGGCCGGTTCGATCATGTTTTGTCCTTCTCGCGAACCCATGCTACCGCCCACGTAGGCAATGTGTGCAGTACCCCACCAGGCCCACAGCTCGCCAACGGTGTCGATCAGCGATACGCGCACGGACGGTGAAATCGCCCCTTTTTCCGATAGCTCGCTGCGACGCTGCCAGGGGACTCCGGAATGGTCCAGCAGCGCCGCCACTGCGTCGAATCGTTCAGGATGGCGCGGCACAATTACCAGCCGCAGGCGCGGATGGTCACCGGCCACAGCTTGAAAAGTTTCCAGCGCCAATTGCTCCTCCGGTTCCTGTGTGCTCCCCGCTAGAAATATGATGTCTGTGTTCGTAAAACCGGCGACTGAGGCGAGATGCCTAGTCGTAGCATTGTTACGGTCGGTCGAGGCCCCGTCAAACTTGAGTGATCCGGTCACGTAGACCGAATTCGGATCGGCTCCCAAGGCGCGGAAGCGATTGGCGTACTCCTCATTCTGGACTGCCAGGACGTCGATGCGGAACAACAGCCGGCGGATAAGTGGTCCGCTACGGCGATAGCCACGAAAGCTGCTTTCGCTCAGCCGGCCATTGATCACGGCGACTTTGATACCAGCGGCGTGGGATAGCGCAATCAAATTGGGCCACAGTTCCAACTCGGCGAGCACGAGTAGTCGGGGGCGGACACGGGCCAGCACCGTGCGCACCGCCCAGCTGAAATCGAGCGGACTAGGGAACACACTGCGCGGTGCGTACTTCTGCCGCGCCAGCGCGATCCCCGTATCGGTTGTGGAGGAAATTACGCACTCGCAATCGGGATGCGCGGATTCCAACTCCTCGATTAACGGCTGCAGTAGGTTGACTTCACCCACGCTGACTGCGTGCAACCAGAGACAAGGCCGTTCGCCTTGCCGCGGAGGCACCCGTCCTGTTACGCGCATCCAGAACTCTTGATGATACTTCCCGGTGCGAAAAGCCTTCCAGGCATACCAGGGCAAGACAACGATCAGCAGTAATGCGTAGACCAAGTCAAGTAAACGGGCCATGGAAGACAATGACTAATCGTTAATGGGTGGCTGGGGGCATTTAACTTTGGGCGACGGTCGTGTCGGAACGCGACTACGTTTTCACACCCAAGAGTAAAAAGTCAAGACCTGACCCCTTCGTCCGCCGAATGACTAATGACTAGTCATTCTTTCGCAGGCAACAGTTCTTATATTTCTTACCACTGCCACAGGGACAAGGTTCATTCCGTCCGACGCGGCGGCCCCGATTGCGAATCGGTTCGGTTTTCGCGTCCCCCTGGCTGGCGTCAATTGCCTGCTGCTGTTGCGTGGCGAGTTCGCTGGCGGATTGTGCCTGTTCATGTTTGGCTTCGGTCTCGACCCAGGTCGATCCGACGAACCCTTCGTCGAGCTGTTCCATGCGAAAGATCAGATCGGTCGCACGTTCGCCGAGTGATTGCCACATGGTATCAAACAGCTTCATCCCTTCGCGCTTGTACTCGATTTTGGGGTCCACCTGGGCGTAGCCGACCAGACCGACGGCGCTCCGCAGGTGGTCCATCGTAAGCAGGTGATCTTTCCAAGCGGTATCGACCAACTGCAGAACCAGGTGGCGTTCCATCCGCCGGATCTCCGGACGGTATCGGTCTTCGACGATCGAACACAGTTTTTGCTCAAGTTCATCCCGTTGTAGTGAGGCCAGTTCATCCGGTGGAAGGTAATCCTCAAGGTTGTGTTGCACCCAGTTGGAGAGCGAGCTGAGAGCACCGTTTCCGTCGGCGACCTGTCCGGTGGTCTCGCCTTTGTCCTCAATATTTTGAAACACGGTGTCGATCTGATCTTTGACGGCCAGCAGAACTTCGTTGGCACATTGTTGATTCTTGCGGCTATGGTCAATGAGCAGCGATTGGATCTCCTCACGCTGCTTGGTTTTCAGATCATCGACTTCCAACTGAACCTGAAAACGTTCACGCGCCCAGGCCACCAGACCTTCACGATCGATCCTTGGTCCACTCGAGGTCCGCTTCGTATAGCGGTAGATGCCCGCCATGATCGGATACTCATATTCTTTCTCATTGTAGCGAGCCGCGGCACGATCATAGACAAGCTGCTTGAACTGTTCGCGATCCAACTCACGAACTTCCTGTACGTCGATTTTCAGATCGAATTTGTGGGCGATCCAACCGCAGCAGTTTTGCAGCCCGAAATCGGGATCGAGAAACACTTTGGTGTCGGACAGGTCGACTTTCCGCAGGGCCTTACGCGCACTGTCGATCAAAAACTCATCGACCTGACCCCGCCCCACTTTCTTTAGATCTCGATCGCGCAGGTTGAGTTTCCAGCGGGTGTTGGCGAATTTGGCGACCGCTTCCCAATTCCAGTCATTGGGATCCATTTCCTGGTCGAGGTTCTCTTCGATCTGGTCCAGGACTTGTGTTTCGGCCTGCCGCTCCGCTTCGTCGATGGAGTAGTCACGTGCTGCATCGAAATCCATCCCACGAAAATCGCGCGGGTCCAGGTCGCTCGAAAGGCGCGTTCCCACCAACCGGGTAAATGTGTCGACCCCGTAATCACGGCCGAGAAACTGATCCAATTGTTCGTCGACTTGATCCCGGATCATCTTGAGAATCAAATGTTTGCAATTCGTGCCGTCAAGTATTTTCTGCCGGTATTGGTAGATCCGTTTTCGCTGCTCGTCCATCACTTCGTCGTATTCGAGCAGATTTTTGCGGATTTCAAAGTTTCGTTCTTCAACTTTTTTCTGAGCGGCAGCAATGCGTCGGGTCACCATCGGGCTTTCGATGGCTTCGCCACGTTGCATCCCGAGCCGTTCCAAGACTTTCTTGACCCATTCACCCGCAAAAATCCGCATCAGGTCGTCTTCGAGCGACAAGTAGAATCGGCTGCTTCCAGGGTCACCTTGCCGTCCACAACGACCGCGGAGTTGCAGATCGATGCGGCGCGCTTCATGCCGTTCGGTGGCCAAGACGTGCAAACCGCCTAGATCCTTGACCTGCTGGCCTTCTTCCGGCATTTTCTCACGGGTTTCAATCTGGGCAACGGTTTCGTCCCATTCGTTGCGCGGCACGTCGAGTCGTGTTTCGTATTTATCTTGCAGCGATCCCCAAGCCATCGTTTCGGGATTTCCGCCGAGAACAATATCGGTTCCGCGCCCGGCCATGTTGGTGGCAATCGTGACCCCCCCGATCCGGCCTGCCTGGGCGATAATATCGGCCTCCCGCTGGTGCTGTTTGGCGTTGAGCACCTGATGCTCGATGCCTCGTCGCTCGAGCATGTGCGACAATCGTTCACTTTTTTCGATCGACACGGTGCCAACCAGGATCGGGCGGCCTTTGCGATGGACGGAACGTAATTTCGCCACGGATACGGTTTCTTTTGCCTTGCGATCCCGCGGTTGAAACAGGAGCGAATCCTGGTCTTCCCGGATGATTTTCCCCCATTGTTCCGAACTATCGTTTTCGACAAGCACATCCCAGCGGTTGATTCGTTCGATCTCGTCAGCAATCGCCTCGTATTTTTCTTCTTCGGTACAGTAAATCACATCTGGATTTTCCTGGCGTTGCATCGGCCGGTTAGTGGGAATGGCGATCACGTCGAGTCCGTAGATTTTCCAGAACTCGGCCGCCTC
>Ga0310123_10004545_pt1 | contig 10501 bp, 2 predicted proteins | sample CB6_AW_1057_MG_FD_203505 | JGI IMG/M metagenome (GOLD analysis project Ga0310123, IMG submission 203505) | Marine microbial communities from Western Arctic Ocean, Canada - CB6_AW_1057 | ecosystem: Environmental > Aquatic > Marine > Oceanic | place: Canada: Western Arctic Ocean | collected...
GAGTGTGAAGTCGAACCCTTTGCCCTGCTCGCCGTCACGGGTCCGAAAAAGTACAAGGGCCCGGGCCTGGCCATCAAGGGCCAGAAGATCGAGGGCCCCCTCTCGAAATCCTGGCCACCACCGAGCACCCGTTCGTTACTGAAGGGCGTCGAGCTGAAGCAACTGCCTGGGCCGACCGGGATCGCGGCATTCTTTCGCAGCCTGAACCCGAACGCACCAAGCCGGCCCGGCTATTCCATCAAGCTGAACAAGCCGCCCATAGAACACGTGGCCCGGATCGCCAGGGAACTGGCCCCCCGCGCCTTCCGACGCCCGCCGGCCGAAGGTGAACTGAAATCGTTTGTCGACCTGGCCAGGCCGGCAATCCAGGACGGCCGACCTTTCCTGTCCGCGCTGAGGGTGACACTGCGTGCGATGCTGAGTTCCCCACAGTTCATGATCTTTGCCGGGGAGCCCGGCCGGTTGAACGACTACGCCCTGGCCAACCGTCTCTCCTACTTCCTCTGGAAGAGCATGCCCGATGCGGAACTCTTCGCGCTGGCCGGCAAGGACCGGCTCTCGGATCCCGAGGTGCTCGCCGGCCAGGTCGACCGGATGCTCGACGACCAGAAGGCATCACGGTTCATCACCGACTTCCTCGGACAGTGGCTGCGGCTCTACCAGGTCGACGCCACCTCGCCCGACGAAAAGCTCTACCCCGAATACGACGAACTGCTCGGCAACGCGGTCCGACGTGAACCCGGGCTGTTCTTCACCGAACTGGTCCAGCAGAACCTCAGTCTCACCAACTTGATCGACTCCGATTTCGCGTTCCTGAACCGCCGGCTGGCCGAACACTATCGCGTCCCCGGCGTCGCGGGCCAGCACTTCCGCAAGGTCACCCTGCCCAAGGACAGCCCGCGAGGCGGCATGCTGACCCAGGCAGCCATCCTGAAGACAACCGCCAACGGCACGGTGACATCGCCGGTGACACGCGGCAACTTCGTGTTGACCAGCATCCTGGGCACTCCCCCGTCTCCCCCGCCTCCGACGGTTGGCTCGATCGAACCGGACACACGTGGCAAGACAACCATCCGCCAGATCTTGGCAGCTCATCGGAATGACGAAACCTGCAACAAGTGCCACCGGGAAATTGACCCGCCGGGATTCGCGCTGGAGAGTTTCGATCCGATCGGGGGTTTTCGGACCAGGTACCGTGCCAACAAGAGCGGCCAGGGTGGTTTCTTTGGGTTCCTCAACGCGAACTCGTACACGACCGGACCTGCTGTCGATGCCAGCGGCGTCACGGCCGACGGCAAGAAGTTCTCGGGCATCAGTGAGTTCAAGACTCTTCTGCTGGCCGACAAGGAACAAATCGCGCGTCACTTCGTATCACAACTCGTGGTCTACTCGACAGGCGGAGAAATCCAGTTTGCCGACCGGGATGGCATCGAGGCGATTCTGGATCGAACGCGAACATCCGACTTCCCGGTCCGGACCATCATTCACGAAGTCGTCCAGAGCCCGTTGTTCAGGAATAAGTGACAGTCGATCGTCGCGTGGTGCGACGGCCAAACAGGTGAAACACATGACGCGTCCCCTTGACCGACGAACGTTCCTCCGGGCTTCCGGCGTCTCCCTGGCACTACCGTTGCTGGAATCGATGAACCCCGCACTGGCTGCTGCCGACAACCGGCCACCCAAGCGACTGGTCTTCGTCTGCACCACGCTCGGTCTCCATCCCCCCTTGCTGTGGCCCAAGACCCCCGGTGCCGATTACGAATCGACCCCGTACCTGGAACTGCTCAAGGACCACCGAAAAGACTTCACCCTGTTTTCGGGTCTCGCGCACCAGAACCAGACCGGTCGGCAACCCCACGACAGCGAGATGACCTGGTTGACTGCGGCTCGCAAGCCGGGCGTCAGCGGATTCCGCAACACCATCTCGATCGACCAGCTCGCGGCCAATCGGCTGGGTTACGTCACCCGGTTCCCCTCGGTCACGCTGGGAACCGTCAAGCCGCAAAGCCAGTCGTACACCAGCGGCGGCGTGATGATCCCCGCCCAGACCAGCCCGGCCAGGGTCTTCGCCCAGATGTTTCTCAAGGGCAAACCCAAAGAGGTCCAGGCCGAGAAGCGGAAGCTCAACGACGGCCGCAGCATCCTCGACCAGCTGAAATCACAGACCGGTTCGGTTCGACGGAAGGCCAGCTCCGCGGACAACCGCCTGCTGGACGAGTTCTTCCAGTCTGTCCGCCAGGCCGAATCCAACATCACCGAGGTGCAGGGCTGGCTGGACAGGCCCAAGCCCACCGTCGATGCCAAACAACCTTCCGACATCCCTGACAACAGGGACCTGATCGGTCGAGCACAACTGCTGATAGACCTGGTGCCGCTGATCGTACAGACGGATTCCAGCCGGGTCGTCAGCGTCATGATCCAAGATCACTTCGTGGTCCCGAAGGTGGACGGCGTGACCGGTAACCACCACAACCTCTCTCACCACGGACAGGACACGGCGAAGATCGCAGAGTTGCAGAAGATCGAAACCGGCATCGTGAACTGCTTCGGCAGCCTGCTGGGCCAGATGAAAGCCAAGTCGGAAGCGGGTTCCACACTGCTCGACAACACGTCGATCCTCTTCGGCAGCAACCTGGGCAACGCCAACGCCCACCATTCGCGCAATCTGCCCATCTTCCTGGCCGGTGGGGGATTCGAGCACGGCCGCTACGTCGCCCAGGACACCAAGAAAAACACGCCGCTGTGCGACCTGTTCGTTACGATGCTCAACACCGCAGGACTCGAGACCGAGTCCTTCGGCCAGAGCAGGGGATCGCTGAGCTGGTAACCGGCTCGGCGTTGGCCGACAACCAGCTGATTCTCAGCGGACGCGAGCATCACATCTGCACTGCCGGCGACTGGACACATGGCTCGACACTACATCGCTTTCGACATCGAGACGGCCAAGATCATCGAGGGTCCGGTGGGGGATCTGAAATCGCACCGGCCGTTGGGGATCACCTGTGCCGCGACGCTCTCGAGCAACGACGAGGAGCCCCGGACATGGCACGGCAAGCGGGATGACGGGACGCCGGCTCCGCAGATGAGTCCTGAAGAGGTGTCCGAGCTGGTCCGGTTCCTGGTCGAAGCCACTTCAAACGGGGCGACGATCCTGACCTGGAACGGGCTGGGTTTTGATTTCGACATCCTCGCCGAGGAGTCGGGCATGGCCGATGAGTGCAAGCAGTTGGCTCGCGACCACGTCGACATGATGTTCCATGTGTTCTGCCAGCTGGGGTACCCGATCGGGCTGAGCAAGGCGGCCGAGGGGATGGGGATACCGGGGAAGTCGTCGAGCGAGGCCCAGAAACTGGCACCGGACATGTGGGCCGACGGAAAGTACGACGAGATCCTCGAATACGTGGCCCAGGACGTCCGTGCCACGCTGGCGGTCGGGCAGGCGTGCGAGGAGCGTGGGGAGATCTGCTGGATCACCCGCAAGGGCTACCCCTCCTGCAAGCCACTGGCCGACGGCTGGCTGACGGTGACGGGGGCGCTTGAGCTGCCCGAGCCGGACACGTCGTGGATGGACTCGCCGATGCTCCGCACCCGCTTCACCGACTGGATGTAGGTCAAGGCGGTCGGCGGCCGCATACAGGACCGAGATCCAGAGGCGTATGTCTTCACGGGCTATGTGAGGTCGACCCAAGCGGCGAAGTACGTGAATGACTCGTCGATCTCACTGTTCGAGTCTTGGATAACATCGTTTCCGTCTCCGCCGGAGACCGTGTCTTCTCCAGAACCACCGTCGATCACATCGTCGCCGTCTTCACCCAGCGCGATGTCGTTGCCATTGTTTCCGCGGAGCGTGTCATTACCGGCCTGGCCGAGAAGGGTATCGTTGCCGGAGTTCCCGTAGACCAGGTCGTTGCCTCCGTTGCCGGCGACACCGTCGTGTCCGGTGCCACCTCTCAGCGTGTCGGCACCGGAACCACCGTTGATCGAGTCGTCGTCGTTGCCGCCGTGGACGTAGTCCAGTCCGGGTCCTGCGTGGATGTAGTCGTCGCCGCGCTCGCCGTAGATCCTGTCGGCTCCGTCTCGACCGAGGATGGAGTCGTCATCCTTTCCACCCCTCAGCACATCGTCGTTGTCGCTTCCGGTGAGCGTGTCATTTCCAGGACCACCGTTGAGCATCGAGCCACCCGCGGCGGCGATCAGGACGTCATTCCCCTTGGCGCCCCAGAGGATCGCCCAGCCGTCCCAACCACTTGCGTCGAGCGTGTTATCCCCGTCGCCGCCGGCCGCCTTGACTTCCTCGAACGTGCCAAGCTTCAGGCTGTCGGTTCCCAGGCCGATCAGTTGGGTATTGCTGATGGTGAAGTTAGTATCACCGTTTTCGAAGGCGCGATCCCAGCCGAGGCCACCGTCGAGAGTGTCGTCGCCAAGTCCACCGGTGATCCGGTCGTTGCCGCCATGGCCGAACAAGCGATCGTCACCGTCGCCACCAAAGATCTGGTCCGAACCACTCCCGCCCAACAGCTTGTCGTTGCCCGTGCCGCCCTCGATCCAGTCGTTGCCTCCGCGGCCGTTGACGGTGTCCTGTCCGTCTCCCCCGTCGAGAGAATCGGAGTTCGAGCCACCCAGCAGCGTATCGTCGCCCTCGGCACCTTCGAGAGTCACCGATCCCAAGAACGTCCCGACCTCGATCCGGTTCCCCGACGGTCCGCCGATCAGGTGGGCGGCTTCGATGTTGACCATCGTCGTCGTCTCGGTCCCGATCGTCAGCGAGCCGCTGTCCAGAACCATGTCGGCGTCGGCGTGGACCTGGAAGGTGTCGATGCCTCCCTGTCCGTTGACGTGATCGTCCAGGCCAACGTCAAGAATCAGGTCGTTACCGGCACCACCGATTATTCGGTCGGCGCCCGTGCCGCCGTAAAGCTCGTCATGGCCGCCACGGCCATTGACGATATCGTCTCCGGCACCGCCATCGATGAAGTCGTTGGCCGACGTGCCATGCAACGAGTCATTCCCGCCGCCTCCGTACAACGATACGTTACCGGTGAAGTTCTTGGCGTCGATTTCGTGACTACCGACACCGTCGGTCAGACTGGCCCGCTCGATCCCGGCCAGCGAATCGGTGTGATTGCCGGTCAGCGATGTGTTGGTCAGGACCAGGTCGTGATTGAGATTCTCCCGGAGCAGGTCACTGCCCGCACCGCCCCTGATCACGTCGTCTCCCTTACCACCGGTGAGCGTGTCGTGGGACGGGCCGGACTTCAGCGTGTCGTCCCCCAGGCCACCGTTGAGTATTGCCGAGCCGGAGAAGAGCGTGGAATTGATGTCGTTTGCACTGTCACCGCCGGTCAGGTCGATGACTTCGATTCCCGAAAATGTGTCGATGCCGACCCCGGTCAGCGAGGTGTCTGTCGCCGTGAAGTCGACGTCTCCACTCTCGGAAAGCGTGTCGTACCCGCTACCACCGTCAAGGACGTCGTCCCCGAGCCTGCCGCTGATCAAGTCATTGCCCAGTCCACCGGTGATCGAGTCGGCTCCGTCGGCACCATCCAGCGTGGTCTGGCCGGTAAACGTCGAGGCATCGATCACGTTGTCCCCCGCATCACCAACCAGGTGCGCGGACTCGATGCCGTCCAGCGTGTCGTTCCCAAACAGCCCGCTGAGCGAAGTGTTGGTAAGCGTCTGGTCGCCCGCGTTGTTCTGGTAAACCAGGTCCGACCCGGTACCGCCAACGAGGAGATCATTTGAAGGAGACCCGATCAGTTGGTCGCTACCGGCGCCACCTCTGAGTGTCACGCTGCCGGCGGTGAATGCCGTCGCATCCAGGTCATTCGGCCCGGCACCACCCGAGAGGTCCGCGTGCTCGAATCCGGACAGTTCGTCGAGGCCCACGCCGCTGAGGGTCACATCACTCAGCACAAAGTCGACGTCAGCCGATTCAATGAGCACATCAGTGCCGGCACCGCCGGTCATCGTGTCGGCGCCCTCACCACCGGTGATGGCGTCGTCTCCGACACCGCCGCTGAGCGAATCCGACTGCTGGCTACCGATCAGCGTGTCGTTACCGCCTCCTCCCAACATGGTGACCGAACCCCCGGTGAACGCCGAGGCATCGATCATGTCCGGCCCCGCACCGCCCAGCAAGGTCACCGATTCGATGTTGATGACGCTGTCCTGGCCCTCCTGGGCGTCCAGGTAGTTGTCGGTGAGAATGACCGTTCCATCGACCATTTCCGTCAGTGCGTCTGTTCCGCTTCCACCGTCGATCGTGTCGGATGACGTGGATCCGGTGATCGTGTCATTACCCGCTCCGCCTGAAACCGAAATTCCGAGCGACGAGACGGCGGCCGCGTCGAGCAGATCGTCGCCGTCTCCGAGTAAAACGGTGAACGATGCCAGCCCCGTGGCAACCAGGTCGCCGGCGAACACGACGGTGTCGTCACCACCGTTGGCGCCGTTGTCCAGAACGACATCAGTGACGCCGCTGAACGTGACCGGAATGATTGCGACCCCACTGCTTGTGGAGATCCGGTTCAGTGTCGCACCGGGACTGTCGATCGAGACGTCGTCCTGGGTACTGTCGATGGCGACCGTCAGCGACGAGAGTTGATCGACCACGATCCCCTCGACCTCTGCAACCACAATCAAGTCGGAGCCGAACTCGATGGTGCCGACGTGCGAACTAATCGCGTCGGTGGTGTAAACCACCGAACTGCTCCCATCACCGATGACTTGCACCTCGTCGCCGAGCGTTTGCCCAGTGGCGTTGAAGTCCACCTGGCCGGCCAGCGGCGTGTCGCCGTTCAGGTCCACGATCAGCGTGTCGTCGTCGCCCGAGCCGTTGATCACCAGGTGCAGGCTGCTGCTGTATTGCACGATCAGGGCCACAACACCATCAATCGTCACTTCCACGTCGGTTCCCTGGCGAACGACCTCGAAAACGTCGGGAGTCCCGTTGTTGGGTGAGGTGGCAGAAGTCGCTACGTTGTCCGCATTGATGATCCGAACCGTCTCGATATTCGGGTCATCGATCGTGCCGAAACCGGTCGCGGTGATGTTCGTCGCCGAGACATCGATATCCGCCAGGCTGGCGTCGACAACCAGTTCGTCACCAGTGACATGGTTGCCGCCATCGATCGTCCGCGGAATCGACAGCAGCTTGGCGTAAATCTCGTCATCGAATGCCGAGCCGACGAGGTTCTCGATCGACTCGCTGATCGTCAGTTCGGCGGTACCGGAGACCGTCTGCGGGGTACCGAGCAGATCGAGATCGAACACGATGCCCGAACTCCAGTTGCTGAAGTCGATCGCATCGCTTCCGGAACCCGCGGCAAGCGACCCGGAAATCACGGCACCGTCGTCGAAGGTGAACGTGTCGTCGCCGGTGCCGCCGGTCAGGTTCTCGATGCCGCTGAAGGTGCCGGTGACGTCGGTCACATCACCGGCGTCGGCTGCCGTGATGTTCCAGGCGTTGGTGCCGTCGGCCTGGGTGATCCCGTCGGTGCCACCACCGCCGACGATGTCGCCGGTGAGCGTGGCGCCGCTGGCGATGTTGAACGTGTCGTCTCCAGCGTCACCGACCAGGTTCGCCATGTCCGTGAACGCTGTCTCGTTGAGCGTTCCGGAATCCGAACCATCGATGTTCCAGGTATTGCCCGTACCGGCACCGGTCAACGTGCTGCCGCCCTCGCCATCGGAAATCAGCGAGTCGATGTTGTCGAAGGTCCCGCCGAGTGGGTTCGGCGTCCCGGCGGTCGAGCCGGCTAGCCCGCCGCTGGTGCCCGCCCCGCTGATCGTAAAGTCGACGTTGGTGAGGTAGAGATTCAGGTCGATCGCGTCGGTGCCGGTGCCAGGACCGCCGTCGACGCTGCCGGTCAGCGTGGCACCGTTGGCGATGCTGAACGTGTCGTCACCGGTGCCACCGGTCAGGTAATCGATGTCACTAAAGGCGTTGATGCCGGTCACATCACCGGCGTCGGCTGCCGTGATGTTCCAGGTGTTGGTGCCGTTTGTATAAGTGATCCCGTCGGTGCCACCACCGCCGTCGATATCGCCGGCGAGCGTGGCGCCGCTGGCGATGTTGAACGTGTCGTCACCGGTGCCACCGGTCAGGTTCTCGATGCCACTAAAGGTGCCGGTGACGTCGGACACATCACCGGCATCGGCTGCCGTGATGTTCCAGGCGTTGTTGCCGTCGGCCTGGGTGATCGTATCGCTGGTGCCGGCACCACCGTCGATGTCGCCCGAGAGGCTACCGCCGGCACCGATGTTGAACGTGTCGTCTCCGGTGCCGCCGGTGAGGTTCTCAATGTCGCTGAATCCGCCTGTGATCGAGCCGAGCGAACCGGCATCGGGTGCCGTGATGTTCCAGGTGTTGACGCCGTCGGCCTGGGCCAGCACATCCGAGCCCAAGCCGCCATCGACGGCACCCGAGAGACTGCCGCCGGAGTCGACCGTGAAGGTGTCGACGTCATCGCCACCGGTGAGGTTTTCGATGCTGGTGAAACCACCGATGTCAGTCGCGTTACCGATGTCTCCGTCCGTGATGTTCCAGAAATTGACCCCGTCGACCTGGCCCAGGAAGTCGGATTCGCCGCCGCCGTCGACGGTACCCGAAACGCTTCCGCCGGTGGCGATGTTGAAGGTGTCGACGTCGCTGCCACCGGTGAGGTTTTCGATTGCGCTGAATCCGCCGGCGAGATCGTTGACAGCACCGGAATTCGAGCCGGTGATGTCCCAGCTGTTGATCCCGTCAGCGTGGACCAGGACGTCCGAGCCGCCGCCGCCGTCGATGGCGCCGGTGAGGCTGCTACCAGAGGCGATCGTGAAGGTGTCGACGTCGCTGCCACCCGAGAGGTTCTCGATGTCGCTGAATCCGCCTGTGATCGAGCCGCCGAGCGAACCGGCGTCGGTACCCGTGATCACCCAGGTGTTGGGCACGTCATCGCCGTAGAGCGTGTCGACACCTGCCTGGCCGTCGAGCGAACCAGAGAGCGTGCCACCATTGATCGTGATCGCGTCGAGATCACTGCCACCAATGGCGGTCCCGAAGTTCGAGAACGCCATGCCGTTGATGAACCCGGCATCGGTCCCTGAGATCGACCAGATATTCGCCAGGTCTGTTCCGGTCAGTGTATTCGCCCCCGCGGCGGGTCCCACCAGCGAGCCGATGCTGTCAAAGCTTCCGGAGATCCCCAACGACGTCGAGCCAAACAGACCCGATGGCGTTGAGTAACCGTCGAGCGTGACCGACAGGTCGGAAAGGTAGAGGCTGAAGTCCAGGGTGTCGCTGCCGGAACCGCCGTCGAGGTCACCGGAAATGGACTGGGTGTCCGCGAACACGAACGTGTCGTCGTCGCTGCCACCGGTGAGGTTCTCGATGCCGCTGAAGGCGGGAACATCGGTGACATCTCCCGCATCGACTCCGGTGATATTCCAGATGTTGGTCTCGTCGGCCTGGACCAGGCTGTCGGTGCCACCGCCGGCGTCAATGGAACCAACGCTGCCGCCACTGGCAACAGTGAACGTGTCGTCCCCGCTGCCGGACACCAGCAGGTCCGTGCCGGCAAAGTCCAGCGTTTCACCGCTGCCCGAATCGAAGTACTGCCCGACACCCGCGGCCGAAACCGTCCAGGTCGAGTCGTCGTTGAGACCGGCCAGCGTGTCGTTCGCAGAGCCACCGGTCACCGCCTCGATTCCGGAGAAGCCACCGGACAGAGTGGCCAGGGTTCCGGAGAATCCACTGCTGTCGGCCGACGTCAGGGTCACCGTGGTGCCGACCGTGAAACCGCTGAGATCCAGCGAATCGCTGCCCGACCCGGCGGCGAAGGCACCGGTTAGCACCGCGCCATCTGCGAGTGCGAGGACGTTGTCTCCGTCACCGGCGTCAACCTGGTGCGTCTGGATTCCGGAAACCGTAAACGTGTCGTCGGCACTGCCGCCGAAGAGATCTTCGATCCCGGAAAAGTCCAGGTCCTGGAGGGTGCCGCTGTCGGTGTAGACGTTGCTGCCGTCGATGTCCCACTCCGACTGGGAGTTCACACCGTTGAGCGAATCGCTGCCGGAACCGGTGTTCAAAGAATCGATGTTGTCGAAGGTCCCGCCGAGTGGGTTCGGCGTCCCGGCGGTCGAGCCGGCCAGACCGTCGGCTGTTCCGACACCGCCAAGCGTCACCGTCAGGTCGGTCGTGTATGCACCCAGGTCCAGGCTGTCCGAGCCACCGCCGCCATCGAGATCGCCCGAGATCGACTTGCCGTCACTGAACACGAACGTGTCGTCGCCGGTGCCACCGGTCAGGTTGGCGATGTTGCTGAACCCGGTTGTCTTGCTGGCCAGCGTGCCCGAGTCGGTCGCGGTGACGACAAACGCGTTTCCGTCATCGTCACCGACGATCGTGTTATTGCCGGGACCTCCGTCGAGAGTGGCCGTGAGCGAACCGGCATTCGTGAACGTGAAGACATCCTCGAGGCTGCCTCCGACGAGGCTCGAGAAATTGTCGAACTGAATG
>Ga0310123_10004546_pt1 | contig 10501 bp, 5 predicted proteins | sample CB6_AW_1057_MG_FD_203505 | JGI IMG/M metagenome (GOLD analysis project Ga0310123, IMG submission 203505) | Marine microbial communities from Western Arctic Ocean, Canada - CB6_AW_1057 | ecosystem: Environmental > Aquatic > Marine > Oceanic | place: Canada: Western Arctic Ocean | collected...
AAAAAGCGAAAACGTGCCGCAAAACTTGCTCGAGATACCTTACAGCAACCTGGCCCACATGTACCAGCAAATCGGTGATGACGACCGGGCCAAACAATTCAATGAACTGATGGCCCAGGCGGCTATCAAAGACTCGGCCGAAACGACCAAGCGATAATTGGTGCAGCCCCTGGGGACAGTTTGGTCGTGGGTCGTCGGCTCAAGTGATGGACATTTAGTAAAATCACTGGGTCCTCCCTATCGCAACGGCTCGCCGCCGCAGACACGTGGTTGTGTGCGCTTCGTTTTTGTAGACGGTTGCCGTTTTGCGTCGACGAAACGAGAATAGTCCAAACCCTTCCTACTGGATTTGAACTTGGACTTCACGTCGCGATGTTGGCACGTTTGCTTTTTCTATTCATTACGGTGCCGCTTGTCGAACTGGCGTTGCTGCTGTTGCTCGGCAAGTACACCGGTCTGAAGTGCACGATCATGCTGGTGATCATGACCGGCATCGCGGGTGCTTGGCTGGCGCGACGACAAGGCTGGCGGACGTACCGGCGGATTCAGCAGGAGTTAGCCGCCGGCAAGATGCCAACCGACTCGCTGGTTGATGCTACGATGATTTTCGTTGCGGGAGCCTTGTTACTGACACCCGGCGTGGTGACCGACGCGTTCGGAATGTCATTACTGATCCCCCGGTGCCGCCGCTTCTATCAACGGCAAATGACTGCATGGTTTCGCGGCCATGTCGACGTGCGCACTTATTCGCCAGACAGCCCACCCCGTCACGATCAAGTCATCGATTCGTACGTCGTCGACCGTCCGAATCACGAAAAACCCAATGACGAAAGAAGCCTGAATTCCGAATGACGAATGCGATAACTATCCCAGACGACGTGAGTTGAGCGGCTCATTCGTCATTTCGAATAGGACTTTGTTAAGCTGGAGAATGATCGCCCCTACACAAGGCTGGCAATGCTTCCCTCGGTCAGCTTGGGTCTTACGTTTCAAAATCGGATTTACACCTGCCCAGATACTTGATAGTTAATCCTATCAGCGGTCGTGTGCCGTTCGAAGACATGACTGGGCCCACGATGTTTCATTTTCGCATCAACAGACTAAAGATTGTCGACAATCGTGAGGACCGGCAGATCTTGTGCATCTTTGGCGCCGATTGGGCGGCAGTGAAGCTAAACAGGTTTATTACGACCGACGAGACGCGTCTGCCTGGAACGGTGAACTTTCGGACACTAACGATCTGCAGCGGAAAAAGAAGCTGTTTGCGGCCGCGATTTCGCACATCGTCGACTCACGTGTATTGACGACGATCCAGAACGTTATTGACAACCATGTCATGACCTTCGGCGATACAGGGTTCATGCTTTATCAGTCGAAGTGGATCCCGAATGATTTCAACTGGACACTACTGGCGATCGAGTCTGACTGTGACGTTCGCGAGACGGGCCAGTAGATTAACTCATCCGTTCAGGACTGGGAGTTCGATCAGGTCATCTCTCGACGTTGACCATGGCAGCGGCTTCCGCCAATCCGCCGTACGTGGCGGCAATTGGCATCGGAAAATTCGTGACCAAAACGATTGCCGACCAATGCCGCAAGAACCAGGACGACATGATCGGGATTCTTTACACGTCACCCAACGGCCACGAGCACTATCCATATGCCGAACGCAAGCGAGACAACCTGCCCGATCTGACGAACAACGTGTTCGTTGACTACTCGATCTTCGGCTTTAAGTCCCCAGAGCAGGCATCCTCGCGGCGATTGCGACCCGTCTCGGGAAAATTACGTCCCCGCCGAGTCGCCTGACGCCGCGCCGCTTACGGGCAGAGGATGATGTTGCTGCTCTGTCAGTTGTGGGGGGTCTGGCTCCGCGCAGCTGATTCTCGGCTTGGAACTCGGGGTCGTGATTCATCGTTGGTTTTTGGCCGGGTAGAGGGTGGTGAGATTTGCGAATCCGGGGCCGCCAGCGGCCGTTTTGCGGCCTCGCACGGGTCGGTCGGATGTTTGGTACGCCTGGGTTTTCGGTTCCGTCTCATCGACTGTTCACCCTTCCCGGTTAGACTGTCCTCTCAGTTTGTTTATATTTCTCAATCATCTCTATCCATGCAGTTTAACCCACCCATATAAACTGGTTGGCAAAGTAGGCTGGTTTGAGCTTGGGCCAGTGGAATCGGGCCATCTTACCGAACCACGGCAAGCCAAACGGACTATTCCTTTCGCGATGCTAGCAGGGCATATTGAGCGAGAGCAACCGCGGTTGGTGTTCCCGGTAGTTAGACGCAACACAACTCCGAGGGATCACCTGTGACGCATACGCTGACCACCGCGTCCGGGATAACTGCGCGGTGAACGGGGCCCCATTTCATGTTGGTGGCCTTTCCGGGGCAGGCAACCTGACTTTTGCATCCGGTACGTACGGGCTTGGTGACAGCATCAACACCACTGGCATTGCCCTGACCGGCACACTTGGTGTGGGTCAGGCCAACGTTTCACTGGTCGATACAGATGGAGTAGACCTGGGTAGTCTGACCACGCTTGCCAGTGGGACACTCGGCTCACTCACCGGATTTAAGCTCGAGTCGAACGATCAGATCAGCGGTAGCTCCGTTGGGATCGCTTGACCTAATAACTGAATTTCGAATGTACACTCGCGAGCCTAGCTGCCCATCCCGTCGCTATGAATGCTCCGTTGTTTCTGTCACTCGGAAGGGCGCTTTGGGTATCGGACTGGCACATCACTTCAGCCAGCCAGGGCGGCTGAGGTTCTAACAATGCTACTAGGCTCGAGAGCGTCTTCACCGATCGCGCTAACGTGTCTTTTGGGCCGGTGGCCGAGTGCCGGTCTACAGCGTTGTCGAATTGCGGAGTCGTGATGGGACAGCCAGTGAGGATTCGTGACCTCGCGTTGACCGCAAAGTTCGAGTCGAGCGCTCGTGCTACGACGGCTAGCTGGGGTGAGACCCAGCTGCCGGAATCCATAGCGGCCCACAACAGGTCAACGCCTTGGTCCTGTGTGTCTCTGATGGTGAGTGCTACTGCAGCAACCAGGTGAGGCCGCCAGTTCCTGTCCTCTAGCATCACCCGTATGGCGTGGTTGGCTTTGCGCGTGTCCAATGCTCGTTTGATGCGCCCAAACACGACGAGACACTCGTCGTCGTCACACATTCTAAGCAGTGGCAGGTGACCAGGCACCGGAAGGTCGCCTTCCTCAAAGACCACGGCAAACGGACCAAATCTCTCCAACTTCTCTAAGTTGCACTGCTCATCCTCAATCTTGGGATCACGTCGCGGATCGAGCGGTCCACCTAACCAGATATTCACGCCAAAAATCCCCAGGATTGAACCGCCGATAAATCTTAGCCGTGTCGGTCCGTTGGCAGATCGTCCGGCGCCTCCAGCAACATGGCCAGCCGATGGCAATCTTCGGCTGGTAGTGATGCGCGCAGTGCAACGGCGAGTGATTGGAGCATCTCGGCCCGATTCGCTGGAGTCATCCGTGGGGACCGGACAAGCGCCCAGTCAAGTCGTCAGGGGGGTGTTTTCGGGCGTCTTGATGCACGGGGTGGCTACAATTTTGCCACATTCTGACGTAGAGTCGCGTTTTCCCCGTGTTTTTGCGGGTTGTTCGAGTCCTTGTCGTACATTAACCGTTGTTGTCCACCTGGAGGCTCGATAAGTGCGTCGCCAGAAATTCGGATAACTTCGCATGTTGTAAATCCTCCACCGTCTGAAACCGCAGTTTGATCACATCCCGTTCTTCAAGGGATGTATCGAGTTCCGCCGCGCGGCCCAGGTCGGCGACTTGACCGAGCGCATGCTTGCCCTTGGGGCCGGTGAGTGCCATGTCGACGGAGGCGCGGCGCTTCGTAAATATGCTGGCCCACGGTTCCTTTTGGCCTGCGACGACCAAGTGAACCACCTGCTGGTTTCCCCAGAGGAACTGACCGTTGGGTGCCGTCTCATGAAGAAGCTCGCACAGCTGCTCGAGAACGTCCTGATCCCAATGGACCTGCTTGCCGGGTGGGAAACCTTTGCGCGACCAGTGCCAGCGCTGGCCCAGCTTCTTCCAGGGCATCACGTCCTCCGGCTTTTGCGCCACGCGGTCGGTCCAGCGTCCAAACCCCTTGACGGCCCGCTGGACGAAGTTCCAGAACTCGGGTGTGTCCAGTTCCTCCAGCGAATGTGTTCGAATTTGAATTTCCTGCCACGGGCCGCGCAAGTTCTTGCACTGTACTCGTGGCTCGTTGCCGTAGACAGGTAATTCTTCCAACTCGTTGAGCGACTTGAACCGTAAATCGGCTTGCAGTTCGTCCCGGCGAAAAGTGTTTTTGGGAACTCGAAATTTCAACTTTAACAGCCAGGTCTCTCCCGTAAGTGCGTGAAAGAACCAACCGTCATTTTTTCTGGCGGCCGCGACCTCCACCACACCTCGTGAATTCCAGTCGGTGGCGCTAAACTCACCCAGCTCGTGAATCCGATCCACCACGCGGTCCAGGATCCGCCCGTCCCAACGGCAGCTGAGACCATCCCGTCCCACACGGTTTTCCGTATGCCAGCGCCGCCCGTCGATTTCCCATGGCATTTTTTGCTCGTTGCCGACCTCAGCAATTTCCTGGTCATCGTTCCGCCCGGCGGCGACGGCGTTGAAGTCGTACGATTTGCGTTTGGTGTGGGGGCCAGCCTGCAACGTGTCGGCCAGTACGCTGCCCGTCAACGACGGATACGCCTGTGGTTTGTTTGACCGGTTCGACGAGGTAGACTTGCGCCGTGACGACTGTTTAGTCACACGTACGGCCTGGGCAACGATATCTTCGGGCGTCCCCGCGGCGACGACGAGGCCTCCCTGTTCTCCGGCTTCCGGTCCCAGGTCGATCACCCAATCGGCTGATTTGACAATGTCGAGATTGTGTTCGACCACCACGACCGTGTTACCGAGGTCGACTAGCCGGTGCATGACATCCAACAGTTTTCGCAGGTCGTCAAAGTGCAATCCTGTGGTCGGCTCGTCCAGCAAATAAAAGGTCCGACCCGTATCGGGTCGCGACAGCTCGGCAGCTAGTTTGACCCGTTGCGCTTCGCCGCCCGATAGCGTGGGCGCGGCCTGGCCGAGACTCAGATAGTCCAGGCCAACATCGCACAAGGTTTGCAAGATACGGCGGATTTTTGGAATGTTTTCGAAAATCTTTAGTGCTGCGCCACACGGCATATTGAGCACGTCAAAAATGCTCCGCCCGCGATACAGCACCGAGAGCGTTTCCTGATTGTACCGCTGGCCGCGGCACGTATCGCACTCAACCCATACGTCGGGCAAAAAATGCATTTCAATGCAGATCTGGCCGTTGCCATCGCACGTTTCGCAACGGCCACCCGCTACATTGAAGCTGAACCGCCGCTGGTTGTACCCGCGCAGCTTGGATTCCGGCATTTGGGCGAATAGCTGGCGAATCCATTCGAACACACCAGTATACGTGGCCGGATTCGAGTTCGGCGAATTTCCCAGTTGCTGTTGGTTGACACGAATGACCTTGTTAATGTGTTCGATACCTCGGATTTCCGTATGCAGGCCTGGTGTCGTATTGGCCCGGTGCAGCGTGCGCGCCAGGGTATTGAAAATTACGTCATCGATCAACGAACTCTTGCCGCTGCCGCTAACCCCCGTAATCGCCGTCAACGTTGCCAGGGGAATGCGAACATCGATATTGCGCAAGTTATTCTGGCGAGCTCCCACGACTTCAAGCCATTTGGTTTGCGGCTTGCCGGTATCGCGCGACGGATGAAGCTTCTTGCGCGAGCGACCATTCCCCGACCGAGCCCCCGTTCCACGCGTGGTCTTGGCCGGCGGAGCGTCCTCGCATTGGTCAATGCTGGGCATCCTGCGATTGGTGGGAACCGGAATCGCTTTTTTGCCAGACAGGTACGGGCCGGTGACCGACCCCCGGCGACGCTGGATCTGTTGCGGCGTCCCTTGAGCCACGATTTGGCCGCCGCGACTGCCAGCCCCGGGACCGAAGTCACAAACTGCGTCCGATTGGCTGAGGACTTCACGATCATGTTCGACGACCACCAACGTGTTGCCTAGGTCGCGCAGTTTATGCAGGGCGGCTAACAGCCGGTGGTTGTCTCGAGGGTGCAAGCCGATCGTCGGCTCGTCCAAAACGTAGAGGACACCACAGAGCCCACTGCCTAGCTGGCTGGCGAGACGAATCCGCTGAAACTCTCCACCCGATAGTGAGGCGGCGGGCCGCGACAACGTGATATAGTCGAGGCCGACATCACACAGAAACTGCAACCGACTTTTGACTTCGCGTACAATTTCGCCGGCGATTTTCCGCTCTCGTGAAGTCAATTTCCAGCTGGTGATGGCTTGGCGCAATTCGCCCAAAGGCAGATGGCAATAGTCGCCGATCGTCCGATCGCGAAAACGAACGGCGCCGGCATCGTCCCGCAAGCGACTGCCGTCGCATGTCGTACAGGCAACTTCGTCCACGACGTGGTTGAGCCTGGTGCGTAATGTCGGGGACAGGCGCGAGGCGTCGTCCAGTGCCGGATAGAGTCCTTTGAACTGAAAACGAAAAATCGGCGCGTGCTGTCCGGCAGGCGGATCGCCTGTCGGGGACGTCTTCCGCTTGGCACCGGCCCGCTTGCGTTTTATCTGCCGCGTAGTGCTTCCCGGGACAACGTCGAACCAATCGTCGCCGGTACCATGCATGATAAGCCGGCGTTGCCGGGGACTCAGTTGCTCGAACGGCATATCGAGATCGATACCTGTTTTTCCAGCGATTGCCTCCAACATCCAATGCGAAACGTTTTTTTCCAGAGAAGGCCAGATGTGCAGTGCGCCTTCGCGCAGGCTGAGTCTAGCATCATTGAGCAAGGCGGCCGGGTTAGCTCCAATTTGTGTTCCCAACCCCTCGCACGCGGTACACCAACCCAGCTGGCTATTGAATGAAAAACTGTGGGGCGACAAGCGATCGAAACTTCGGCCGCAACGGTCGCAAGCCAGATGCTGGCTGTGGGTTAGGACGTTCCATCGCTCTTCGGCCACCGCTTCATCGACGAACGCCACACGCAGCACGCCGCGTCCCAATGTCAGCGCGGCCTCGATGCTGTCCGCAATGCGGCTTCGGGACTCCTGTTGAACGACAATCCGGTCCACCAACACTTCCACTTCGTGTCGCCGACGGCGGTCGATGGCCGGTGGTTTGTCCAACGAATAAGTCTGGCGGTCGATCCGCACGCGGACGTAGCCGGCGGTGCGCAACTCGTTCCACAAAGTGTCGTAGTATTGCCCTGCCTCCACGTCGACCGGAGCCAATAAGTAAAGTTTCGTCGTCTCAGGGGCGGAAAGGACCTTGTCGATGATTTCGTCGGTCGATTGTGTGCCGATCGGAGATTCGCAGTCGGGACAGTATGGAGTCGCGAGTCGCGCCATCAGGATACGCAGGTAATCATAGATTTCCGTAACGGTACCAACCGTCGAACGTGGTGTGTGCCCGAGATTACGCTGCTCGATGGCGATCGCCGGCGACAACCCGTCAATGTGCTCTAACTTGGGTTTCTGCATCTGCGACACGAACTGCCTCGCGTAAGCGCTCAAGCTTTCGACATAACGCCGCTGTCCTTCGGCATAGATTGTGTCCATCGCGAGTGACGTTTTACCGGAACCGCTGGGTCCGCAAAACGTCGTCATCTTATCCCGATCGATCTCGACGTCGACATGCTTGAGGTTATGCTGTTGGGCCCCGCGCACGGTAATCTTTTGCGTCATTGCGCCAGACGCTCCGGGCCGACGCTTGGCACGGGATGACGCGCGGGCCGGTTGTTTGGCCGAACCGTTACGCCGCAGAAGGTCCGCCAGCGCGACCGCCGTATGGGATACGCTCGCGGTTTGTTTTTTGGCACGTCCGTTGGAATCGCACGCTGCGATCAGGTCTTCGGGAGTACCCTGTCCGACGACCTGGCCTCCGTTAGCCCCCCCTTCCGGGCCAAGGTCAATGATCCAATCCGCCGTCTTAATAACATCGAGGTTGTGCTCGACCACCAAGACGGTGTTGCCCGCGGCCACGAATCCGTGCAGCACGCCCAGCAGCAGCTTGATGTCGGCAAAATGAAGTCCGGTTGTCGGCTCGTCTAGCAGATAGAGGGTGCGTCCGGTGCTTCGCTTCACCAGCTCGCGCGCCAGTTTGATCCGCTGTGCCTCACCACCCGATAACGTGGGCGACGGCTGCCCCAGTTTCAGATAATCGAGGCCGACATCATGCAGCGTTTGCAGTTTTCGATGGATTTTGGGAACGTTTTCAAACAGCTCGATCAGCTGTTGAATATCCATTTCAAGCACGTCGGCAATCGACTTGGTTTTGAAGCGGACCTGCAATGATTCGCGGTTGAAACGGTGGCCTTCACAGACGGGACATTCCACCCAGACGTCGGCCAGAAAGTCCATTTCCAGACGGGTGGATCCGTTCCCTTCACAAGCTTCGCAACGGCCGCTCTTGACGTTAAAGCTGAACCGGCCAGGTTTGTATCCGCGGCGCTTCGCTTCGGGAAGCTGCGAGAACAGGTTGCGAATGTCATCGAAAACCTTGATGTATGTACCGGGGTTGGAACGTGGAGTCCTTCCAATCGGAGATTGATCGATCGCAATCAACTTGTCTAGATGTTCCAGGCCTTCGATAGCTCGGTGCGCACCCGGTTCAGCCTTGCCACGGTTCAAATCACGGTGCAACGCCTCACTTAGGATATCGTTCACCAGCGAACTCTTGCCTGAACCGGAGACACCGGTAATGCAGACCAGCAGGCCGAGCGGAAGCTCGATGTCGATGTTTTTCAAGTTATTATGTGTCGCCCCAAGGATCCGCAGATAATCCTCGCCCGGAGCGCGCCGCTGCTGGGGGACGTTGATCGTGAGCTTACCCGAAAGATACTGTCCAGTGACGCTCTGCTCGGCCCGCAATATGTCGACCGCCGGTCCTTCGGCCACAACATGCCCCCCTCGTACGCCTGCCCCCGGCCCGAAGTCAATCATGTGGTCCGCTGCCCACATCGTGTCTTCGTCGTGTTCCACTACCAGCACCGTATTGCCCATGTCGCGAAGTTGTCCCAACGTATTGAGCAGACGGTGATTGTCGCGAGGGTGGAGCCCAATCGACGGTTCGTCCAGAATGTAGAGCACGCCGATCAAACCGCAGCCGATCTGTCCGGCCAGCCGGATTCGCTGTGTTTCGCCACCGGACAGCGTTGGTGCGGTGCGCGAAAGAGTCAAATAGTCCAGGCCAACATTCAACAGAAAACCGAGGCGGCCACAGATCTCCTTGAGAGCTTCGGTGGCGATCACCGTGCGGGTATCGTCGAGCTCCAACTGCTCGAAGAAAAGTGCCGCGTCGGCAATAGATAATGAACAGACTTCGGGCAAAGTCTTCCACGGGCTTTCGGCAAACCGAGAATGCTTGGAGCAGAGCTTGACGGAACGGGCCTGTGGATTGAGCCGTTCGCCAAAGCAATCCGGACAGACGATCGTGCTCATGTATTTTTCCATCTGGCGAAGATGCGTGTTGCTCTTCGTATCGCGGTACTTGGAGAGCAGCTCCGGGATGACTCCTTCCCACATTCCGCCATACTTGTTTGGATGGTCCCCACCCCTCCACGTGAACGTAATGTGCGTCTCCCCCGTGCCCCACAACCATTTGTCGCGCAGTGACTGATCTAACTCGTTCCACGGTGTTTCCAGCATCGTGCCGGGTGACAGTTGTTCAATCCGTTCCACCGTATCGGCGACACCTTGATAGATGTGCCGTTTCCACCGGCCGAGATTCGGCCAGCGGCCGACCGTTTCGACACAGCCGCGTTTGAATGTCAAGTCACCGTTGGGGACGAGCAGCTCGGGATCGAACGTAAACATCCGTCCTAGACCGTCACACTCAAAACACATACCTTGCGGGCTGTTGAAACTGAACATCTGCGGCGTGGGCGGATCAAAACTGACGCCGCATGCGGCGCAGGCGTAATTCGCGGATAACAACATGTCTCCCATTTTGCTGGAACCAGACCGTTTGCCGCGCGAACGAGATTGGCCGCCAGACAGAGTGCTCTCGTCCGACTGTTGCTCGCCCGATTCGGTGATGGCTTTGCCGGCTGGCGGCGTTTCGACGGCAATTACCAAGTTGCCCTGCCCCAGTTTCAACGCCAATTCCACCGATTCGGCGGCACGGGCCCGAATGCCTTTCTTCATTTCCAACCGGTCGATGACTACCTCGATGTCGTGCCGCATCCGACGGTCCAGTGGCAAATCGTCGTTCAAAGCGACCACGATCCCGTCGACTCGGGCACGTGCAAACCCCTGTTTCAGCAGATCGACAAAGAGGTCGCGATACTCACCCTTTTGCCCGCGGATGATCGGGGCCAGGATTCCGAATCGTGTCTTGTCCGGCAGCTGCAGAATACGCTCGATGATCTCATCACGAGTTTGGGCCGTGACCGCATTTCCACACGTGGGACAAAA
>Ga0310123_10004547_pt1 | contig 10500 bp, 5 predicted proteins | sample CB6_AW_1057_MG_FD_203505 | JGI IMG/M metagenome (GOLD analysis project Ga0310123, IMG submission 203505) | Marine microbial communities from Western Arctic Ocean, Canada - CB6_AW_1057 | ecosystem: Environmental > Aquatic > Marine > Oceanic | place: Canada: Western Arctic Ocean | collected...
GGACCCACAACGGGGTTTGCTCCACCTGTCGCGTTTCACAGGCGGGGCCTGACCCCTTCTTCGAGTTGCAACGAGTGCTGGTTGAAAAGGGGTCAGGCCCCGCCTGCGTGCCGTTCTGGGTGGAGCGAGACTTTCTGTGGGCGGCGTCTGACCCCGTCCCATCCCCGAACTTGTGTTCTTCACCAGGCTGCTACCCGGCAATCGCCTCGAGCACCCGCTGTCCCATCTCAAGCGTCCCCACGCTGGGGGCACCCGCGGCGATGTCGACGGTTCGGTGCCCGGCATCGAGCACCACCGCGACGGCAGCCTCGAGCGCCAACGCCTCGGTTTCCAACCCCAGCGAATGCCTCAACAGCATCCCGCCCGCCAGGATGGTCGCCAACGGATTGGCGATCCCCTCTCCGGCAATATCCGGAGCACTGCCGTGGATCGGTTCGTAGAGACCGGGTCCGGATTCGCCGAGGGAGGCCGAGGGCAACAGGCCCAGTGAGCCGGGCAGCATCGAGCCTTCATCGGTCAGGATGTCGCCGAACATATTCCCGGTCACAACCACGTCGAAGTCCCCGGGCCGGCTGATCAGGTGCATCGCCATCGCGTCGACCAGCACCACGTCGTATTCGAGATCCGCAAACTCAGAACTGACAACCCGCTCGGCCACCTGCCGCCACAGCCTCGAGACCTCCAGCACGTTCGCCTTGTCCACGCTCGTCAAATGGCCGCTTCGTCCTCGAGCCGCCTCGCCCGCCAGCCGTACCACCCGCTCGATCTCGGACGTCTGGTACACCATCTCGCTGTAGGCCGCCTCGCCTCCGGGACTCTCGCGACGACCCGAGTCTCCAAAGTAGATCCCCCCGGTCAACTCGCGGACGAACAGGATGTCGACCCCTTCGATGATCTCGCGTTTCAGGGGCGAGGTGTCCAGGAGTTGTGGTTGAGCGATGATGGGTCGGAGGTTGGCAAACAGGTCGAGTTCTTTTCTCAGGCTCAGCAGCCCCTGCTCGGGGCGGGTCTCGGCCGAGGGGTCGTCCCACTTCGGGCCTCCGACGGCTCCCAGCAGGATCGCATCACTGTTGCGGCACATCTCGAGAGTCGGCTCGGGCAGCGGAGTCCCCGACTCGTCGATGGCACACCCGCCGATCATCCCGGTCTCGAAGCTGAAGTCGTGCTCGAATCGGCTGGCAATCGCCTCGAGCACACTCTGCCCCACCGAAACCACTTCTGGACCAATCCCGTCTCCGGGCAGCAACACGATCCTGGCACTGGTCATCTTGGCAGGCGGTTCCGTGAGGTTTTCGAAGCGTCGCGGCCGATGGGCTCGAAGTCGACTGTAACGGTGGATCCTGTCGGTCGCCAGCGGCGGGCCTCAGGGACTGGCTCCGGAGCCCTTGGTCCGCCGCGGACGGGTGCATTCTGTAGGTCAGGCTATCTGCCTGACTCGAATAACAACCAGTCTACAGTCACTCGATCAGCTCCAAGCGACTCCGCGACGGACACTGGTGGTTTGAATGTCAGGCAAGAGCCTGACTCGAATAACAACCAGTCTGCAGTCGCTCGATCAGCTCCAAGCGACTCCGCGACGGGCACTGGTGGTTTGAATGTCAGGCAAGAGCCTGACCTACAGGCGTGCCGAGTCCTCAGCGGCGGCTGGCTGTCCCCAATTCGGAAACCGACATCGAGCACCGGGACAGGCACCCTCGCCTGTGGTCCGCCTGCGGCGGAAGCCAGTCCCTGAGGCAACTAGCGAACAGCAGCCAGGTAGGCCAGCAGGTCGGCCATCATCTCGACACTCACCTGCTTCTCCAGGCCCTCGGGCATAAACGACAACCCGGTGCTGCTGAGCTCCTCGATGTCGACCCTCAGCACCGTTACCACCGTCCCGTCGCTGCGCTGCAGCGTGATGCTGTTGGCCGTCTCGGCAGTGATCATACCCGTCACGATCCGACCGTCGGTGGTGGCCATGACATAGCTGAGAAACTTCGGCTTCACCTCGCGGTTGGGATCGAGCACGTTGAGCATCACCGCATCGAGACCTCGGTCGGCGATCCCGGCCAATTCCGCTCCCACCTCCTTGCCATGACCCTCAAGCCGATGGCACACCGCACAGATCTTGCGAAACACCTTCCGCCCACCCGCGATGTCACCCTCGAGCTTCAACGCCGCCTGGTACTTCTTGATCACGTCCTGCCGTGCGGCCTGGCCGCCGTCGGGAAACAGCCGCTGCACCTGCTTGCGGATCGACGCGTCACCGGACACCCTGAGCAACCTCACGCGGGCCGGATCGAGATCCGCTCGAGATATCTCGTCGTCCTCGACCGCCCCCAACAGCCTGCGGGTTGAAGCGGCTCGAGAAAACAGCGTCTCGGCAGCTCGTCGCCTGAGGCTGGGGCTGAGGCTCTTCCAGCGAGACAGCAACAACTCGGCCACCGCCGGATCATCGAATCGACCCAGGGTCTCCAGCACCGCTTCCTGCACAGGCTGCGACTCGCTGATCGTCAGCAACCCCTCGAACAGCTTGCGATCCCCTTGGAACCCGCCCAGCCCGAGGGTCCTCACCGCCTGGGCCCGCTTCGCTGAGGGCTGTTTGCGATCGGGTGCCAGTTTGCGAGCATCGGTGAGCAAGCCCTCGAGCAGTCGACGGGCCTGGCCACCTCCGGCACCCGCCAACTGCCGCTTGGCCGCACCGGTTCGTTTCGAGAGTAGCCCGGCCACCACCGCCTGGCCCAGTGACTTCTCATCAGCCGGCAATCCAGCCACCCCAGCGATCACCGCGGCCACGTCACCCGACCGGTCCGCAGCACCGATCTGACCGGCCAGTTCCACCAGGACCGCTCGACCCGGACCCGTTGCACGATACGCCGTGTCCCCCAGCAACTGCCCGAAGACCTCTCCGGCTCCCCGCGCCAACGAACTCAACACCGCCAACCTCACCCACCGATCGCCCCCGTCACGTTTCGCCAGCCGGGCCAGGGCCCCCCGGGCCGATGCCGCATCGATTTCGCCCAGCGAAAACGCCAGCTGGTAGCGAACCTGCAGCTGGGGGTCTGAGTCCATCGAGGCCAGCTTCAGTCTCAACGCCTCCGACCGATCCACCAACCGCTCCGAGAGCCGCAACGCCTGGATCCGAACCTCCGGATCCTTGTCCTGGAGTGCCCCCAGCACCAGGTCGGCCGTCAACGCGTTGGCGCCGGCCAACGCCCACAGTGCGTGGACTCGACCCACCGGCAGGCGGCCCGCCCGAGCCAGACGCCTCAAGAACAAAACCGCTCCGGGGTCCTGGCGTTCGTAGATCAATCGCGAAGCCGTATCGCGGTGCCAACCATTGCGATGATCGAGCAACGCAACCAGTTCTGCGGTGCCGAGTTGTCCCAGTCGGGGCGTTGGCCTGAGTGTCTTGCCGACGGGGACCACTCGGTAGATTCGGCCCATCTTCATTCCGCTGGTCACGTCCATGTGCTTCAGGATCACGTCGGCCAGAAACGCAGCCCCCTCGATCAACTCGCGTGACATGTCGATCACGTACAGCGTGCCGTCGGGCGCATTGGCCAACTGCACCGGCCGAAACCAAACCGACTTTGAAGCGACGAACTCGGCTCCCTGGTCGGCCCGCCGGGCCACCTGCGACACTCCGTCGTTTTCCAGCCGTGCCCGGAACACCAGGTTGTTGGAAACCTCACCGATCAACAGGTTGCCACGATAGGCCGCCGGCCAGGCGTCACCCCGGTACACCGTCACGCCGGTTGCACCGGTGAAGAACCCGCCGGGCTTGCCCCCCTCGTCGGAACCGGGGATCAGGCCCTTGCTCCGCAGCCGGGTCCGCAGCTTCCGCCACGGCTCGATCGGACTCTTGCGGAACAGCCGGGTCTGCTTGCCGGTGGGCACGATGTTGACCGCCGGAGCCGGACCGGCCAGAAACTTGTTCCGCGCCAGGTAGCGGTCGTCGTAGATCAGCATCTGGGCCGGGACACTGTTCTGGCAGACGAACTTGCGGCCCCAGTCGTCCATGCTCATGCCGTGCTGACCGCCACCGCTGGCCAATTCGAACGTCTCTGAACGCGGATCAAACAGGAAGCCGCGACCGCGGACCGAGACAGCGGCCGCCGCCGGGGCACCCGCGCGGCGGACCGTGCCACCGGCGAGGTTGGTCGAGACGTGGTAGCGATTGTCCAGGCCCCAGCGAAACGAGTTCAGCATCGCCTCGCCCGCCTTGTCCCGAGCGAACCCGGTGAAGACCACTCGACGCACATCGGCAACACCGTCGCCGTTGGTGTCCTTCAGATACAGGATGTGCGGCACGCTGCCGACAAACACTCCACCCTTCCAGCAGGCGACCGCCGTGGGCGAATCGACCCCGTCGGCAAAGATCCGGCTGCGGTCAAAGACCCCGTTCCCGTCACTGTCCTCCAGCAACCTCACCCGCCCCTTGCCCCGAAACGACGTGTTGGCGTACTGGTTGTATTCGGGCATCTCGCACACATAGACCCGACCGTTCTCGTCAAACGCCATCGCCACCGGGTCCTCGACCAACGGCTCGGCGGCAACCACTTCGATGCGGAAACCGGGTCGAGCCACCAGCTGGGCGACCGCCTCCAGGGGACGCGTCGCCGGGCTTCTCGGCAACTCGTTGCCATAATCGCGATCCACACCATCGGGCTTCTTCGCTGCCGCAGCGGGCTCTCGAGGAGCTCCGGCTTCGGTGACCGGCAATGCGGTCACGATCAGCCAAGCCAACACAACCAGCAGTGGACCGGACGCGACCGGAACCGAGGACATCTTCATGGCGGCACACCGTTTGAGACCTGTGACCCTCGCATTCTCGTCGCGGCCAACGGTCGCCGCAAGCTAGCGGCGGGCCTGCCGAGGCGACTCGCCGGGTCGTTGGTCGACCAATCGGGGAGTCACCAGCACGATCAGTTCTCGACGCCCCGCAGCCACCGGCGGCACACTCGATTGACTGGCATGATCACCCAGCAACCGTTCGAGCAATCCCGGCCGTCGAGAGCTCGGTACGTTCCCGGAGGACCGCCGCGATACGTCGTCGCGGAACACTCGACCCAGAAACACCGTGTCGCCCTGTCTCAGCAGGACGCGGGTCAACCGGGCCGGCAACTCCTCGGCGTCTCCCGCCACAGCCGAAGTCTTCCAGAGAGTGACATCCAGCTCGATGGCCCCCTCGGCCACAACCCGAGGCGTGATCTCCACTCGCGCCGACGGGTGTGAGCTGGTCTCCAATCGAGCGATCTCGCCATCGACGACCCGGAGCCTGGGACGGGTGAGAACCTGCATCACGACCATGCGGCCCAGCCGCTCGAGGAATTCCGGGACGGGTTGATCGAGAATTCCTCCGGTGGAATGCCCGGGCCCTTCCGACGAATCCGTTGACTGAACCTTCTCACCGATCCCGGCGGGGGACTCGCTGTTGAGCTGGACCGACAGAATCACCACCTCGAGGATCACCTCGCGAACTTCGCCCGCAGCACGTTCCGGCGATCGACCAGGCACAGCCTTATCGATGCGGCCAGTCGACGGCGGACTCACCTCCTGCTCCTGCAGTCGACGGGCCTCGGCCAGTGACATCACACTGACCCGAAATCCTTCGAGCCGTGCCGCACAGCCGGCGGCCGGCAACAGGACCTCGAGAGCCTCTTCGAGCGTGACCTGTTCGAGAGGCTCGATCGAAACGATCGAGTTGGCCGCGGCGGTGGTGTCGAATTTCCAGTCGCAGAGTGCTTCGAGCCGCTCAAGCACATCGGCCAGCGGGACCCTCCGGGCCCGGATCGTGAAGTGCGGGGGCTGATCTCTGTCGGCGGTGACGTCGAGGACCGGCTGCAGCCGCCCGATCGCTTCACGTAGAATCGCCGTCTCCTGTGACTCCCGCTCGATCGTCCCGGCCAGGCTCTTCAGTCGCGTCTCGATTGAAGCGAGCCGCTGATCGTCCCTCCGATCGGCCAGCGTGGTCCTGATCGTCTCGAGCAGCCGCAGGTCACCGGGTCGGCGATCCAGTTCGGCCCGCAAACGGCTCTCGGCTTCCACCAACTGCTGCCGGTTGGCAGCGACCGCGTCATCACCACGACGCGCGTGCTCATCGAGCCGTTTCTCGAGCTCACCGAGTTGCACGTCGAGTCGCTGCCAGGGTTTCACCAGGCGGTGATCGAGCGGTTTGATGCCATCGCGGGACGCCGCAACTGCGGTGTCGTGATCCGCCTGTTCAAGGTGGATCGTGGTGGCACGGGGGTCGATGAGCGCGATCACCAGCAGTACGGTGATCACAACCGCGGCTGTGGCCAGCGCACCGCCGGCGGCTCGCAAGGATCGGTTCATCAGACCCGGTCGCTCGTGTAGGGTCGGTCGATTGGGCAGACGCGCATCGCGTCCCCAATGAGAATATCGACCGGCCGGAACAACTGACTGCTGTCATTTCCGGAAAAATTGCTACAACCCGACCTGCTACTTCACGGGATCAGGTCGGGCGGGACCGCTTGGGGCCGCTATCAGCCGCCGGTGGGCGCGGCCGCCGCGACGCTCAACTGGTTAATCACCTTGCGGACCCCCGGCTCCATGCGAACCATGGCAGCAGCCATCCGTTGGGCGGCCGCCGTCGGCACCTCGCCGGACAACGTCAACTCGCCCGGCTTGCCCACGGCAACCGTCACGCCCTTGAACTGGGGGCGGCTTGTCAGCAACGAGGAGAAGCGGGTGTCGAGCGACGTCTTGATCGTGGTCATCGAGCGGGACTGGAAGGTGAACGCCACGCGGTGACTGGGACGGACTCGCCTGGTGCGAGTCGTCCGCGACGCCTGGTTGGGCATCGAAAATCGTCCACTTCCCCCGCGTCCACCACCGAACGTGTTCATCCCGGTGCCACCACCGCGAGACTGCTGCTGGCCGGCGAACTGGCTGCCGACGAATCGGCCCTGGTTCTGGCTGCCACCAACGAAGCCCGTTCCAAAGTTCTGCAGGGTCGGCTGGGCACCGGTGGCCTGGTTCAGGTTGGTGCCACCGGGGGCCGTTCCCGTGGGGCTCGTCGAGGCTCCGGCTGCAGCGGTGCCGGCCGTGGTCGCGTTGCGAGTCGACTGGGTGGTCTGGGTCTGGCCAGCCTGCCCCTGGGCCATGACCGAGGATTCACCGAGCCACATCACCAACCCAGCCAAGCAAACACAGACAATGATCCGACGCATGATGCCTCTCCACGCAGAACGAAATCACGCGAATCATAGCACACTCACGCCGTGCCGGCTCGGTCTTTCGAGCAATCTCGGATCCCAGACCGATCATCTCGCCGATCGGACTTCCCTGCGTCTACTCGTCACCACCAGCAGTTTCGAGCGGATGGGCCGATCTTGCCGATCTTGCCGATCCCGATCTTGCCGATCTTGCCGATGTTGCCGGTTTTGCGGGCGTGGGTGACTGGTTCCAACCGACCACCGAGGGCCTCCTGATCGTCGCACCCGCGGGAATCTCCACCGCACCGACCGGGGTCACGGCACCCGAGTCCGTCGCCGCGCGGGAGATCAGGTGAGCCACCGTTGCCATCCGCCGCGCCTCGTCCGTCTGGTCCTTGTCGACCTGTGCCTGGGACGCCTTCAGGTAGTCGTCGACGCGAGAGTCGATACGAGAGTTGCGTTGAGCCGGATCGCCCGCTGCGGCTATATCGATCCGCTGGACCTCCCACTGGGCCACCAACGCCGAGGGTGTCGGCCGATCGAGCGGCCAACTGAGCTGCTCGCGGCGTACCGCTCGGTCCACCTTAGAAGCCAGGCGGATGGCCTGCGAAAAGTCCTGACTCGCAGCAGCAGCCTCGGCCGCACGCATCATCTCCTCATGGGAGTTCGAAGCCTGCGGGGCGAGAGGTGTACCACTGGCCCAATCACTTGGGCCGGCTGCGGGGATCATGGGTGAGTGGGACGCTGATGGCCCATCGAGAGGGTGGGCTGGTGCCAGGGTGTGTCTTGCTGGAGTGTTCGAGTTGGCGTCGAGGGGATGGGGAGTTGCTCGGGTAGAGGGGATCTGAGTGTCCCGCAGAATCGGCTTCGCGGGGACTGGAGCTGCGAAGCGACGCGGTCTATTGGTCTCGAGGGTTCGGCCCTCCGGGACCCCGTCGAAATCGGGAGCACTGGCTGCTGCCGGGCCCTCGACAAGCGTCGGCCCAGTCAGTGTGTACTTCTTGACCGGCCTCTTCTGTTTCAGCTTCGCGAGCCGAGCTTCGAGTTCAGGCGAGAGTCCTCGCCGAGATGCCTGCTTCGAGGATTCCGGCTGGGAGGGGAATCTGTTGACCGAGGCCGGTGTCACGCCGTGCCTGCGTGAGATCTGGCCGATCGAGTCGGACGAGACGGTTGGCGTGGGCCGGTGTTTCGTGTCGTTCGCCGCGAAGATCCTGGTCGAGTCGCTCTTCTCCTCGGTTCCTTCGAGTTTCACGTAGGACATGTCCGAGAAGACGGTCGGAACGTCCTTTCCGGCCAGGCGAACTCTCAACGCGCCTTCGGTCTTGTGATACCCGGGCCGAGTGTAGGGAACGAAGATATTGTAGGCGGGTCCGAACTGGGTCTTGACCAGGAAGGCATTCCAGGCCCCCTTGGTGAAGTCGAACGTATGCACCGGCTTCCCATGGTCCTTGCGCGGCCCGAAATTGTCGAAGACGTGGATACGGACGTCTCCGTTGACGGCGATGGGTCGAGCGGTTTCGCGATCGAGAAAGAAGACCTGGCCACCGAATCCTCGAGACGGTCGCCCTTCCCAGGTCCCGTCGGCCGGCTGCCACAGGCAGACGCACCGCACGGCCGGGTTCCCCTTGTCGGCCCATCTCATGTCGTTGTCCACACCCCACAGCCTGGTAATCGAGTTGGGCAGTGTAGGCGTGAGCTTCGAGAGGCTACCGGACTGGCAACCGGACAAGATGGCCACGGCCAGCACCAGGCCGCCGGACAACGTGATACGCAGAGGTGACGATTTCATGAGAGGGGGGCCTGCAGCGTTGGGAGGGACACAGTCGTGTTGGCAGCGAAGTCACTCTGGGGTGCGGGCCGCACAGGCGACCTGGATCGAGAGATCAAAGAGAACCGACGTCAGGGAAGCAGGGAATTGAAGAACCGCTTGATCGGAGAAGGCTTGGGCAGTTCGATCGGCACACTGGCCTCAAAGCCGTCGATCGTCTCGGGCAGGGCGAAGATCCTGGCATCGTGGTCAGCTTCATCGATGGTCGTCATCGACGCCGGGGAGACGCGGCGGTCGTCTGAGAGACCCGCGGCCTGGCCGGAGTCACCGCCGGGCGGCCTGGGGACTTCTTTCTCACCGGGCTTTTCAGCTGGCTTCTCACCCGGCTTCTCACCCGGCTTCTCACCCGGCTTCTCACCCGGCTTCTCACCTGGCTTCCTGGCCGGCTGGGGGTCTTTCGACTGAGGCATCGGCTTGAGTTTCGTCTTGGTCTTTTCCCGGGTTGCCTTGGACTTCTTGATGTCCTCTGTCGCCGGCTCGGGCATCGAGAACAGCGGTCCGTGGATTTCCTCGGCATCCTCGACACTGAAACTCATCCGCTCGGCCTCGACCTGTTTCTGCTCCTCGTAATCCGACGGCGTCTTCATGATCCGCGGCGTGAGGAAGATCAGCAGTTCGGTGCGTCGCAGGGTGTGCGAGTCGTAGCGGAACACGGCTCCGAGCACCGGCAGATCGGCCAGCCATGGCACCTTCCGTTCGACGGTGGCTTCGGTGCGAGTGATCATGCCGCCGAGCACGATCGTCTGTCCGTCGCGGACACTGACACTGGCCTGGGCGGTCGCGGTGTCGATGACCGGCGAGTCGAATGTCGTTCCGGTCTGGGGATCAAAGAAGACCGGCACACCGGGGACAGGCGAGAGCTGGTCCTTGGTGGCCACCACTTCCATCACGATCGTCCCGTCGGGCGACACCCGGGGTGTGACGGTCAACTGGATCCCCACAGCCCGCTCTTCGAGGTTCGGCTGAGCGACTCCTCCGACGCCGGTGGCGGGGGTGACGCCGTTGATCTGCTGAAACGTCTGGCCCACGTGGATCAGGCCGGTCTGGTTGTGCAGTGCCTGGACCATGGGGCGGCTGAGGACTTCGACCCGCCGCCTTTCGGAGAGCGCCCGCAGCAGGATGTTGAGCGACTCGGACCCAGCCGAGAGCACCAGGCCGCCAAAGCCGAGGTCTCCGTTGACCCGGCCCATCTGGAAGCTGCTCAGTGCCTGCTTGCCCGCCGAGGCGGGTTTGGCAAACGTCCCGAGCGTGTTGTTGCCCAGGAAGGGCTGGTTGAAGTTGAAGCCGGGTACGCCTTCCGAGGAAATGATGTTTTCGGTGATCGTCTGGTCGTTGCCGGCCGTCTGCACCGTCTGGGAAATCGTCTCGATGCTGCCCACCGTACTTCGATCGAACAGCACCGAGTCCTGGAACCCGAGTTCCACTCCGAATTCGTCGGCGTTGTCGAGTTCGACTTCGACGATCAGGCACTGCACGGTGACCTGTTCGGCCGGCTGATCGAGCGCCTCGATC
>Ga0310123_10004550_pt1 | contig 10500 bp, 8 predicted proteins | sample CB6_AW_1057_MG_FD_203505 | JGI IMG/M metagenome (GOLD analysis project Ga0310123, IMG submission 203505) | Marine microbial communities from Western Arctic Ocean, Canada - CB6_AW_1057 | ecosystem: Environmental > Aquatic > Marine > Oceanic | place: Canada: Western Arctic Ocean | collected...
GCCGCCCTGAGCCAAGCTCTGTCGCTCCTTCGGAGCGAGGGCAACCAGGTGAGTGTAGGGGCGTACTGAGTACGCCCACAGCAAGTTCGCGCCGAATCCGCCACGACAGCACGACTGCACAAAAGCACGAATCTTCCCTTGACTCACCGTCTTCCACCGGTGACCATGAGAGACTAAAATGTTCGAGAATTTGAAGCACATCGGGCCGGGCGCCATCGTGGCCTCGGCCACCATCGGAGCCGGAGAGACAGTGCTGGCAGTCCGAGTCGGAGCCTGGGGCGGATACGATCTGCTGTGGCTGATTCTGCTGGCCGCGGTCACCAAAAGCTTTCTCACCCTGTATCTTCTGGGCCGCTATGCGGTGATGAGTGGGGAGACGGTGGCGGATCGTTTGGTGAATTTCCCCGGGCCCCGGGGGTGGGTGCTCTGGACGGTGCTGGTGCTGGAGGCCCTGGTCGCGCCTCTGGTCTTTGTAGTGATCGCGGTACCCTGCGGCCAACTGATGAGTCAGGTGTTGGCAGCCGCAGGGGTCACCATTCCCTACAAATGGCTGGCCCTCGGTTTTGTCAGCCTGGCCATCGGAGTGGGCATGGTCCAGCGCTATGGGACGCTGGAGAAGTCTCAGATGATCGTGTGTTCCATATTGTTGGTGGGAACGGTCTCGGCCACCGTCCTGGTCGGACCCAATCTGGTGGAGATAATCAAGGGCATACTGGGTTTTGGCGGTGTGCCCCCTTACCCGGATTGGCTTCCTCCCGAGATCAGCAGCCGAAGCCAGCTTCTTGAAATGGCTTCGGTCTTCGGCTATGCCGGCAGCATTCCCATGAACTACGTGGTCTACTCCAACTGGGTTTTGATCAAGGGATGGACGATCAGTCGCTCCAGCCGTTCCCGGGCTGAACTTTCTCGAGGTCTGGGGCCCCTGAGATGGGATGTGGGTTTCAATGCGATACTGGTTCTGGTGGTCACCGGGGCATTCATGATCGCCGGCGCCGCTATTTTGCGGCCACTGCACCGGATTCCCGACGGCTTTGATCTGCTCAACGAGCAAACCCATATCTTTGCCCAGATCTCGCCATTGATGGTTCCCCTTTACTACGTCACGATCCTCACGGCCCTGTGGGGAACCCTGAATGCTCTTCCTGAAATCTATGTCCGGGGTGCTCACAGTTTTCTTTGCCAGCTCCTGTCCCGGGATCTGGACTATGGCAAGTTCATGAAGATTTTTGCCGTGACCATGCTGGGGCTGACCTGGCTTTTTATCTGGACCGAGACCACCCCTATTTTCATGATCGACCTGGTTGCCCTCTTCAGTACTAATATCGGCGTGGGTATTGTCTGTGTGGCGGCGCTCTGGCTGGATCACCAGCTTCCCCCCGAGCGCAGAGCCTCACTCTGGGTTTGGTGGGCCACGGTGGTTTCCGCCGGGGTGATCAGCTTCATGTCGCTGGTCTCGGCTCGAGAGGTCATCGGAAAGTATTTATAAAGAAGTGTAGGGGCTTACAGCCGTAGGCCCTGCGGTGGAGCCGCGAACTTGTAGCGGCCGCTCTATGAGCGGCCCTCCGGTTTTCTTACGGGACTCAGGAGTCAGGAGGTAGAGCATGAAGTACCGAACACTGGGGCGGACGGGATTTTCGATCTCAGAGATCGGCTTTGGGACCTGGGGAATCGGGAAGCAGCTGTGGGTTGGCGCCGAAGATTCCGAATCCCTGAAGGCCCTTCACCGGGCGGTTGATCAGGGACTCAACTTCATCGATACCGCCCTGGCCTACGGCGGGGGACACAGCGAAAAGCTGGTGGGGCAGGTCCTGGAGGATCGGGAGGAAAGGATCTTCGTGGCCACCAAGGTTCCTCCCCGGAATTTAAGGTGGCCGGCATCGGGCAGTCTTGAGGAGGTCTTTCCTCGCCGGCACATTATCCAGTCCACCGATACTAGTTTGCGAAATCTTGGCGTTGAAACCCTCGATCTTCTTCAACTACATGTCTGGAGTCCCTCCTGGATCCAGGACGATCAGTGGTTTGAGACGCTGAGTCAACTCAAGGAGGAGGGCAAGATTGCCCATTTTGGAATCTCGGTCAATGATCATCAACCGCAGACGGCGGAGGAGTTGGTCCAATCAGGTCGAATCGATACGATTCAGGTGATTTACAATGTGTTCGAGCAGGCTCCGGAGGATCGCCTGTTCCCCCTTTGCAGGGAAAAGGGAGTCGGGGTGATTGCCCGGGTTCCTTTTGATGAGGGCGCCCTGACCGGAAGCATCACGTCGGAAACGAAGTTTCCCAAAAAAGATTGGCGGAATTTTTATTTTCAGGGAGACCGCCGGGATCAAGTCCAGGAGCATGTCCGGGAAATGGGAACACTCCTCGACGGAGAAGCCCGGACGCTCCCTGAGCTCGCTCTCAAATTTTGTCTTCACACTCCAGCCGTGAGTGCCGTGATTCCGGGCATGCGCTCGGTAAGGCATGTCGAGGCCAATCTGGCGGTCTCCGATCAGGGGCCGCTCTCCGAGGCGATGATAGGGAAACTGCGAGGGCATCGCTGGGACAAGAATTTCTATGAGAAACCCTGACCACAGCCAGAATTCAGAATCCAGAATGAAGAGTCCGGAGTGAGGTAGGCGCCTCAGTGCGCCGATTCCGGAGGGCCGCTCAAGCCTGACTTTCTCACACCGGGTCGTCACGAAGCGTCGCCGCCTTCATCCGAGGAACGAAGACAGGGTCGGCCTGACAAGGCGCATGAGAGGAGGCCCCCGGAAGCGTACTGTACGTTACGCTGAGGAGGCCGACCGAATGCAAAACAGTCAGGAAGGATCATGGCGACGATGCAGCAGATCGGGCGTGAGAGAGTCGGGCTAACAAGCGGCCGCTACAACTTGACAGAAAATCCGAAATCCGAAGTCCCAAATCCGAAGCACAGCTTCCAAATCGAAAATTCCAAACCTGAAACCTAGCCTTTCCGTATTCTCCACGCGGAGCAGCAGCGACGCGTTTCTCCACTCCGAGCGCGAAGCGCGCTTCTCCTGTCTTCTTCCCCTTGCATTGCTCATCGCGAGATCTTATTTAAGGTAGAATGAACAGGAGGAAAGCAGCAGCCATGGCCTTTGACAAGAAATTCAACCCGGATGAGCTGAAACAGTTTCTCAAGAGTAAATACGGGCCTGGAGTGCAGGTCGAGATCTTTCCCAAGGCTGAAGAAGATCCGACTGATGAGGGCGGGGATAAGGCCGAACGGCGTAGTCGTGCTCTTCGTTTTGACTACAAGCCCAGCCAAATCAAGGAGTATCTGGATCGCTACGTGATCGAGCAGGTGGATGCCAAGAAGGTGCTGGCCACGGCCGTCTGTGATCACTACCACCACATTCAAGGTTGCCAGGGGGAAGAGGACTGCCAGGACTACAAGAAGCAGAACATCATTCTGATAGGCCCCACGGGCGTCGGAAAAACCTATCTTATTCAAAACATCGCTCGACTCATCGGCGTCCCCTTTGTGAAGGCGGATGCGACCAAATACAGCGAGACCGGCTACGTCGGCGGCGACGTGGAGGACTTGATTCGAGAGTTGGTGCATCAGGCTGGCGGGGATATCCAGTTGGGGGAGTGTGGGATCGTCTATCTGGATGAAATTGACAAAATCGCCACTCACACCAGCGGAATGGGTAGAGATGTCAGCGGCCATGGCGTCCAGCGCGGACTGCTGAAACTGATGGAGGAAACAGAGGTTCCACTTCGTTCTCCCACCGATATCGCCAGTCAGATGCAGGCCTTCATGGAATTTCAGTCCAAGGGCGATGTGGAGAAAAAGACCATCAGTACCAAGCACATCCTGTTCATTGTCAGTGGAGCCTTTACCGGACTCTCCGATTTGATCAAGAAACGGCTTGGTTCCAAACAGATTGGCTTTACCGGAACCGGAAGTTCAGCCGAGCAGGAGCATTATCTGTATGAAAGAGTGAAGTCGGTCGACTTTATCGACTACGGATTTGAGGCGGAGTTCATTGGGCGACTTCCGGTGGTTGTGCATTGTAATCCCCTTTCGGTCAAAGATTTATTCAAGATTCTGAAGTATTCCGAAGGCTCCTTGTTGAAGCAGTACAAGAAAGACTTCCTGGCTTATGACATTGATGTCTACTTTACGGATGACGGAATGGAAGGCATTGCCAAGGAAGCCGAAACCGAGGAGACCGGAGCCCGCGGCTTGATGACCGTCTGCGAGAGAATCTTCCGTGAATACAAATACCAGCTTCCTGATCACGATGTGAAGGAGTTCATCGTCGGTCAGGAGATGACCGAAAATCCCATTGAAAAACTTAAATCACTTCTGGAAGATCCCACCCAGTATCGGTCCAAGGTTGTGGAGTTCCAGCTGGGTAAGATTGAACAGGAGTTGAGTGACCGATACGGGATCGAAATCGCTTTTACGCCAGAAGCAAGTCAGCTCATCGCCGAAAAGGCGAAGGAGATGGACACCGACCTGCTCAGTTACAGCGCCGATCTACTCAAGGAATTCGAGCATGGATTGAACCTGTTGCGCAAAAACTCCAAAAAGAAGAAGTTTCTCATTGATGAAGATTTCGTCCTTAACCCGGCCGACACCGTCGAACGCTGGATTCGAGAGACCTACCAGTAACCCCTGACCCCTGGAACGCTGACAGGAAAACCGAAATCCGAAGTCCCAAATTCGAAGCCAGTCCGGATTTCGAAACCGGCCCGTTCTCCACGCGGAGCATAAGACCCGTATCCTGCATAGGGTTACTTCGTTCCTCAGATGAAGGCGGGTGGCACTGCAGTAGACAAGCTATGCATAATCCGGGCTAATGCGCGAAGCGCGCTTCTCTTGACTCCTAACCCCTGATCAGATGATTCCCTTGAAACCTGCGACAGGTTGTGAGAGGTTGCCCTTGTGTTGGATGATTGGGATCAAGTTCTGGACGGGATCGCGCTCTTTAATCGAGAAGAGTTCTACGACTGCCACGACACCATCGAGGAGATCTGGCTTCAGGAGTCAAGCGACGAACAGCCCTTCTTGCAGGGACTGATCCAGTCCGCCGTTGCCTTTCACCACTATCAGCATGGCAAGCTGGGTGCCGCCCGATCGATGTTAAGCCTGGCCATTGAAAAGCTGGAAGGATTTCCGGAGACTCACCACCAGTTGTTGCTGAAGGAGTTCCTGGAAGGGTTGCGCGCCTGGAAGGTCGGCCTGGATCAGGCTATTTCCCTCAAGACCGAAACTTCCATCCCGGAGTCGTATCCGAAGATCGAGATGATCGGCTGACCGGAGGGCGCACGGCCGTGCGCCCCTACGCTTCTTTTCTTTCTTGTATCTTCAGGCCTGGAGAGATACCCTTCCTTGTCCCTTTGAAAGGGGCTTTATTCCTATGCGTTTGCTTAAATGTACAACACTAATTCTGATCGGATTCCTCTCCTCCTGTAATCTGCCCAGCCACCGGCCTGCCGGAATCGGGACCACCAAGGCTGGTGCTACCGGCCAGGTGGCGGCTGCCATTGCCAAGGTGGTTTCCACCCAGGGTGACCTGCAGGTCAGAACTCAGCCAATGGCCGGCACCAAGCAGTATATTCCTTATGTTAATGCCAACCGGCTGGAATTCGGCGTGGCCAATTTGCCCCAGGTCATCTTTGCCATCGGGGGGACCTCTCTTTTTGAAGGTCATCCGCTTCCCAATTTGCGAATGGTGGCGACCCTGATGCCTTTCCGAGTGGGGTTGGTGGTTCCTGACGACTCCGACATCCAGTCGGTGGCCGACCTGAGAGGAAGACCCGTGCCTGGGGGCTTCAAGGCCGCCCCCCTGTTCAGGGTTGTTTTTGATGGCTTCCTGGCGACCGATGGGTTGAGTTATCAAGATACCGAACAGGTTCCCGTTTCCAGCCTGGCCCAGTCCTGGGAGCTGTTCATGCAGGGAAAGGTCATGAGCGTCATCTTCACCGTGGGAACGGGCGCCCTCAAGCAGGCCGATATCGCAGTGGGTGGAGTCCGATTTCTCTCCTTCAACCACTCTCCCGAGGCTCTGGCACGATTGCAGAACGTGGTCCCTGAGGCTGACCTGCGATTGATCGAGCCCGCTCCCCAGCTCACCGGGATCAAGGCTCCCAGCTATCTGATGTCTTATGATTACACCCTTTTCTCTGCCAAGGATGTCGACCAGGATCTGGTTTACCAGGTCGCCAAGTTGATGTACGAAAACCTGGATGACCTGAGGGCGACCGGAGCCCTGTGGGCGGAATTTCAAGGCGAGATGATGGCCAAGGACGTGGGGCTTGAATATCACCCGGGTGCCATCAGATTTTATAAGGAAGCAGGTCTTTGGAAGAGGAATTAGCCACCGATAAAACCGATAATGGACCCCAGCACGCTTCCCCCCTGGCGGGGTGGCTGAATCCGGTTTTTGGCGGGTTGCTGGCCCTGGTGGCGGTCGCCTGGGCGGGAGAGATCCCCTACCGGCTGGGCTTTGTCCTTTATCCCGAACAGGCGCTGGTGGCGATTCTGGCTCTGGGCCTGGCCATGGCTTTCCTGGGAGTTTCAGCCCGGCGGCCCAAGGCCGGCATCCCCTGGTACGACTGGATGGCGGCGTCTCTGGGGTTGACTGCCGGTGCCTATGTGGCGGTTCGCTATCCCATCCTGGCCGATGAGTTCTTCTTCCGTCCCGTGGAAACAACCATTATTGGAACCATTCTGGTGGTGTTGTCGGTGGAGGCCCTTCGCCGCACCACCGGCTGGAGTCTTCTCTCGGTGCTGCTCGCCTTTATGACCTATGCGCTGCTGGGGCATTTGATACCCGGTAAGCTGGCAGGACGCTCCATGGAGATCCTGGAATTGTTCTCGTTTCTGGGCATTGACAATACGGCCTTATTGGGTCTTCCTTTGAGAATCATCTCGACCATCGTCATTATCTTTGTCTTCATGGGACAGTTGCTGCTTCGTTCCGGGGGTTCGCTCTTTTTCAGTGATCTGGCGGCGGCGTTGATGGGCCGCTCACGCGGCGGGGCGGGGAAAATGGGGGTCTTTGCCTCCGGTTTGTTCGGATCCATCTCAGGGAGCGCGGTGGCCAATGTGGCTTCAACCGGAGTCATCACCATTCCGCTGATGCAAAAAAGCGGCTACCCGGCTCATGTCAGCGGCGCCTTCATCGCCGTGGCCTCCACCGGCGGACAACTCATGCCCCCCGTCATGGGAGCGGCGGCCTTCCTGATGGCCGAACTGTTGGGGGTTCCCTATGGAGAGGTGGTGCTGGCCGCCATTGTTCCCTCCATCCTTTTCTACTTTTCCGTTTTTGTTCAGGCCGATCTGGAGGCTGCCAGGCAAGGAGTCGGAGCTGTTGTGGGTACGGAAATCCCTTCGCTCTGGAAGGTCCTGCGGGAAGGCTGGTACTTTCCCATGCCCTTTGTGGTGCTGGTGGTCGCCTTGTTCCAGTTCAATCTGACGCCCGAGACCTCGGGCCTTTATGCCGCCGGATCCATCATTTTACTGGGGCTCATCTTCAGTTATCGAGGTTTGCGGCTGCGGCCCGCCGATGTCCTGGAATCGCTCAAGATCACCGGCCTGTCCTCCACCCAGGTGGTGGTCATTGGAGCGGTCGCCGGCATGATCATGGGCATCGTGGATGTCACCGGGCTGGGGTTCGGTCTCACCTTCGTGCTGGTACAGTTTGGTGAAAACAGTCTCCTGCTGCTGTTGGCGCTCACTTCCGTGGTGTGCATCATTCTGGGGATGGGGATGCCCACCACCGCCATCTATTTCCTGCTGGCGACCCTGGCGGCCCCTCCCATGATCCAGCTGGGGATCAGTCCCATGGCGGCCCACATGTTCGTTCTTTACCTCGGTTGCATGTCGATGATTACGCCGCCCGTGGCTCTGGCCGCCTTCACGGCTGCCAATCTGGCGCGGGCCGATCCCATGCGGACGGCGGTGGCGGCGGTGCGCTTCGGCTGGCCCGGGTTGGTGGTACCGTTTCTGTTCGTGTTTGCACCCAGCTTGCTACTGGACGGTCCCATCCTTGCGATAGTGCGGGACACGGTGACGGCCCTGATTGGAATCTGGCTGGCCTCGGCAGGCATCACCGGTCATTTCATGCGTCCGCTGACCTCCTTGACTCGCGCCGGCATGATCATCGGGGGGTTGGCTCTGCTGGTTCCCGCTCAGATCTTCGCCCAGGGCTGGGTTCTGGAAGCCTTTGGAGCGATTTTGTCGGCGGTTCTGGTGGCTGCGGAGTTCAAGAAGAGCAGGGCATAGCTGGAAATCAAAGACGTTTCTTCGAATAACAAGGAGATAAGTGATGGCTAAATCCAAAGTGGTGGTATTCGAGGAGGCCAATCAACCCCTTGAGGTTCAGGAATTCGACATTCCGGAGTTGAAAGAGGGCTGCGTTCTGGTGAAAACCGTTCTCTCCGGCGTGTGTGGGACCGATCCCCATTGCTGGAGAGGAAAGGTGCCGGAAATGCCGGTTCCGGTCATCCTGGGCCATGAGAGCGTGGGCCGGATTGACAAGATCGCTTCGGACCGCAAGTCCGACAGTGTGGGGGAGCCGGTCAAGGAAGGCGACCTCATCTTCTGGGTGGCGGGACACCCTTGCGGCCAATGCCATGCCTGCGTCATTGAGAAGGACACCACCGGATGCATCGCTCGCCGTTCTTATGGCTGGAGCTATTCCTGCGCGGATTATCCTCACCTGACGGGTGGCTATTCCGAATATGTCTATCTCACCGGCCGGTCCTTCTTTTTCAAGATTCCCGACTCGGTGCCGGCTGAGGCCGCCATCGCCTTCGGCTGTGGATTTCCCACCGCGGTTCGCGGATTTGAAGTGATGGGTGGGGTTCAGCCGGGTGAGTCGGTGATCATCCAGGGAGCGGGGCCGGTGGGACTCTCCTGTCTGGTGCTGGCCAAATTGGGTGGAGCTTCGCCCATCGTGGTGGTGGGGGCGCCGCCCTCGCGACTGGAGCTGGCCAGGAAGCTGGGTGCCGATCTCACGGTGGACATCTCCGATCTGAAGGACTCGGAGTCTCGGGTCCAGGCGGTGAAAGGTGTGATTGGCGAGGTGAACCTGGTCATCGAGGCCACCGGCTTTCCCGAGGCGGTGGGAGAAGGGCTGGAACTGGTCAAGACCTTCGGGAGATACCTGGTGATGGGAGTTTTCTCGGATCTGGGGCCGGTGCCCATTAACCCGAGCTTTATCGTTCGCAAGAATATGCAGCTTTACGGCTCTGTTTTCTGGGAACCCAAGCACCTGCATCGGGTGATTCAGCTGCTGGCCGCCCACAATGACACGCTCTCCCTGCAGGATGCCGTCACCCATCGCTATGGCCTGGCGGACGCCACCTCGGCACTGGAGGATGTGGAGGGTCTCAAGTGCGTCAAGGCGGTCATTGACCCCCTTCTTTAGACGTCGCTTGCTGACAACGACGCATGTATCATTTCCGGTCCGCGATCATCCATTGGATCCCTTACAGATCAAGCCCTTTGGGGTTGACACAGATGGGGTGGCTGAGCAAACATGAAGACGAGCGTAGGCTAAGACAACGTATGGAAGTTAAGTGTCTCATAGAAGGGATTTTCTGTGATTGAACCCTATCTGGCTTTTGCCGTCCAATCCAAAACCTACGGATGTACCAACCGGGCCGACATCAAAAAGAATCTGGCCAATCTGCTCCCCCAGGTTGAGGGTTGCCTCTACATGGGGGATGTACTCTACCCCACCAAGCTGATCGTCCTCTCCGAAGGCGCTTTGCAGGGATTTTATGATGAGCACAGCCGCATGGACCACGTGGAGGCGTGCAAAAAGATCGCCATCCGGATTCCCGGCGAGGAAACCGACCGGCTCTCCGAGGTGGCCAAGAAATGGGGCGTTTACATCGTGGCCCAGGCCAAGGCGCTGGAACCCGAAATTATCAAGGACCGCTTCTTCAATACCGCCTTCATCATCGATCCCAACGGCGAAGTCATTCACAAGCATCGCAAAGGACGCGTCTTCACGCCGGAGAGCACCACAACCCCTTGTGATGTCTATGATATCTGGAAGGAGAAGGTGGGATCAGGACTGGACGCCTTCTATCCGGTGGCGGACACGCCCATCGGGCGCATCGGAACCATGATCTGTTATGAGGGGTATTTCTGTGAGACGGGACGATTGCTGGCCATGAACGGCGCCGAAGTCCTGTGCCGGGGAGGGGATCTGGAGCACCATGCCCAGATCAGACTCTGGGAAGTCATGAACCGAGCTCACGCGGCCAACAACGGATGTTACGTGATTGCGGCCAACAATGGGCCCAAGTTCCATACCACCGACGAGTCCATCCCCTCGATGACCGGCTCCAGCGGTTCCGATACCATGATCGTCAACTACAAGGGCCAGATCATGTCCCGGGTCGATCGGCCCCACATCTCCTACGCCGCTGCGGTGATCAACATCGAAGAGATCCGAACCTTCCGGGCCAAGGGAATGATCAGCCTGCTTCCCCACGTGCCGGCCGAACTGTGGGGGGAGCTCTACC
>Ga0310123_10004552_pt1 | contig 10498 bp, 11 predicted proteins | sample CB6_AW_1057_MG_FD_203505 | JGI IMG/M metagenome (GOLD analysis project Ga0310123, IMG submission 203505) | Marine microbial communities from Western Arctic Ocean, Canada - CB6_AW_1057 | ecosystem: Environmental > Aquatic > Marine > Oceanic | place: Canada: Western Arctic Ocean | collected...
GTCTGCGTGTCTACACAGGTGCTGGTTTCGTGAAAGATTCCTCCGGTGGCGATCCGCATCATCAGTTTGCTCCGTCAGTGTCAAGTATTCCAGAACCGAAAAACCAAAAGTCAAACGTTCGCAGTATAGGCCAAACTGACAATACACATTCAGCGCCGGCCCGATTCAATCGAACACAAACTTCACTCGACCCGCCCGCGCTGCTCCGGCAGGCTGTGCAGTAGCCCGCGCATGTAACCGACCGCAAACGCGATGTACTGCTTCGGCAGCGGTTGGTCGCCGGTGATCTGCATGAGGTGATCGTAATCGATGATGCCGTCGTAACCGACTTCGTCCAGTGTGCGAAGCACCTGGGCCATGTCCATGTCGCCGTCGTCGACCATCGGCTCTGTAAATCCCTGGTGGGTAGGCAACGTGCCTCTAACGTTTCGAAAATGAACATGAAACAGCTTCCCCTGCCGGCCGAAGTGTCGAATGCCTTCAAAAACGTTCTGGCCCGATTCGTAACGAGTACCCACACAAAACGTGATGCCGTTGTGTTTGCTGGGGTTCTCGGAAAAGAGCCGGTCGAAATCGGCGAATCGACACATGATCTGCGGTATGCCCAGATACGAATACAGCGGCGGATCGTTGCCGTGCATCGCAATCACGGTTTTGCTGCCTTCGACCGTCGGCATCACCTGCCGATAGATGTTCAGCACCCCTTTCCAAAGCTGGTCGGAAGTGACCTTGTATTTGGGCTGCGGCTTGCGTGACTTGGAACGGGCGATGGAGAACCCGTAGAATCCGTAGCCGCCGCGACCCCGTTTGGGAATCGATCCGGCGTCGAAATTCCGCACGTGATTCTCCGCACCGCAGGATTGGATGCCGAACACCGGGATCTCGGCGTCGGCCAGCATCTCGCCGATTCGCTTGAGGTTGTCGATCTCTTTCTGTCCTTCCGGTCGGGCCAAGTGTGCATTCAGATACGTCGTTTGTCTGGTGTTGGCCCGCTCAATTTTCAGCCCCACCGCATCGAGCCGTTTGACGAACTCCTGGAAATTTGCCTTGTCGAGGCTGCCGTCTTCCCGGTAACCCTTGATCGAACTGATGAACAAGTCGACGTGGTTGACGCCGATCTGCTTGAAAAATCGCAAATCGTCGTCATTTTTACTGTTGAGCCAGCGCCGCAAGAACCGCACGCCAATCCGAATGTTGCTCTTGGGCCGGGCCGCTGGAGCGGCGTCATCGGCCGCTGCCGGCTGTTGTGCCAGACTACTGGCGGTTCCCAGCGCCACGGTTCCGAGCGCGGCCTGTTTGACAAATTCACGTCGTGTGGAGTCTTGCGGGTTGCTCATCAGTCGACCTTTCAAATGCCGTCGAAGATTAGAATGTCTGCAGTGGACGTCGGATGCCGACGAGAAATGATTGCGATGTTTCCCAGCGGACTTGTCGTTCTGGACAAAGCCAACCAGAACGATCCCAATGTAGCCGCCAACGACGACCAAAGCAACAATTTGCCGCTCAGTTGGAGCAACATCCCTATGTGATCACGGCTGAGAGAGATAGACTTCCAGCGGTCACGAATTGCGGATTCTGGGAGGGCGAAGCTCTCGCTGAGCCGCCCCAAACCACAAATAGCCGTTGCCTAACAGCCGGCTTTCGGCTCGGCAGGAGCCTCGCCCTCCCTCAATCTGTGACCGCGGCGAGGGTAGAAATAACCGATTGACTTCGGAGCGGTGGACGCAAAAGGGACCGGTCGGCTTGGTCTCCGCCGGCTATTTTGGTAGGAAGACGGGTCGAGCCATCAGCGCCAGCGACTTGCTGCGCACCAGTGGATGCGCCGGGCATTGGGCATTTCAGCGGGAATGAACTGTGACAATGAGCGACCGCAATCGTTTCCTCGGCATCACGGTCCTGGGCGACTTTATCCTCAGCGAAGGGGTCGAGTCCGTTTTGGAAAATCTGCAGCGAGTCGGTGCCACGGCGGTCGCCTGCAATCCCACCGTGACCGCGCCGGCCGAGGAGGGGACCGGCAGTTTCCAGCCGCCGATCGACGCCGGTTCTAGCCCGCGTGTCTTCGACCGCCGGTTGTTCGGGAAGACCTGTTTGTGGGTCCGCAGCGGTCCGAGCTATCGGCCCAACACCGCGTTCTACAAAGATTCTCCGTACCCGCCGCGGCGGGTCAACGATCTTACCGAAACAAATGGTGATCTGATCGGTCGATTTATCGACAAGGCGGCCGACAGCGGTTTGAAGGTCTATCTTCAGATCGGCGCCGCTCAGCCCTCGGGTCTGCGCGATGACGACAGGCCGCGATTGCCGAACGGCCAGATACCCGCCAAACGAATGGCCGACACGGCCTCGCTGGCCAGTCACGCCGTTCGAGCCTACAACCGGGCCTACATTCGCGACTTGCTGGAGGCGTATCCTCGGATTTCGGGATTCCGGCCGGACTGGCCCGAGTCTCCTTGCTACACATTGGGTGAAGCGTTTCAAGATTTTAGTCCGCACGTCAACCAATGGGCCGACCTGCACGGATTCGACTTCGAGCCGATTCAGAGACACGTCCGGGCATTTTGGGAATCATTGCACGGAGCATTGACGACGCAAGATCTGGTCGACTTTGCCGGTCACGGCCGCGGCACGTTTGCGATGATTTCACTTCTCAACCGAGTCCCCGCTGTGGGCGAGTGGTTGCGGCTGAAATCGGCCCTCTCGACCGACCTGCTTCGTGAGTGGAGGGAGGTCATCACCGAATTCGGCGGTGAAGATCGTGAATTGTCGACGAATGCCTTCATGCCGCCGTATAACTTGGTGACCGGGCTCGATTTCGCCACCGCTTCCGAGCTTTGTGATTCGATCGCTCCCAAGCTGTATACAATGCACTGGTCGCTGATGGTCAAGTTCTGGGGAGACGAGTTGCTGGCGGCCAATCCAGATTTCGACGAAACGGTGCTGGTGCGGGCGCTGGTCAATCTGATGGACCTCGCGGACTCCGGCGGCGGAACGAAGATCGCCGATTACGGATATCCGCACCCCGACCAGCCGCATCCAATTCCCGATGAACCCCAGATTCGCAAAATCGCACAGGTGCGAGCGGCGGTGGGGGATCGAGCGACTGTCTATCCCCTGGTACACGGTTACGGACCACCGAGCGACTTCCGCCGGCGATTACAACTCGTGGCCGACAGCAATGCAGACGGTGTGTGGATCAACCGCTACGGTTACCTGGGTGATGAAAAGCTCGACGCGATCGCTGCCGTCTGGCGATAATGGCGGAATATCTCAAGTCAACCTGCGGCCATGCACGGGAAATCGTTGAACTGCGAAACAATGAGACGCGGGACGTAGCAGCCATGAACGTAGTCGGGGATGTTTCCTGTCCCAACCGAGTCGTCGTGACCGGCATTGGAATGGTCACGCCGCTGGGATCGGACCGCGAATCGAGTTGGCGGCTGTTGAAAGCCGGTGTCAGCGCAACACGCTGGCTGAAGCCTGAGGAACTTGGTGAACGCATCCACGACACGAAACCCTCGTGGGGGAGTGTTCGCTTTGCTGGTGCACCGGCTTGTCTCGGAGAGCCTTGTGCGGACACACAGCGGCCGGAGGCGTTTTCGGAATTGGTGATCAAGCTGGCGCTGCGGGCCGCCGAAGAAGCGGTTGCCGATGCGCGGCTTGACCTGCCCCGGTTGGATCTCGATCGGATCGGCTGCGTGATCGGAACCAGTAAGGGCGGCCTGCGGAGTTTCTCTCGCGCCTTCGAGCAGCATGGCCACGACCCCAATGCCATCTCCCCGTCCGACTGGATGCAGTTTTTACCCAACGCTTCGGCCGCAGCGGTCTCTAAGCACTTCGGCCTGCGCGGACCTTCGTTATGTCCGGTGGCTGCTTGCGCCACCGGGCTGGCAAGCCTGGTGCGTGGTTTTGAACTGGTGCGCAGCGGCACCTGCGACGTGGTGTTGGCCGGCAGCAGTGATGCGTCGCTTCAGGAGTCGATCCTGGCGTCGTTTCACCGCATGGGCGTAATGGCCCGACAGTTCCACCAACCGGCGACCGCCTGCCGCCCCTTCGATCGGTACCGCAATGGTTTTTTGGTCGGCGAAGGTGCCGCGGTGCTGGTGATGGAACGCTACGAACAGGCCCTCGCCCGAGGGGCTGATTTGTACGCCGAATGGTTGTCAGCCGGACTGGCAACCGATCCAGTCGGAATCACGCGACTGGACGATCGGGCAGCAGGACTGACACGGCTCATCCGGGATGTGTTGCGGAGGGCGACGTTGACGTCTGCCGAAATCGACTATGTCAACTTGCACGGGACGGCAACCATCCAGAACGATCTGTGCGAGACAACGGCACTCAAAGCAGCGCTGGGCCCGGCCGCCCGAAGTGTCCGCTGCTCGAGCTTGAAAGGAGGAATCGGCCATCTGCTCGGCGCAGCCGGAAGCGTTGAGATGGCGGCCTCTTTGTTGGCCATTCGCGACCGCACCATTCCTCCCACCGTCAATCTTGAGCAGTGCGGCGACGGCTGCGATCTTGACTACACTCCCAGACACGCACAGACCGAGCGCATTGAAAATTTTTTGAAGTTGTCGCTGGGTTTTGGAGGTCATCTGCTGGCCGCGGTCGTTCGCGCCGTCTGAATATCGGCGGCCTCGAATCTCCCAACTTGGCCGACGTCATCAACAGGCGCAAATCGTCGACGATTTCGGCAAGAAAGTCGCAACGCCTTTTTACCACTTTTCTTGCGCGAGTTGAGGATCGCCTCATGAATAATCCGGGTCAATCACGCGGTGTGACTTCTGAAACCGTCTTCAAGAACTCCGCCGGCCATCAGCGAATACGATTCACAGATTTCGCGGATGTCGTCGCGGGCTATGAAATAAGCATCAATCACTTTCTTATCCCACTGGTTTCCCGAGCCGCGCCTGAAGATCTCTTTAATTTTTTCCAACGGCATTCCTTTGCGGTACGGCCGGTCGCTGACCATGGCATCGTAACTGTCGGCGACCGCTAGAATGCAGGCCAACAGCGGGATTTCTTCCCCCATGAGCCCGTCGGGGTAACCGCGGCCGTTGTAATTCTCGTGATGATGCCGCACTCCTGGAAGGACCTTGTGCAAATTTTGAGATCTTTGAAGATCGAATATCCGATCATGGGATGTTGCTGAATCTGCTTGAACTCCTCCGATGTCAGTTTACCGGGCTTCTGCAGAATGCGGTCGGCGACGCCAATCTTGCCAACGTCGTGCAGTAAACCCGAAAGATAAATGTCGTGCAGGTCATCGTCGGGCAGCTTGAATTCCTCGCCGAGCTGTCGGCCGACGAGCGCAACCCGCACACTATGACCGCGAGTGTAAAGGTCTTTGGCATCGAGCGTGGAGACCAGTGACCGCACGAAGTCCAGCAGCAGATCGCCGTGCTGCTGATACAGGTCGATGTTACGGACGTGCGTGACAAGAATCGTGGCGACCGAGTTGAGCAGCCTGGCCTCAATGGTGCCGAACTCACGCCGGTCGGGTAAATTGCAGCTTAGAATCCAGCCTTTGCGATGGGTGCCCTCAGCAACAGGAACGATCACGAAGTTTTCCAAGCCGGGAAAACCGGCACCCAACAGCGTCCCTTGGATGTGGTTCTTCACCAGCGGACGGGACCAGTCGGAATCTTCAAAATGGGAGATTAACCGGGCCATACCCAGTTCGTCGAACGGCAGCTTCCCCTTGACGAAGGACAACGGAGCGTCGTTTCTCTCTTCAATCCAGATCACGTTGCCGGCTGCTGACGACCTGCGTCTGGAGGAGATGTTGCCCGACCGCTGGGCCGCGGCGCATCCCGAGGCAATCCTCACACATCGACTCGAAGAATCCCGATCCAAAGCGGCCCGCACCCAACGGCGTCGAACCCATCGTCAAGTCCGTTCGAATTAGCCACTCCGTTCCATTCTCGCCAACATGACCACGGACAGGACGGACGCGTACGCTGGAGCACGTTGACGGCGTGCTTGAGGAAACGGGCATCGATCCCTGCCGTCTTGAACTGGAAATCACCGAAAGCGCCATCATCGACGACGACCGCACGGCGGCCGAGAGGTTTCGCGAACTCAGGAAGCGCGGCATCCGACTGAGCATTGACGATTTTGGGATGGAATACTCGTCGCTGAGTTACCTGCAGAGATTTTATTTGACGTGCTGAAAGTCGACCGCTCTTTCGTCAGCCGTCTTAGTAAGACCGACGAAAATTCCGACGTCTTTGTGAAGATGATCGTCATACTCGCTAGGACGCTGGGTATGGAAGTTGTGGCAGAAGGCGTGGAGACGGAAGAACAGTTGCGGATTATGCAGCAGTTGCGTTGCGAGTTCGGGCAGGGATACCTGTTCTCAAAGCCGCTGGATCAAGCCGAATTCGCCGCACTGATGTACCGAGAGTCGTTGTGCCAGAATACGCACCGCAAAGCTGATGACGACAGTGACGATTTTTCCGCGGCCGATCATTCCCGTCATCTGAATCCCATCGAGGTCGAATAGCGAATGTACGGTCTCGTCTTCATCATGGCGTACATCTGCGTTGGAATCGGGTTCGGTGTCTCGCTGATGATTGAGCGCTACAACAGACGCATCGTGGGCACGTCCGCCGGAGCCGCTCACCTCGACGATACCTCGGGCGAGTTGAATTCGGAAATTGAGACGGAAATTATTCAGGAATTGGAGGCGGAACCCGTTCAGTAACTAACACTGGAAGTCAACAGCAATGTCGATCGCCACTCGTCCCGTGTCGCGAAGATCAGCCAGAATTATGACCTAAACACCGTCACCGACCCCAAAACTGTGCTCAAGGCGGCCAAACTGCTGGCCGAAGCGAATAAGGAACTGCAGCACGACCTCGCAGTGGTGAAAGAAGACATCCGCATCCAGAATCGTCAGTCGCAGTCGTACATGAATCAGGCCCGCACCGACGACCTGACCGGTCTGCCCAACCGCCGAGCGTTCGAGCAGGAACTGCGTCGCCACCGCGCGCATTGGGAGCGGCAGAAAACGCCGCTGACGCTCATCCTGCTCGACGTAGATTACTTCAAGCGATTCAACGACTACCACGGCCATCAGACGAGCGACGTGGTTCTGCAGGAAGTTGCGGCGATTCTCGAAAAGCCGGTTGGCGAGATGGGCATCGTCTGCCGCTACGGTGGCGAATAATTCGGCGTCATCCTTCCTGGATCAACGCTGGAGCAGGGAATAATCTACGCAGAACGCATCCGGAGCGCCGTCGCCGACAACACCATCACTGTCGACAACTCGAAGCTGCGCGTCACGATCAGTGCCGGTCTCGCGCAGGCCCTCGAAGACGAAGGGACAAAGGACCTCGTGAAGCGGGCCGACGAGGCGAAGAACGCCGGCCGCAACTTCACCTGCTTCCACGATGGAGAAACCATTCGTCGTGTCAATGAAAATCCAGCCAAAGTCCCATGCGCACCCAGTGGCACATCATCAGAGGCAGTCAGTTGAGAACATTGCAACGCGGACCACTTTCAGACATACCGAAAGTCCCCTCCCCCCGGTTTCGGCCTCCATCAGCGCAGACGCCTTTCTGACGACACCGGCACATCGTTTTCCCGCGGTCCCCAGTCGTCGGGCCAATCCACCGTGGATAAATCCTTCGTCAAAGGATGCCACATATCGACGGGTTGTAGGGTCAGGTCTCGATGGTTGGGCCGATCCAGGTTTGCGGGGAGTGGCTGGTGGCGTCCGGGAACACCCAGAACCAGGGTGCGCGGCGGCACATCTTTGGTCACGACGGTCCCCGCCGCCACAAAACTCCGCGCGCCGACCGTGACGCCGGGCAGAATGGTCGACCCGCCGCCAATCATCACGTCGTCCTCAATCGTGGCACCTTTCGGGGTCGGCATCTGCTCGCAGCGTCCCGGCCGGCGATCGTTCAGAAACGTCACCCCGGGACCCACGAAGACATGATCACCAAACCAGGTCCGCGACGGAATGTACGTATGCGCCATAATGCGCACCCCGTCACCCATGCGGACAATGCCTTCCAGAGTCGTGTGATTGAAGATGGTCACGTAGTGACCCATGCAAACTTTCGCCCGAATCACGGCGTAGTGCCCCGTCTGGAAATAGTCACCCGCCGTCACATCTCCGTAGATCACGGTTCCCTGACGCAGAATTCCGTGTTGGCCGATCCGCGCCGGACCGCAATCCGAGTGATATCGAAACCCAATTGTCACATTAGGATCGATCATCGTTCCCGCTCCGACAACGGCATTCTCGAATTGCGTTTCTGCGTCCAGCTTCTGATGATCCGTCCGGCCCGACATACGAAAATCTCCTGATTCACTCAAACCGTAAACTGCAATCCGTGGTCAGACGTCTTTCCCTTTGACAGTTTGAGCTATTTCGTGCTTGAAGTCGAACGGCATCCCTCGAATTTTCAATCGAATACGTGTGCAGGGGCCCCATCGACATCCGTTCAGAACGGATCTTGCACCGTGGCCCGCCCGAAGGCATAATCAACAGAAGCAACCGCGTGTCGCTGCGAGATCCGAGCCGTTCATTGCGACACGCTGTCGTCGTGAAATATGTTGGACGATTCCATTTCAAAATTGGGCGTGGTCTCCGTGTCCTTCATCCCACAACCTATCTTCATCTGTCGGATTGCTCAAGAATGATGCCGACGACCCAAGTCGTCCGGTGCTCTTCGATGCCGAGAGCGGAAGTTTCTCGCTAAAACTGTCATCCACGCTCGTTGTCAAAAATGCAAAATGCCGCATGTGCGGCGGCCACGCGAAGACGCCACTCCAGAGAGGTCTACCATCGTGTACCTGTGGTGCGTTGCAGCGATGGTTGGAAGACACGTCTGTACCCGTCGAATATGGTACCGTCGCAGTCGACTTGTTTGTCTTGATAATGTCATCCGACGACTGCGCTGCATTGGTATTGTGGTTTTGTCCCGTTTGTGGTGGACGGGCACCCGATGCCATCAGATTTCGAGGCTCACGAACATTGTGGAATGCAGCGTTGCAGCGAATCCGCCGATTTATGTCTTGGTCATGCACGACCGCCCAACAATGAATCGCCCGCTGAGGGCCTTCGGCCACAACTTCGCACTTGCTTCAACGTGCGTCCCGTTGGAAAATCAACTTTTCCTCGACGCTGGTTGCCTTCGTTGAGGGCGGTGTCGGGCATTCAGAACGTTGGGTGAACGATTCCAAGAATCTCCCCATACAAACGATCAATAACGTATGTCCGGCGTGGAAGCCGCGTCTTTCGTTGTGCCGAAGAGCGTATTCCCTTCCACGAGGGCTTGAGAATGGAGATGTTTCCCATGAGGGCACTTCTTTTTCTTCTCAATCACCCAAAAACCTGTTGAACAGCGGGATAACCACAGGCCGGGTTGCTGGTTCGCCAGCCTGCTGACCACCCAGCAGAAAGGCTGAAGTGCTGTGGGATCGCGGCAAGGTACGACAAAGAAATTGATCTGCCCCATTTTCTGTACCACGCTTTATGAGAGTTCGGGTTGGGTAATCGTCGTTGTGTTTTCTACGGGATTCGGCTGAGCCCCGTCCGCCGTCGCCTCGGCCTGCGCCCAGTCCGCTGAGGACGGGGCGAAGGTGGTCGGGGCGGCCCCCGTTTGTTGAGCTTGAGCTGAGAGTAAACCCGCTGCAAACGCCGACGGAGTCTGGTAGCCCAAACTGCTGTGCGGACGCTCCCACTTGTGTTCATCCAAACGGCGGCGCGCAAACCAACGGGCCTCCGCCAGATTCATGAACTCTTCCATGTTCAACAACTCGTCCCGCAAGCGGCTAAAGAACGATTTCGCAAAGCCGTTTTCCCATGGTGAGCCCGGATCGATATACAACATCTCCAGACCCGCCTGCTCGCCGTGGCACTGAATTACTTTGGCAATAAACTCAGGGCCGTTGTCACTTCGAATGTGATGCGGAACTCCTCGCGTCAGAAACAGGTTCGTCAGAATGTCCAGAACACGATCGGACGTAATGCTGCGGTCCACTTCCAATGCCAGGCACTCCCGTGTGTACTCATCGGTGATCGCCAGCCACTTCAACGGCTGCCCCTTCGCCATCCGGTCGTGAATGAAGTCCCACGTCCACACGTGATCCTTGTGCTTCGCCCGGCGACGCACGCAACTGTAGCCGTTGTGGCTCAAACGACGCTTCTTCCGCACTTTCCGAGGCACTTTGAAACCATCCCAACGCCACAGACGATAGATTCGCTTGAAGTTCACCCGCCAACCCTCCTACCGAAGTTTGGCCGTCGTCATCCGATAACCGTAACGCGGATACCGCCGCACCAACTCGTGCAGCCGTGCCACCAACTGCCGCTCGTCTGCCGAGACCGCCTGGGCCCCGTAACGCTGCGTGCTCCGCGGCTGACCAAGAACCTGACATGCCCGACGTTGCGACACGTCCGTACTCTGCTGGACGTGCTCGACCGCCACTCGACGCCGCGCCGGGCTCAGTAGTTTCCATCCAGGGCCTCCTTCAGAATGTCCTT
>Ga0310123_10004553_pt1 | contig 10498 bp, 5 predicted proteins | sample CB6_AW_1057_MG_FD_203505 | JGI IMG/M metagenome (GOLD analysis project Ga0310123, IMG submission 203505) | Marine microbial communities from Western Arctic Ocean, Canada - CB6_AW_1057 | ecosystem: Environmental > Aquatic > Marine > Oceanic | place: Canada: Western Arctic Ocean | collected...
CCGGATAACCGTGTGCCAGTGGCAAGGCGTTGGTTAACCGCTCGTAGTGCTCGTCGTCCAGACTCCAGTCCCCAACTACCAGGTTTTCCTCGAGATGTTTCACGTAGCGCGGGCCGACCAAGACCGACGTAACCCGCCGGTCGTGTAGCAACCAAGCGAGCGCGACCTGGGACGGCGTCTTGGACGTTTCCTCGGCAACAGCCCTCAGGTGGTCCAGCAGATCAAACGCTCGATCACTATAGTAGCGTGGAATATCAATGTTCTTGCGGTACGAGATGCGCGAGCCTTCGGGCGGCTCTTGATCGCGCTGATATCGCCCACTAAGGAATCCGCTGGCTAGTGGGCTCCAACAAAGTAGTCCCATACCCTGGTCGGCGCACGCCGGTAGAATCTCGCGCTCAACGTCGCGGCGCACCATGTTGTACATGAATTGGCCAGAGATGAAACCGTCCAGGTTCATGCGTTCGGCAATCGCGTTTGCTTTTACAACCTGCCAAGCGTAGTAGTTACTGCAACCCACGTAGCGCACTTTGCCCGCACGCACAAGTTCGCCCAGCGTGCGCATCGTCTCCTCCATCGGCGTAAACCAATCGGGTCCGTGCACCTGGTACAGGTCAATGTAATCGGTGTTCAGTCGTCGCAGAGATGCATCGACTGCTTCCACGATGTGCTTCCGCGACAAACCTTTTCCGTTCAGAGTTTTGCGGAGCTGAAACCAACACTTCGTTGCCAGGACGAGATCGTCTCGCTGGTATGGTCGGATCGCTTTGCCCAGCATCTCCTCGGACAGGCCACTGCTGTACATGTCCGCCGTGTCGAAGAAATTCCCACCGGCCTCCACGTATCGCTTGGTCATTTCATTGGCCACATCCTGATCGCAACCCCAATCCTGCATGCCAAACGTCATGGTACCAAAGCAAACACGCGAGACGAGCAAGCCGGAACGGCCCAAATATCTGTATTGCATTGTGGCTGACTTCCCAGGTGTCAGAGCCGCGATCAAACGTTCAAAGTAGGTGGGTCACCCATAGGGTCCAACTTACACCGTAAAGCCCGTTCAAATCAACTCGCTCACTGGTTCGCGGTGGTCAAGCAGATAGTTCGGTCGGCCAGCAGGATCGTTTATGGTTGTCTTCTGTGGATCAATCCCCAATTGATGGTAGATGGTGGCAAACACATTTTGATAGTGTATCGGTCGGTCTTGAGGTTCTTCTCCCAAGCGGTTCGTGGAACCGATGACTTGACCCATCCGCATTCCCCCACCGGCGAGCAAGGCACACGAGGCGCGTGGCCAGTGGTCGCGGCCGGCGCTCGCGTTAATGCGTGGGGTGCGTCCGAACTCGCCCCAGGCGATTACTGTCACATCGCCCTCCAGGCCACGGTCGTGCAGGTCCTGGACCAGTGCAGTGATCCCCTGATCGAATCGAGGCAGTTGCTCGCGAAGTCTGGAGAAATTGGCAGCGTGCCGATCCCAGCTGCCAAACGAAAGCGTGACGCAACGCACCCCAGCCTCGACCAGTCGGCGCGCTACTAGGAACTGGTCCATCCAGTGAGGGCCGGCATCTTCACCAAATGCTGGATCCGCGCTGCCGCGGCCGTATCGGTCCCGCAACTTGGGGTCTTCGCGCTCGATGTCGAGCGCCTCCACAAGTTGATTCGAAGAAAGTAATTCAAACGCGCGCCGTTTAAAGACATCCATCGAATTCAAGTCGCCAGTCCAATCCACCGCACGCCGGAAGCGATTGACTTGGGCGAGCATCGCCCGGCGGTCGGACAACCGCTCGAGTGAAATCCCATCCAATTGATAGGAGGATGTCCCCTGCTCCGTAGGCTGTAACGGCGCATGTGCGGGCCCCAGGAAGCCGGGCAGCCCGGGATTCGAATACGGCGTGTGCTTGGTCTCGATCGTCAAACCGACAAACGGTGGCATTGCGTCGACGACCGGGCCTTGCTGCTGGGAAACCACGGCACCCAACGATGGCCGACCTGACTGCCGCTTGCCCTGGCTGATCGGATATCCACTCATGCACACATCAGAAGCATGTTGATCCGGACCACCATAAAGCGAGCGGATAATGGCAAATTTGTCCATCATCGTCGCCAGAAGTGGTAAGTGTTCGCAAATCTCGATGCCGGGCACGTTGGTCGGGATCGGCTTAAACTCACCGCGGATTTCCGCCGGTGCGTCCATCTTCAGGTCATACATGTCCTGGTGAGACGGCCCGCCCGATAAATAGATCATGATAACGGCCTTGTGGCCCAGACCCCGGCCGGTGCCGGTCGCATCCGCCTGCGACTCGGCCCTGAGAAGGTCGGGCAACGATAGACCACCCAGCGCAAGTCCACCGATCTTCAAAAAATGGCGCCGGGTAGAACCTTGGCACAAAGACCGACGACGACCTAGGATACTCAGCATCTTGGACCTCTCTCAATCTGCGTGCGTCTACACAGTGTCAAAGTCAACACGTTTTGACCCATCTAATAGAACGTGACTATTTTAGCAAGATCCCCCGGGTCCCCAGACACCAATCCCGTCGGTGACAGGATGTTCGTCGTACAGATGACTCGCAATCCTCGTAACCACTTTACAGGTTAGCACTTTCGCTCGCGACGGTGCCAGGAAAAAGTTGCCCGAACCGATGATACTCGCCCTCGACGGCCCCGGCCGATTGTGCTAACTTAGTGTTTTGGCTACCTTTGTATTGCGATCAAGAAACAACCATGTTCGCCATCATTCGAGAAAGCGGTCGGCAGTTCAAAGTCGAAAAAGGCCAGGAGATCAACATCGACTTCCGCGATGTGTCCTCGGGCGAACAGTTGACGTTCGACAATGTCCTACTCGTTTCAGGCGAAGATGGCGTGTCGATCGGCACGCCAACCGTCGGCGGCGCCAATGTGACCGGTGAAGTTCTCGGTCCCGAGTTGGGCAAAAAGATCGTTGTGCAAAAATTTCGGCGCCGCAAAAATTCGCGCCGTCGCACTGGACACCGGCAGATGTTCACCCGCGTGAAAATCAACAGCATCAACGCGGAAGCTTAGCTGAGATTTTTTTCCCGCCATCTTTCTGCCAGCTCAATCCCGGTCCAGCAGCCGATCCAAACCGCGCAGAATTCCCCGGTCGATAATCCCCTGGACCGCGTCTGGGATCAGTTCGGTCGCGATATTGGCAATGGCGCTTTCGTCGATGTCCGGATCGTTAAGTGTACCGCGGATAGGAATTTGAATGACTTTTCCTTTCCAGCTTGAGAAAATGCTACCCTCACGAATCCACGTTTCGGGTATCTGAATTTCGGCCACGAGGTCAAGCGTTTCGTCAAGCCCTACCGAGCCGCTGGTGCGGATCGGCATGTCTCCCAGCTGGACGCGCATGTCTTGATGATGAACCCGACCACCCGTGAGGCGGAATTTCACTTTTTGCTCGGTCATTGTGAGGCGTGGATCACTGGAATCGATGCCGGCCAACGGCTGACGGCGGGCGATGATGCGAATGCGGCGCACAATGTCAATAAACGGTTCGGCCAGCGGACCGGGGCGCACGTCTCCGGAGTGAATCGTAGCCACTCCCTGGATGTCACTATCGTGGCTATTCTCCAAAGGGACTCGGGCATGGTCCAAGTCGACGGACAGTTGTCCATCGATCCGCGTCGCATCTGCCAGCAACGGCGCAACGTATTTCAGCCATTCGTTGCACATCTGGCGAGTGATCGAAATACGATCCAATACCGTTCCCGGTGCGACTATCAGCAGTGAAGGAACTTGTTGGAAAGTGATCTCGGGCGTGCAGCGCAGATACCCATCGTTGACCGATATTTCGATTGGTGAAAAGGATACGATTTGGTTGGCTAGTCTGGCCCGCAAATCCGCGGGTCCCAGGATCAAACCGTAAGCATTTCCGGAATTCCACCCGCAGCCTCCTGTCACCAACAGTTTGGGCGGCACAACGGATGTGGACGACGAGGGACGGTTGGCCTTGTCTGCCAAAGGTCCTTTCAGAGTGAACGGATGCTGTTTCTCTCCCACCAATTCCAGTCCCGGACCGACGTAACCGCGCAACGACTGGACAATTTGGCCAACGTCGTACCGGATCTGCCCGGAAACGTCGGCCACACGTGAATCAAGCACATTGCTGATCTGGCCAGTCGCACTGACGGCAAGCAGTTCCGATTGGACACAAAATCGTTGCAAGTGAAAAGTTTCCGTGTCCTGGTCAAGAGATCCACTCCCGGTGAATTGCAATCGCTTCTCTGACCATATCGGCTCCCAGGCGACCACTTGGCTGACGGGAAGTGCCGCAGACGACACGCTCGCGACGCCGGGATTTCGCTCGACGACCAAGTTTTCCACGTGAGTGGTCCATTCAGCCTGGGTCGTTCGGCCTTGATGGGCAAGCTGCAGTTCACCAGTCAGCTGACCAGAAAGACGTTGTGTTGCGTCCTCGCCTCGCGGCTTCATCCATCGGGAAAGCCGAGCCAGATCTGCCCGGTACTTGACCCTGCCTTGTGCCGCCGGCGCGGCGTCCTCCGGAACCTCAATCTGCAGGTCATCAATTTTACAAGAAACCGAAGTGCACCGAAAAACCGCTGATCCCGCGGTGAGTTCTCGCTGGTGGCCGGCCAGACGGCCTGTCGTTTCCAGGATGACCACCGATTCATCAATATTCCAGGAAGCGTTGCTCGCAATGACGGAGCCAAGTTCGATTTTGCTCGATTCGATGTGGGCAATTTCATCCGCCAAGTTGACGTGGGCCACCCCTGACAATGTGCCACGGATATCCCACTTACTAAGATCCACCCAGGGACGCAACCGCGATGTCCACCGGCCGAGATCACCGGAGATTGCCAAATCTACAGGCCAAGTAGCCGACTCGTCGGTGTAGTCAACCGGTGACATCAGTTGGGCCGTCAGTTGATCCTCACCCGCCAAGAAACGAAAACTGGCCGTGTCGACTCGCTGCAGGCCCTTCTCACCGGTCGTCCCGGTCGCGTTTAGATTCATCGTGAGCTGGCGTTCCACCCACGGCCACACCTGAACTACGTTTGTCGCGCCCTGTTCGTCGGGGGGAATGTAAAACTCGAAGTCCTCCGCCACGATCGATCCATTCACCACCAGCGGTTCACCCTCCCGGCACTGCCAACTCAATTGTGCCCGCACGTTACCTGCCAATTGCCAGCGATCCACGTCGACGAATTGTCCCAACTGGTCAACAAACCGGTTGAGATCACACATGGCGGTAAAGTTCGCAGCATCCAGTGTGACCTGACCGTGGGCTTGCAGGAAATCGGATTGGCAGACCAGTTGATCGATGACGACCCCCGTTGGGTCATCGTGCGATGCGAAGGTCACCGAGATCGGCTGCTGCCAGGAAACCGCCTGTCCGCCCGCCTGTCCAACGAGGTTGCTCGAATCGAGACGGCCAAACCACTTCCGCCCGCTCCCCGCGTCGCGGCTGGTAAAATGAAGCCGCATGTCCCCCGAGGTAATCTGAGTGCCTTCTCGAATATTCAGCGTATGGGGCAATAACTCGGCCAGCCGGGCTAGATCCACGGTGGCCTTCACCACACAATCCCTGTCGGCAAAGAGTCGGGTCCAGCCGCTCTGCTGACCGTCGGCCATATCCACAGTCCCTTGCGAAGCGACTGTGGCAAAGTCGGTTTTGACGTTTATCTGGTCCGCCACAATCAAAGTGTCGGCAACCCGCAATTGACCTTCGACAATCACCGCATCCAAGTGGAGTATGTCACTCCCCAGTTGCTCCACAGAAGTCAGTTCAAACTGGTCAAGATGCAGTGCGACGTTGACAGCAGTTGTCGGTTCGTCCGCATCTGGAGACATTGTTTCACCAGGTTGAAAAAGAATGTCCCCGGTCAACGTACCTGATAGTTGAGCATCGGGACTGCGGCAGCGCAGGAACGGTTCCACAATATCCAGTGGCACGGATTGGACATGAATTCGAACATTGTTGCCTACGGTCTGAGCCGAAATCGTCCCGCTTTGCTGACGGTCATTCGACAAGTTTCCCGATCCGCTCAACTCGAATCCGGGAACTGAGTCAGGCAATAGCAGGACCATCAGGTTAACGTCCTCGATCAACCATTGGCGATTCGACTGCGAATCATCCAGAACAACGTGCGCGTCCTCCACCTCGATCTTGGCGCGGATGTCAGTGAGAAAGGATTCTTTTTTCGGGTCCTGATTGCGGATGTCCTCGAGATTGCTGGACGTGTTCCGCACGCGCACGTGGACTTCGGGATCCCGGATATGAAATGTACCGAGATCGGTTCGGTCCAGCAGTAGCGCCGACAACGATTTGTCGCCGGTGATTTCTGCGATGGACAGCATCAGCTCGCCATCCGAATCAGTCGCCTCGACATCCCGCAAAACGATCGGCGACATCCATCCGAGCCGAGCCGAGCCAATGGCCACTCGCCCATCCAGATCGGGCACGGCCCACGTAATCAATTTGTCTTTGAGGGACGTCCGCGCTATGATCGTAGGAGCAAACCAAACAAGCGCGATGAGCAGCAGACCGATAATCTGCCACCTGCCACGATGTTGTCTTGGTGCGTCCAGGTTTCCGCGTGGCATTGTGCACCAGTCCTCTGAACTGCTCCCACTAGACCGGCATCCGTCGTAACGGATCGCAACTCAAAGATAAACGCGGGTTTGTTTCAACCGTCCTAATTATCAGACTTTGCCATTTGGTCAGCTTGCTCGGTGCATCTTGCTGCTTTGGCAGCGTTAAGAAGCGGTCGACCAAACACAAACAAAGGTCTTTGCCTCACAAGTCATCGTCGTTCCAAAAGAGCTGAACATATCCGGCCTCTTCCTTCCAATCCCGAGCTAGCTTTTCATTTGCCTAGGCAAACACCTGCAGGGCAATTTGTCGAGCTTGATGTAGAGAAATACGCGAACCGCGCTGGCAGCAGGAAATGCCATGTTTCCTTCCGTGAAAAGAGTGTCGTGATCAGAAAACGGAGAAATTCGTTATCGGTTTATCTTCCCGCTCCTACCGAAATATTCGAGGGCACGCGATGCTCTACGCGCCTGAACACGCTCCGTTGCCACCTATCTACGGTCCCACAAACCTGCCCCACGCTAAACCGTCTCCGGCACCACGAACGGCTCGCGATAGGCTCGTGTCAGCAGCGCATTCGCCTGGTCGTCACCCAAGAACCTTTCAGTTTTCGCGTCGAAGTCGAGAACACGTCCCACGTTGCAGACAGCTTTATCCAGCGTGACGTCGACCGCTTGCAGATTGTCGCGCAGTGTCTGGAATGCTTCACCGACTTGCACGTTGTCTCCCAGACATTCGCATTTTTCCTTGTCGAACGCGGCAGGCTCTCCCAACTGATAAGATATGTTGCCCAGATGACACAGTGCGCTGGAGTAATGTCCGACTTCTGCATCGCAGTTTATATCTTCGGCGTTGCGGCTGCGCATGGCGGAAATGAAGCTACCAAAGCACCCCCCAGGTGTGACGGAACCCTCTCCTTCGACAGGTACCGGGTCGCCACCGTTTTTCGGGTAGAACTTCCAGCCCACAATTTTTCCCTCGGTGGTGTAGAATTCATTGCTGACGTTTCTGGGCGGCGCGCCTTTTTCTTTTTCCACTAGTCCACGGGTCTCGAAGACCAGCAGCACGTCGCCATACTCGAACACCGACAGCTGCATGTTGGGGGTCTGGCCCTGGTCGGACCAGTTCTTCTCTCCGGGCGCGAAACGGCCACCCAGACTCCACACCTTGTTGGGCATTGTTGCATCCTTGACCGCCCACCGCGCAACGTCCATTTCGTGCACACCCTGGTTGCCCATGTCGCCGTTACCTGTGTCCCAGAACCAGTGCCAATTGTAATGAACCAGATTTCTGTGGAACGGCTGATCGGGCGCGGGACCCAGCCAGAGGTTGAAATCGAGTTCAGCAGGAGGCGCCGCATTGGGCTGAAATCCGATCGACCAGCGCGGCTTGCAACAAAACCCTTTCGACACAAGTAGTTTGCCGTACTTGCCGGACTGAATGGCGTTGATTTGTCGCGCACGCGCGGGATCGCTGCGCTGCTGCGTCCCATGTTGTACTACACGGTTGTAGTTTCGTGCGGCTTCGACCAGTTTGCGGCCTTCATACACGTTGTGGCTGATTGGCTTCTCGACATACGCATCTTTGCCGGCCTGGCAAGCCCATATGCCGATCAGTGAATGCCAGTGATTACAGGTCGCCACGGAGACTGCGTCCAGATTCGGGTCATCCAACGCGCGGCGCACATCCTGAACGCATTGAGGTGTGTTACCCCCCTTGGATTGGACCTGCTCCGTGCGCGGGCCGAACAAACGGCTGTCAGGATCGATCAAGTAAGTGACATCGACTTGTTTCATGCCGGCAAAGGCACCAATGTGCGCGCTGCCACGGCCGTTGATCCCGGCCACACCGATGCGGATCGTGTCGTTGGCGCCGATCACACGTCCGGACGCTTTGGTTCCGGCGACGGTAAACAGCGGAAACGTCGTGCTGGCGGCGGCGGCCTGCAACAACTTGCGGCGATTAAATTTCGACATGCTGGGATCCTTTCACACTGCTGGCAATTCGTATGGTTTCCGATATTTCTTAGTCAGCATCGCGTTGGCCGCATCGCTGCCCACAAACTGCTGGGATTCCGGGTCGAATTCCAGGTTGCCGCCCGTACGGTAAGCAATCTCGCCGAGATGCACCAGGGCACACGACGCGTGGGCAATTTCAACCGACGCGTTGGGTGTCGAGCGAGCGCGAACCGCCCGCAGAAAATCTTGCTGGTGCTCGACGTAACCGCGGTTGCCACGCGTCAGTTTCAACTCGGTCGGTCCCGGTTTGCCTTTCCTACCAAGGAACGCGGTGAACGCACCACGGCGGGAAAATACCATGTACCCTTCCGTGCCGTAAAACACGTTTCCATTATCAAACCCGTGTAGGCCATATTCGGTAAAGGGATAGTTTTCGTAAATCAACAAGCGTCCGTCGGGATACTCGTAAGTCACATGCATGTTGTCCGGGTACTCACTGACGTGCCCGTGCAACTTCATGCGGCCGCCACGAGCCGTGACGTATTTGGGCAACTCCGGATCACCCAATCCCCAGCGGGCCATGTCCAGATCGTGGATGCCGTCGTCGCCGATCTCACCGTTGGCATAGTCGCGAAACAGACGCCAGGAGACATGGAAGCGAATGGGGTTAAACGGACGATTCGGCGCCGGGCCCAGCCAGCGGTCATAGTCGACTTTCGCGGGAGGTTCGCTGTCCGGCACAGGGCGCTGGACTTCGCGCAGCTCCGCAGTCCAAGCCCGTGCAACCTTGACCTCGCCGATAATTCCCTCAGACAGCAGCTTGCCGGCTTGCATCGTCACCGGGCTACTGCGCATCTGCGAACCCTGCTGTATCACGCGCCCGTGCTTCCGCGCCGCCGCGATCAGCAGTTTCCCTTCATTGTAGACGTGCGAGATGGGCTTTTCCAAGTAAACATCCTTGCCCGCGGCCAACGCGGCCAACGCGATGGGTGCGTGCCAATGATGCGGTGTGGCAATAAACACCGCGTCGACACTCTTGTCGGCGATGACGTCTTCATAAGTTGCGGTCCGCTTCGGCGCCGTTGACTGGAACGCTCCAATCGGACCCGACAGCTTGTCCATCTGACGCGGGTCCACGTCACACAAACGAGTAAACACCACTCCTGACTTCTGGCTAGTCAAGTGTCTGACGTGCCCCCCCATCATGCCCCCGCATCCGATCAAACCCAACCTGATTTCGTCCTGCGGTTCTGCGGCCTCGGAATGCACGGCCCCGAGCACAGAAACAGCAGCGGTGATCGTCGCCGTTTCGCCCGAACGGACGAGAAAATCCCGCCTGGATGTGGAAGTCGTTTCGGGGGAACGGACACCAGAGGAAATGGTTTCTTTGGCAGGAAACATGGTGGGCACCTTTATGCGTACACAATGCGGGTTGATGCTGTAGAAGACTGTGAAGTCAAGCATCTTCACCACGATCATCATCTCAATGTAGCAGAACCCAATGGGCAATACACCACCTATATGCGCGCCTTTGCCGGGCGAATTATGCGAAAACCCAAATGAGAATAGACTGTCGACGGAGAACGCACTTTGCGGACGGACGGCCTGGAATTTGAGATGGGAAATCGGAAACACCCGCCGCGAATGACTCGACGTGCGGCCTCCGGAAGTTGGTCGGTGGCATTTTTTCGGCACTGCCGTTCGATTTGCTGGTCAAATCGTCACATCTTTGATGTCATTGTCATTTTGTTCTTCTTCTTCCAAAGAATTGATGCAATGACCAATACTTTCCAGCGAGTGTTCGCGCGAATGCTGGGTGGCCGAAACAATGTTGGCGCAGTCTTCGGTTGTAGCGCTAGCGGCAGCGGACACCAGGTAATCGATAACGTTGTCACCCACGTTAAGATACTGTGCTACATCACTACCGAATCATAACATGCCAATGCGCGTCATCGAAAGAGATTTC
>Ga0310123_10004556_pt1 | contig 10492 bp, 7 predicted proteins | sample CB6_AW_1057_MG_FD_203505 | JGI IMG/M metagenome (GOLD analysis project Ga0310123, IMG submission 203505) | Marine microbial communities from Western Arctic Ocean, Canada - CB6_AW_1057 | ecosystem: Environmental > Aquatic > Marine > Oceanic | place: Canada: Western Arctic Ocean | collected...
GGCCCCCTCCGAAGTCGTTCCAGCCGTCCTTCGCCGTTCAAATCGCGGCAAGGGGAAAACAGCCCTAAGCCATGCTAGAACAGTCGATTGCCGCCCGTCAGTGAGTCGTTAACCGGACAGTAGTGATGTTCTTCATGGTCCACTTGAGAGCGACAAGGTGTCCGCCGTTGTCGTGGACAACGCCCTTGGGCTCGCCGGTCGTTCCCGAGGTGTAGAGAATGTAGAGCGGGTCGGTGGCCGCCACGGGCACGCAGTCATGCGGTTGTGCCGTGTCCATCGCTTCGACCCAATCGAGGTCGTGGCCCGAGACAAACTCGGCACGCTCCATGGGCCGTTGCAGGATCACGCACTTTGGCGGCTTATAGGCGGCGATGCTGATCGCCTCGTCCAATAGCAGCTTGTAAGGAATAATGCGGTTGATCTCAATTCCGCAGGAAGCCGAGACGATGACTTTGGGTTGAGCGTCGTTGATCCGCAGCGCCAGCTCGTTTGCGGCGAACCCGCCGAACACGACGGAGTGGACGGCTCCGAGCCGCGCGCAAGCCAGCATGGCCACGACCGCCTCGGGAACCATCGGCATATAGACGATGACCCGATCGCCCTTGCCCACGCCTTGTGCGGCAAGCACGCCGGCGAAAAGCGCTACCTTGTCTCGAAGTTTCCGGTAGGTAAAAGTTTTGACTTGTCCGGTAACAGGGCTGTCGTAGATGAGAGCCGTTTGCCCGCCGTGCCCGTTTTCGATGTGCAGATCGAGGGCGTTGTAGCAGGTGTTGAGCTCGCCGCCCGGGAACCAGCGGTAAAAAGGCTTGTTGGACTCATCCAGCACCTTGTCCCACCGGCGATACCAGTGGACCTGTTCAGCGGCTTCACCCCAAAAGTCTTCGGGGTCGCGAAGCGAGCGATTAACGGCGGTTTGAAGATCTCCTTTGGGCATGGGTTGTCGCAATTTGCGTCGGAGGGTTGAAGCCTAGAATTCGTGTGGCGGGTGAATCGTCGCGGCCCGCGAAGAAACGGTCTGATTGTAGTACAGCGGCACACTGCCACGGCAGATCTACGTCGGCGCATTGGACCGGCACTCTTGCCGGTCTCTACTATGCCGCCACGAATGGCGGCGCGGCACGCAAGAATACGTGCGCCCCGGCAGAAAGGCCAAACACGCTACCGCGGAGCCGTAGGCCACATCTATCGCCCGATATCTTTCAAGCGATAATCCTTCGCTTGAATCCGGACCACTTTGCAGATCTCATAAAGCCGTGAGCGTGCCCTGGATCCGATACGGTCGGCGAGGGTATCTTTGACGTTGTATTGCCCGGACACGGGGTCTTTCTCCGCAATCTTGTCGCCTAACTCGGGATCGGGCAGGTTGGTCGTCACGATGAGCGCCTTGCGTGCGTTGTAGCGGTGATTGATGATCGCGGTGACGGTGTCTTCCACCCAGTCCGTGACGCGGTGCGAGCCCAGATCGTCGAGTAGAATGACGTCGGTCTCGAGAACCGCCCGGTAGGCCTGCTTATCAGCCGCTCCCGCAGCGGCGTTGTAGCTCTGCCTGATGCGGTCCAGCAGGTTTTGGTAGTCGAAAAAAGCGCATTCGAAGCCGCGCTCGATCAGCTCTTTCAGAACAGCAGTAGCCAGATGGGTTTTCCCGACGCCGGTCGGTCCCTGGAGCATCAGGCCGGACTTCGCGGACGAAGGGGAGTATTCCCTGGCAAAAGCCTTGGCGGTGAGCATCACGCGGGTGAGCGCTTCATTCTCGATCGGGTTTTCGCGCGGGCTCGGCGGGAAGAAATTATCGAAGCTCGCCTCGCGAAACCGCTCGGGGATACGGGCCTTTCCCAGCAGAGCTTCTTGGCGGGCCCCTTGCAGGCAGGCGCAGCGCTCGACGGCTTCGACGCCGTCGCGGACGACCTGCTTCCAGCCGGTTCCTTCGCAATGAGGGCACTGCGGATCGGCGCTCATGAACCTAATCTCACTTGAGGGCTAGCCCGCATTTCTCACCACCTGACGGCCGAAGCACGCGATCGGCCCGCCATTACTTCGTTGCGCTAGCTCGCCGTGCTCACCGTACTGTCCGAGTACGCCTCCGCTCGTCAAGCGGCGCGCGCCTCGTACTGACGGGCCTCTGACGCACTTCGCCGCGCCACGTGGTGAGAAAAGCGGGCTCGATCTCATTCGACAACGACCATCACTTCGCCCGCAGCGACTGCGCTTCCTTCGCTGACGTGAACCGTCTTGATCTTTCCGGCGCCGGGGGCCTTAATCTCATTCTGCATCTTCATCGCTTCGACGACCAGCAGTCCCTGCCCCGCTTGGACTTCATCTCCCGCTCTCACCAGCACACGGATGACCTTGCCCGGCATCGGAGATACGATATCCCCCGAGCCGCGAGAATCGAAGCCGCCGGCGCGTCCGTGAGACCGGCGGGGGTCTTGGATGGCAATTTCAAAACGGCGGCCATCCACGGTAACCACAAAGTCGTCGCCGCTCTCTTCAATCTTAACTTCGTAGCTGCGCGTTCCAACCAGAATCGAGCAGGAGCCCGGCCCGATGGCTTCGACTTCGGCCTTGAGTTCGGCCGAATCGACCGCGAACGCGCACTCCGAACTCAAGGAATCCAGCGGGCCCAAAGTCAGCTCGTGGCTGGCGTTTCCGATGCGCGCGATCAGCTTCATGTCACTCGAAGGTTTCGCTGCCGTTTCCGCCTTGTTCAGTGCAACAGCAGTGCCGCTTGTCATTCCTTTGAATGTTCCCTTCAGAGCGCCCGCTTGTTTCACACGGCCCGACAGAGATGAAATGCGGAGGCTCGTCATCCAGGGAGTAAGCTAAACTCCCCACGCGGGCTTCGCCACCAGCGGCGGCGATCCCAGGGTTTTCTCATAGAAGACAGGGAGGATGACGAGCCATGAAGAACAATAGCAAAACTTTCACGAAAGTGTCGAAACGGAAGATGATCGAGCAAAGCCTCAACGATCGGCTCCCAGCCCGCCGCCGGCCTCCAGGCCCAACACCTCCAGCACTCTGTCGAGACGATGTCAACCCGAGCCACCGTTATAATAGGTTCAAAATGGAGCGCTTTCAGTCTGGAACGACTCGCCCGGAACAATGGGTCGTCCTCGAAGAGCCCGAAGGAGTAACCCATGAATTCCCACGAAGCCGAACGCCTAATGATGACGAGGCGCCAGTTGTTGGGCCGCGGCAGCACCGGCATTGGTGTCGCCGCCCTGGCATCGCTGCTCAACCCTGAACTCTCCGCCATCCCCGCCCTTGACCCCATGGGCCGGCCGATCAATCCGGAAACCGGCGGGCTTGCCGAGTTGCCGCACTTCGAGCCCAAGGCCAAACGCGTCATTTTCTTGCACCAATCGGGCGCTCCGTCACAGATCGACTTATTCGACTACAAACCGAAACTGAAAGACTTCCATGGATCCGAACTCCCCGACTCAGTGCGCCGTGGCCAGCGCATCACCGGGATGACTTCCGGCCAGGATTCCTTTCCCGTTGCGTCATCCGTCTTTAATTTTCAGCGTCACGGCCAGACCGGAACTTACCTGAGCGAACTTCTCCCTCACCACGCCAAGATTGTCGACGACATCTCGATCATCAAGACGATTCATACCGACGCCATCAACCACGACCCGGCAATCACTTTCATCCAAACCGGCAGTCAGCAGCCCGGACGCCCCAGCCTGGGCGCCTGGCTCAGTTATGGCCTCGGCAGCGAGACGCAGGATCTGCCCGCCTACGTTGTGCTGGTTTCGCAAAAAGTGGCGAAGAACAACGCCCAGCCGCTGTTCTCACGGTTATGGGGCAGCGGTTTTCTGCCGTCGCGTTATCAGGGAATCAAGTTTCGCTCCAGCGGCGACCCAGTACTGTATCTCTCCGACCCGCCCGGTATCGATAAGAAGACACGCCGCCGCATGCTGGACAGCTTGCAAAAGCTCAACACGCTGAAAGCCGAGGCGTCGGGCGACCCCGAGATAAACACCCGCATTTCACAGTACGAGATGGCCTACAAGATGCAAATCTCGGTTCCCGAGTTGATGGATCTCTCGAAAGAACCCGGCCACATCTTCGACCTCTACGGCCCGGACTCGCGCCAGCCCGGAACCTATGCCGCCAACTGCTTGCTGGCGCGTCGGCTGGCCGAGCGCGATGTGCGATTCGTGCAGCTTTACATGCGGGGATGGGACCAGCACGGCGACTTGCCACGCGACATCACCCTCCAGACGAAGGCCACCGATCAGGCCTCGGCCGCGCTCATCCTCGACCTCAAACAGCGCGGGATGCTCGATGACACACTGGTCGTCTGGGGCGGCGAGTTCGGTCGTACAGTTTATTGCCAGGGCACGCTGACGAGGACCAACTACGGCCGCGACCACCATCCGCGTTGCTTCACGATGTGGATGGCCGGAGGAGGCATCAAGCCCGGTTTCTCGTTGGGCGAGACCGACGACTACTGTTACAACATCGTCAAAGACCCGGTTCATATTCACGACGTGCAAGCCACGATTCTGCACCTCCTGGGAATCGATCACAAGAAGCTGACCTTCAAATTCCAAGGCCGTCACTTCCGCCTCACCGACGTGCACGGCAACCTGATCGACCAAGTACTGGCCTAACCTCCCGGGACCGAATCCCCCGGCTGGAGCCGCGCGCGTAAGCAAGCGGTCGGCTCGAATCGACTGAACTACGCGCAATGGGCAAAACGGCGGACTGCGGACAAGAAGGGGGGCTAGGCTGTGAGGTCTCCGACGATTGATCCGAAGAGCAAGCCAAGGAGTACCTCGGAGAGCGCGAAAGGTTGCCCCGGCGACATTCTCCCCCGGTGTTGATGGCCGACCTCCCCGTGAGGTTCAACTGTCGCCTTTCGGCCAAAGAACTGCGACACCGCCGAAGACAATGGGGATTGTCGCAAGCAACGGTCCAGGGCCCCCGCCCGACACTTCCGCGAACCGGACATATCGGAAGTTAACACCGATGGTCAGCGGAAGGCGGCGTAGTCAACACTTCGCCGTTACACAGGATCCAGCGGCACGGTCCGAGCACCCGGGGCTGATCGATGGGCGAAACTGGTTAATCCCAACAGTCGAGCGTGGAGGAGAACCAAGTTGTACTCGAGCAAGGGTGCCCAGCCCTGTCATTCTTTCTGGGTCCAGCCTGGATTGGCGTTACAAATTGTTTATTATCAGTGATATGCTAGACGATGATGTACTTTATCGTCTTGTAAAACAAGGCTAGTAACACAAGGCGACTTCGTCGAATTCAAGAGTCGTCGAACTCGTCTAGCGGTTTGAAGGTGCGATTGTAGGCTTCGACTAACCACCGAGCCACCGGTCGGCTCGTACACAAAGCCTGAACGTTGTACGTGTCCAGAACGAGAACGGATTTTATGGCTGCAGCCTTGGCCAACGTGCCAGCAACGACCGTCAGCGGCAATCCGTCCAGCTCCTTAGGTCCTACGGTTAAAGTGCTTGCGTTGATCTCTTCGATCAGATCTTCGACTTCGCGTGCCTGGCGAAAATCAACTCCAGGCGGAGGCTCGACCGGCAGAAGACGATTGCAAACGTCGGCGCATGGCACCCAGATCTTAGCTGCTGCCGGAAAGTCTTGCGCTGCTTTCTTGCAAATCTCGATCAGTCGTTTCAGTTCTTCCGTTTGTTCGTCGACCTCTTCAACAAAGGCGTGACCGGGGCCAAGAACGCCTACGCCGACAATTCCGAGATCAATCTGCTCATTCCGCCCCATCCAAGTTGTCTCACGTCGGCCGCCGCTCCAAATGGAATGAACCAGGTGGTGGCGGTCTGGATCAGGCGAGAAATACTTGGCGACTGCTTCGATGTTGATATCGCTGTCGAACCGGCCGTCACCCTCTGCATGCGTCTTCGCGCCAGCCCGGCCTGCCATGGAGTAGAGGCTAACTCTCACATTGAATTGGGGCTTACTCCGAAAGAACTCATCGATGACGTAGTGGGTCGCCCGGCCTGGTCCCCAACCCATGGCTTCACCTTCTCTGAATGACTCGCCTAACGCCAACACTTGAGCCAGAGCCCGACCGAGGAACTTGTGGGTTATGTCGCTGTGTCTACGCACGTCCAGCTTCGCGATCCGAGCGTCAAGTAGCGGCTTACGCAGCGGCGGAATTCGCGATCCGGAAGGAAGCTGATCAACTGGGAGAATACGGTGCGGCCGAGGTTCATGAACCATTGCCGGCCGCCTCCGAAGTCGTTCCAGCCGTCCTTCGCCGTTCAAATCGCGGCAAGGGGAAAACAGCCCTAAGCCATGCTAGAACAGTCGATTACCGCCCGTCAGTGAGTCGTTAACCGGACAGTAGTGAGACAACCTCATTTCTGGAAAAAACGCACAAAACAACTAGGAACCTGACACCATTCCCCCTCCGAATCGCAGCCGAAAACCCCATCCATCCGCCACCCGCGTCCTCATCCGGAATTGTCAAATTCTCCGATCGGCCTTTTTCGGTCGCGTATTTTTAAAAAAATATTTTCCGCATTTTCAGCAAGTTAGCACTCCGAGTTTCTGGAGCGGCCTGACCCGTTCGCTATGGTGGGGGCAGGTAGGGGTGATGAAGCAATGGGTACGCGCAACCGTGCGCCGCATGGCTGGCGGTGACAGCGGGTCTCCGTCCTCACACCGTAAAACGGCTTCAAAACCTGGCATTTCCTGACATTCCCTGACATTTTGTAAAGGATCTTTATGAATCAGCAGCTTACGTCACGGCAGCATCGCGCTGTCCAATCCTTGATCACCGGCACCAGTATTAGCGACGCCGCGAAGCAAGCCAACATCCACGAGCGCACCCTCTATCGCTGGCTGCAGGAAGAGCAGTTTCAAAGCGCTGTCAGACGCGCCCGGCAGCTCTCGCTGACCCAGCTCGCAACCCACCTGCAGCACATGGCGGGCCGCGCCGCCGGCACTCTCGATGAGATCATGGAAGACAAGAACGCCACATCCGCCAGCCGGGTCAGCGCCGCCCGCTACACCATGGACATGTTCTACAAGGCCGCCACCCTCGAAGACATCATGGAGCGCCTCATGGCAATAGAAAAGGGCCAGAAAGCAGAGAACAATTAGTTGGTGAGCCGGTGCGCCAAGACCAACTCCCAATCTGCGCCTCGGCAATCTGTTCCGTGAGGCCGTTGGAGACCAGCCAAGCCCTCGTAGGGACCGGCAATCCTGCCGGTCCTTCACCCCCGAAGCGGCGACAGTCTGGCTCTAGCTACACTGACAACATGGGGTCCCAGCGCAGTCGGACAGTCAGCCATGCGCCCATTCTCCTGGTAGCATGCTTGGCCGTCGGCCTGGCGCCCAGCCTCCTCCAAGCCAAGTCGGAGCGGCGTCCAGCCGACCTGGCCAGCCCGGTCACCGCGCAACTGATTCACCAGCAAAACATTGCCGCGCGGGCATCGCGGGGACTGCCGCCGCCGCGAACCGTTTCGCTGGATGTCGCTCCCGAACCGGTTGACGAGTTGTTCGTCGACGATATCGGCGATATCGCGATCGTGGACGATGGAGACGGAGTTTTTCTGCCCCCGCTGCCGTTCGACCTGAACGGCAAGACGCTCTCCTTCGTGCCCCCGCATCTCGCGGCGAGCGCCTATCGCTATCAAGCGCGTGATGGCGGCTTCGATGGGCAGGCAGCGGCGACCGGCGAGTTCGTTCTTCTCGGCGATGATGACTCGCGGCAACTCGCCTTAGCGTTCGCCTTCCCTTTCTTCGGCGAAACCTACACGAGCCTGTTCCTCAACTCCGATGGCAACCTTACATTCGGCCAGGGTGACAGCGCATTTACGGCGCGTGATCCGGCGCGGGCTGTCACGGGGCCGCCCCGTATTATGGGGCTGTTCGCCGATCTCGATCCGACCATCGACGGCAGCGCGATCCGAGTTCTCTCAACCGCCGGGCGATTCGTCGTGACCTGGATCAACGTACCTGAGTTCAGCTTCGATGGCAGCGGCCTGCCGCAGAGTTTTCAGGTCAGTCTTTTCGCCGATGGCCACATTGATTTCTCCTATACGGATGTCTCGACCCAGCAAGCGATCATCGGCATCGCCCCGGGCGCCCGTTTTAACGAATCCCTCGCGGCTGACTTCTCCGAGCCATCCACTGATATCTTCTCCGCGGCGGTGGTCGAGATCTTCGTTTCGGGCTTCGTCGATCTCGCCGTGCTCGGACGAAAGTTCTACCTCAGCCATGACGACGCTTACGATTTTCTAGTTGTTTTTCACAATTACGAGATCCCTATTGAGACCGATGCGTTCGCGCAATATCGACCGATTCGCAACTTCGTGCAGGGGATCGGACCTGCCCCGTCCTCCGTGGCAGACCAGAATATCTTCGACTTAGGCCCGCTGCTGGGCTCCTTCCAGCGGCTGCAAGGGCTGATGTTTATGGGAATCCTTGAGAAGTATCCCGACGGCCCTAATGATAGGATCTCGCGCAACTTCGGCCTCGGTGTGAGCACACCCCTAACCGTTCTCACCCACGAGGCAGGACACCGCTTTCTAGCGTACACGCTGTTCGTCGACCGCGCGACGAATTTTCTGTCGCTCGAGTTGCTTGGCCGTCAGTTGGACCACTGGAGCTACTACTTCAACTCCGAGGCGTCATTCCTAGAGGGAAACCGTATTGTCGACCATGGCACCGGACCGTTTCGTTTCGAGACAACCGAGACGATCGCTGGTTTCAGCAAGCTGGACCTCTATCTGATGGGATTGGCGCCACCCGAGGAGGTTCCCGCGAACTTCTTTGTCAGAGATCCGACCATTTTTGACAATTTATTCAATGAGTCGCACGAGCCGCTGGCAGGGATTTTCTTCGATGGAGAACGGGTCGAGGTGGCGATCGGCGACATCATCGCCGCGCACGGCACACGTGCGCCCGACCACACGGTTTCACAACGGAATTTCCGTTACGCTTTCATTCTGTTAAAGCAAGAAGGCGAGGAGGTCCCGCCCGAAGACATCGAGAAGATGGAACGTTTTCGGACGGCGTTTGGTGAATACTTCGACCAAGTCGTCGGCAACCGGGTACGAACCGAGACGAAGCTGGTTCGCAAGCTCGGTCTCACCACATGGCCCGCCTCCGGAGTATTGCAAGGAAGTACAACCGATGGCGTTGTTTTTCTGAAAAATCGCACCCTGGAGCCGGTCGAAGTTCAGCTCGCCAGCGACAGCGATTTGATGCAAGTTCCCCCGAGCGCCACGATTCCGGCAGGTGCGCAGTTCGTTGAGTTTCCGATCAGCGGCGTCAGCGCGGGCGTCGCGAGCCTAACGGCGACTTCGGGGGATGAGTTCGAGGTCTCGCACTCAAGAATTCAGGTGCTCGGCGACCGCTCCAGCCTCTCGAGCCAGCGCATTTCCCCGCTGGAGATCCTGTTCGGTGATCCTCGGGAACGGCTGCGGACCGGACGTGTAGGCGCTCCCATGCCCTTTCTTTTCTTCTTCCAGGTGTTCGACAACAATTTCCTGATTTACCAAGATGTGCGCTTCAACATTACCGTCAGTGGCGATGGCCGTGTCGACCCGCCGAACCCGCTAAGCGACTCGTTCGGTTTCATCACGGTCAACTGGACTTTAGCTTCCCAGCCGGGCCCAAACCAAATGACGGTTCAGATCGAAGGAAGCACCAGGCCGCCGCTGGTGATCGAAGCCGTCGGCGTGCTTTCTCCGCCCCGTCACCGCAATGTCCGGCGCTTGCTTTTCGGACCCTGATGCTTTCATTTGGGTGTTTTGGTGGTCAAATGGTGAGAGAAGCGATTGGTCGAGGCGTTTCCACCCAGCGGGCACTCGGTTGCCTGAGCCGGATGCCGCGCCCTGGGGGCCGAACAAACCGGCGAATCGGTTCGCGGCAAACGTGGACGCTCACGCCACGCCTGCTGCCCGGTTTGATCGCGGCTCAGCCGCCTTGGGCCGGCGGCGGGAAGTCCTTGCTCTGCCGGGCACGCGTGCCGGGATCGTCACCAAGGCTTCGTTCATTCGCCTTACCGGCAGCGGCCAAGATGGTGTTTGACACCTGAACCGTCAGTTTGCGAGCATGAGCTTACGAAGTCGTTGTTCCTGCCTCTACTCCTCAGTAGCTCAATTGGTAGAGCATCCGGCTGTTAACCGGAGGGTTGTAGGTTCGAGTCCTACCTGAGGAGCCAATGCTTTCAATAACTTAGGAGCTAGTTCACCGGCTGCTGGGCCGCTTGGGTAGCCACCGAGGTAGCCACCGGGTTCAGAACCGCGTCCATTTGGGCCGCAACTTCACGTTTTGTCTCTTCCATCTCCGGCGATTACAGGAATCCGGGTTTAGGATTGGCCTTGGCCGTGTTGACGCAGTCTCCCGGGCGGCTCGCTTTTTGGGGTGAAAAAGTGCGTCTGGCTTCAGCGAGTTTCGGGCCGACCGCGCGAACGCTCGAGCGGCTTCAGACCCTGGGAGGGGACCCCCCGCGGCTGGAAGACTTTCCCGATGTGCGGCGGGCGCTGACGGTGCGGGC
>Ga0310123_10004557_pt1 | contig 10490 bp, 6 predicted proteins | sample CB6_AW_1057_MG_FD_203505 | JGI IMG/M metagenome (GOLD analysis project Ga0310123, IMG submission 203505) | Marine microbial communities from Western Arctic Ocean, Canada - CB6_AW_1057 | ecosystem: Environmental > Aquatic > Marine > Oceanic | place: Canada: Western Arctic Ocean | collected...
CGCATTCCCCGACAGCTTCGACGCTCGTTTGCTGCTCACCCAAACGGCTTGCCAGCCACATTGCGTCGCCCCTCGGTAATCTTTCTCCCAATCGTCGCCAACCATCAACAACTCGTGTGGTGGGATACCGATTTGCTGTTGAATGGTTCGGAAAAAGGTAACGTGAGGTTTCGCGTAGCCCAACTGTGCGGAGCAGAAAATTAGCGAGCAGTGGTCGAGTGGCGGCCAGCCGGCACAAACGTGTTTTAGACGATCGTCGAAATTTGAAGCAATCCCCAATTGGATGCCGAGTTGCTGTAGACGAATCCACAAATCGGCAACCCCTTCAGCCAACCGCCAACTTTGAGGTTCGGTGAAATGTTCCCACAGCGCTTCGAAGAGTGCTCCGCCAGCATCCGGAAGTTCGCGGTACACGTTGGTCACGACGTCGCGCCAGCGTTGCCGTTCGAGGTCCTCGCTGGTCTTCGGACCCCACGGTTTGGCCATGGCTTGTCGGAAGCGCTGACGCACAGTGGAGATGTCCAAGTCCGCACCGAATTGCCGGCCGCAGTCAGCGTACACCTCAGCCGTTGGAGGGTGCGGTATAAGTAAAGTGCCAACCGCGTCGAAGAAGACGGCTTTAACGGCGTGAGCCTTCAAACTAGAGGACATTGTTGAATTTAAAAGGCCATCCGCGCTGGCAATTACCCCGCCAATCCCGTGAAGCGATAGACGTCTAAACCAATAACGAAGACCATCAGGCAAAGGATAAAACTCAGACCGAGCATGGTCAGTGCAAATGCGGCCCGTTCGTTCACCGGCTTGCCAAAGACGAATTCATAAGCCAGGAACATCAAATGGCCGCCATCTAGCACTGGAATGGGCAAGATATTCAACACGGCCAGATTTGCGCTCAACAGCGTGAGGAAAACCAACAGACGTGGGATACCTTGCGACGCCTCGCTGGTTGCGACCACGGCGATGGTCCCTGGCCCTCCCAGGCTTCCGAAGAGCTTGTGGATGCGCCGCAGCGTCATGATGACCTGCATGATCCCCTCCTTGGTTTCTCGCACACCCAGAGAGAAGGCATCGCTCAGACCTTGCGCTTTGCGTTTTTCGTTTAACGAATCACGGATCAGTCCTCGATCGGGATTGAATAGTGAGTCGGACAATTCGTAATTCAAAACAGCTTCCTTCGGAATTCCGTTTCGCTCATAAGTCAATTTGACGTTAACACCAATGGGAACATCTTGCATGGCGCGAAAGGCCCAGGGCCAATTCAACTCATCCGGGCCAAATGCGATCGGCTGGCCTAAGCCGATTTTGAGCAAGTCGGCAGCCGTGACTTCGGATCCTTCGGCGGGTACGAAGAGAAGTTCTATGAGTTCATCACCAACTTGAATTTCGGCATCCTCGGCCGGACTGCCTGGAATGACCGCGGCGATGGTGTTGTACACGTCGAATACGGCTCCAATCGAATCGATCGCGACAGGGCTATTGGGCCTTCGCGGAGCACCATTTTCCAAGGGGGCGATTGGCCGCACATTCAATTCCAACGTTTGGTCTTCATTGCCATCCGATTTGCGGAGAACGGTCAGCGACGTGTCTTGGCCCCTTGAATCGAGGAATAACTGTGGTGCGGCAATCGGGTCGGTGACTTCTTGTCCGTTGACCGCGACGATCTGGTCACCGACTTCAAGGCCAGCTTGTTGCGCTGGTGAGTCCGCCTGGATTGCCGAGATGGGCCCGATCGTCAACGCCAAACCCAAGCGTCGATAGGGGCGAGCTGACAGATCAATCGTGGCGGACTTGGTGGACGCCGTGGCCGATTCATCCTCAGGCGACTCCGTCTCGGTTGGATGTCGCTCGACGACCAAAACCACGTCGTCTTTGGGATGGGCCAACAGCACCTCGGAGACGGCGTAACTGTCCGTCGTTTCGATTTCCTGATCGCCGACTTGAACTGCCGTTACCCGATCGTCATCCTGAACGTCCGCCTGGGACGCAGGTGAAACCGTATCGAGGGTGTTCTTAATGAGTTGGTCCGAGCTGGCGGATAGGACGCCGATCGTGGGAAGACCGGATTGTTGTTTGGGTGGAGAATTGGGCTGGACCGCAATCCATTTTTCCGTGCCATCGCGACGCTTGACAAAAACGTCCAAGTCGTTTCCGGCACCCGTTTCGACGACCTTGTAGCGAAGATCACGCGTGAACCGCAGTGTCTCGTCGCGCGGTCCGTCACGACCCAGCTGGAGAATTTTGTCTCCCGGTCTCAGTCCAGCCTGCCAGGCGGGGTCGCCTGCCAGCGTCGAACCGACGACGCAGGGGATATAGTTCACCCCCATGTAATAGGCGATGGCGGCAAAGATTACTGCAAAGATGAGGTTCATGATCACGCCGGCTGAAATGATCGCCATGCGTTGAGGAACCGACTTGGCCGGGTAGCTGCGAGGATTCAGCGCGAAATCACTTTCGTCTGCGGACGTCGCATTACCGGCTGCTTCCCGTTCTTTGTGCACCCGAGTTCGCTCGGCCTCTTCCGCAGCTTTGGCCGGGTTGTCATCTTGTCCGAGCATCTTGACGTAGCCGCCGAGCGGAATGATGCCAATACCGTATTCGGTTTCTCCCCATTGCTTCTTGAACAGCGATGCGGGCAACTGGAGGGGACCGATTTTGATCGGTACATCGAAGCCGACATAGAATTTGTCGCATTGCACGCCGCACGCCTTGGCAACCAGAAAGTGTCCCAGTTCGTGTACGAAAATGACGAACCCCAGCCCAAAAGCGGCTTTAGCAATCGAAAGCCAATTCTCGGGGTTCAGCCAAAACGATTCAGCAATCAAGTAGCAACCCAACGCAATACCTCCTGACGAGCCCATCCATCCAATTCCAACAAGCGACTAAGCGAGGGATTGGGCTCATAATTGTGATTTTCGAGGATGGCCCGGCAAGCGGGCACGATTTTAGTGAATTGTAACCGGCCTTGTAGAAACTCTTCTACGGCGACTTCGTTGGCGGCGTTCACGACAGCCCCGGACGTACCCCCCATTCTCGCGACTTCATAGCCCAAATCGAGGGCTGGAAACCGCTGCCGATCGGGTGGATGGAACTGTAGCTGAAAGGGGGTCTCAAAATCCATACGTTCGACTGGACCGGGGGCTCGCACCGGGTAGGTCAGAGCATACTGGATCGGCAACCGCATATCGGGCGGACTCATTTGCGAAATGACACTGCCGTCGACATACTCTACCATCGAATGGACGATGGATTGAGGGTGTACGACCACCTCAATCTGGTCCGGTTCCAGGTCGAAAAACCAGCGAGCTTCGATAATTTCCAGGGCTTTGTTCATCATGGTGGCCGAATCGACCGAGATTTTCTTGCCCATTTTCCAGGTTGGGTGGGCCAGCGCATCGGCGACCGTCACGTTTTCCAGCTCGTCGGCCGCTCTGTTTCGGAACGGACCGCCGCTGGCCGTGAGAATGACTCGTGCCACATCGTCCCGCCGACCCGTCTGTAATGCCTGAAAGATGGCGCAGAGTTCGCTGTCGACTGGCAGCAATTCCGCACCGTTTTGGTCAGCCGTCATTCGCACCAACGGTCCGGCCACGACCATCGTCTCCTTGTTGGCCAGGGCGACTCTTTTGCCGCAGGACACGGCCGTCCAGGTGCTACGCAATCCAGCGCTGCCGACGATGGCGGCCACGACCGTATCGATATCGTCACTGGCCGCCACCTCTTCGAGTGCATCGGGACCGGTCAGTAACTCGGTATCCGCTGGGAGATCGGTCCAATCAAATCCCGCGGCCTGGCCCGCGTCCGCAGCGATCAACCAGCGTGGCTCGTAATCGTGCGCTTGCCGGACCGCTTCGCGCAATCGCGAATGCGAACTTAAGGCCTGGACATTCATCCGGTTCTCAGCATGCGAGACAACTTCGAGCGTGCCACAGCCGATGCTACCCGTGGATCCGAGCACGGCGATGGATTGCGGAGGTGAATTCATGATGTAAATTATGTCGAATTATAGCGGTCATACGAAGCGTAGGGATTCGGTTCGGACCGGTGTGAAACAGCTTCCAGTTGGATAAGCCGTGAAAACCGGGTGAAATTCGGTTTTCCAGGAACGTCCCATCCAAGGTTATTAATTATGTTCAGGGGATCGGCAACGACGGATGAACGGGTCGAGGATATAATAGAATCCATACGCTTTCAGCTCCAACGGCACGGTTTGGTGGTCCTTTGCCTGAAATCAAGCGGCCAAACGAACTAGCGGCCAAACCAAAAGGCGGCCAAACCAAAAGGCGGCCAAACCAACTGGCAGATTGCGTAGCAACAGGAACATCAGAATACCGATTAAAGGTTAATTTTCATGAGCCAGGACAAAAATTCCCGTCCACGGCAGGGCGATAGTCGGGGTAACTCGACAAACTACAACAACCTTGTTCTCTACGCTCTCCTTTTTTTGGGCTCGGCCGTCTTTGTTTCCACCTATTACTACAATGCCAGAACGAATCGGCTTTCGTTCGATGACTTGATGTCGTTGATAAGTGATGGCGAGGTAACGGTGCACTCTGGCGAGGGTAAGAGTGAGAAAATCGTCGTCTACAGCAAACCCGCAAAGGTGATCGTAGAATCCCAACGTGTCATCGGACAAGTCGTGGCGATCGAGCTGGATCCCAAAACTAAAAAAGAGAAACCCGATCAGGACGAAACCAAACTGGCACCGTTCCAGACCAACAAGAGTCCCAACGATCCGACCGAAGAGCTGCTCACCTCCAAACTAACAGAAAAGGATATCGAGTGGTCTTTTGCCGATCGACCTAGTGTCTGGAGTTCTTATGCTCCGATGCTATTGGTGAGCGGATTGTTCATCTTGTTCTTCTTTTTCATGCTACGTCGATTGGGCGGGGCTGGTTCGCCCATGGCCTTTGGCCGCAGTCGTGGGAGGCTTTACGCGCAAGAGGATCTGGGTGTTTCCTTTGGCGATGTGGCGGGCATTGACGAAGCGGTCGAGGAAGTCAAGGAGGTCGTCGACTTCCTCAAATTGCCCGAGAAGTATCAGCGGCTCGGTGGTCGAATTCCCAAGGGGGTTTTGCTGGTCGGACCTCCCGGCACTGGAAAAACGTTGTTGGCCAAGGCGATTGCTGGTGAGGCGGGGGTCCCATTCTTCAGCCTTTCGGGTTCAGACTTCGTGGAGATGTTTGTCGGTGTCGGGGCGGCGCGCGTCCGGGATATGTTTGAGCAAGCCGTCACGCGGGCACCTAGCATCATCTTTATCGACGAGTTGGATGCGCTGGGCAAGACTCGAGGTACCAGTATGGTTGGTGGCCATGACGAGCGTGAACAAACGCTGAACGCGCTGCTGGTAGAGATGGATGGTTTTGATTCTAACAGCGGTGTGATCGTGTTGGCCGCGACCAACCGTCCCGAAATGCTTGACCAGGCCCTGCTGCGACCAGGCCGTTTCGACCGCCAGGTGCTAGTCGATCGGCCCGACGTTCGCGGCCGGGCCGATATCCTCAAAGTGCACGTGAAAAGTGTCAAGTTGGACGAAAACACGGAGATCCGAGAGATCGCCTCGTTGAGCCCCGGGTTCTGCGGGGCCGATTTGGCCAATGTTGTTAATGAAGCGGCCTTGTTGGCTGCCCGCAATGGCAAGGACGCGGTCGGCATGGATGAATTCACCGAGGGGATCGAACGCGTGACGACCGGTTTGGAAAAGAAGCAGCGTGTGATGAATGAGCAAGAAAAACATCGCATTGCCTACCATGAGGCTGGCCATGCACTGGTCGCCTACAGCTTGCCGGACACCGATCCAGTTCACAAAGTTTCGATCATTCCTCGTGGCCTGGCGGCGTTGGGCTACACATTGCAACGACCTGCCGATGACCGTTATTTGATGACCAAGAGCGAATTGACCAGTCGCATTCAAGTTTTGCTGGCGGGCACAGTGACCGAAGAAATGATTTACGACGATGTGTCGACTGGCGCCCAGAACGACCTTGAACGGGCCACCGAAATCGCGCGTTCCATGGTCATGGACTACGGAATGAGCCGGTTGGGCCGCATCACCTTCCGCGAAAGCGCCCGGTCTCCGTTCCTGGCACATGCCGGGGAAGAGCGCCTGCACACCTACAGCGAACAGACGGCCCGAGAAATCGATTTGGAGGTCAAGCGAATTCTCAACGAGTCGCTGGAAAAGGTGCGACGGATTCTCGAGTCGCGCCGGGCCGCCCTGGTAGCACTGGGATCAGAATTATTCGAGGTGGAAACCCTTGAAGCGCAGGATCTCAAGCGGATCATGGAAGAGAACACGCCAGGCCCGCAGATGGTTCCCGGAACGGCTGACCACCGCGACCGAGATCAAGACGTTGTGCCGCCTACCTCCTCCACTGGCAACTCTCTCCCCGGCAGCTCTCTCCCCGGCAACTCTGCCGCCCAAGACGCCAGCGGCTAGGTAAGCGCGCTGTTCGGCGTCCAAAACCAAAACTCGATGGACCAATTGAACGCGTCAATGGACCGCCAGTGAATTTCCTTGGCCAGTATCGGGGTTGGCTTGCTTATTGGTTTCGCGCTGCGTTGGGCGACATTGGACGTCCAATCCATCACGTCGGACGAAGCCTACGAACTGGCGTTCGCTGGTTATCCGAATCCATCGGTGGTGCTCGAAGCGACCCGCTGCCCGCCGCTTTATCATCAACTACTCGGTGCGTGTCTCGCAGTGTTTCAGAACGGGGCCAGCGGGCGGTGGTTGTCGTTACTCTGCGGCCTGCTAACGATTCCCTATGTTCAACTCTTGGCGGTTTCGACCAAGGACAACAAAGCTGGTTGGTATGCCGGGCTATTGATCGTGATCAGCCCTTTTTTTGTATGGTACTCGCAAGAACTGCGCATGTACGGGCTGTACATCTTCCTGGCCGCCGCTTCGATGTACCATTTTTTTGAGGCGTGTGACACGGACAGGCGTGTGCACCGATGGGCCTTTGTTACGTTCAGCGTTTTGGGGATGTACACGCACTATTTCTTTGCAGTGCTGCTGGCCATTTTCGCCTTGCTCACTTGGGTCGAGCGCGAAGATTGGCAAGATTGGCGCCGCCACATTGGCCCTTTAGCCATTGTGGGAGTGCTCGCCTTGCCCACGGTTTGGCTGCTCTACGTTGACTTGCAAAGACCCTGGGGATACGGCAGGACCAGCGGATTTTCGCCATCCTCGTTGGGATACACTTTTTTTTCCTTCTTTTCTGGTTATTGCCTGGGCCCATCGCTACGGGAATTCCACTTCTTATCCGCGCGCGATGCGTTGATAGGTTTCTTGCCCTGGTTAGCCTGTTTCGGTGTCCTTTCCGCCTCGGTTGTCATCAGCCTGTTTCCATCCCCGAAGGTTTCGCGCCTTTGGAGGACTCGCCTTGTCGTTTTGTCTTTCCTGCCGGTGTCGCTGGTGGGGTTGGCCAGCCAATTCGCCAGTTTCGGATACAACGTGCGGCACGTGGCCTGGTCGGCCGTTCCTCTGTTTGTGTTTGCCAGTGTCGGTCTGTCGATGCTCCATCGCATTGCTAGCCAGGAACCACCGGCCGCTGAGTTTGCCGGCGCACGCGTCTACTGGATTTCCGTTTCTGGCGAAATCGATTGAGGGTCCAGCTAGCCAGAGTCGACAACGTCTTTGGTGTTTTCGATCCAGGACCGCAGTTGATTAAAGAGGCCGTCGTCTAATCGTTGCTGATCGCGCACTTTGCTCGGCGCCACCTCGCGCACCTGCGATTGGTCGATGTGAAGCACGTCTTGAGCCACGCGATCGACCAGTTGCTGTGGATTCTCACATAGCTCTTCATAGGACACGATCCAAAATCGATCCGCACCGAGCCGTGCTTGCTGAGTCGTCGCAAATTTCCGATAGAACTTCGCCTGCCGGCAGACCGACTCCGCTGGATCTGTCGCATTTTCGAATGACTCATGGTAGAGCCCGCACGGCCTGGCCACGTCACCGCTAATATCTAGCCGCGCCTGATAAAGGGACTGGGCCAGGTAAGGATCATCGCGTTGAACGTAGATGAAATAGCTGTTGTCCAACACCTCACCGACAAGATGGGCTGAGGCGATCGGGCCATTAACGTTTGTTCAAGAGCGGACGTCCGAATTCTGCTTCACAGGCAGAGAAAAACTGCCGCATTGCGACTGACTGTTCATCGGGAAGGGCATCACTAGGCCGCGTGCGATCGGCACCTAGCCAACGATCCCAAAGATACAGAGCATCATTGGGTCCGTGCATTCCAAAGGTCTTGCCGTAGTAGCTCTGGCGTCCTGCGGGATACAATTTCGGTCCGCCAAACATGAGGCACGCCATCAACGGTGACCGGGGGAACACCGATGTCACATTATTGAAGTAAGCCAGCGGCAATCCGCCCAGCAGTATCTGCTCGCACATCGTCGTTCCGGAGCGCGGCGCCCCGACGACGAAGAGAAGCGGTTGGCTTCGCGGAGGGGCCTACTCATACAGCCTCCTCTCCCGATTTCGCAAGAGCGCGTCGATCGGAAGGACAACTGCACCAGCGCCCGCCAAAGTAATTGCCGAATACGCTGCGGTATTACCCGTTCGCAGCAATCGCCAAGCCAATCCCCAAGGCGATTCGAAATGGCCTGGTATTACGGAATGGAACCAACGGCGCGGTTTAGGGGTCGACTGCATGCGGTCCCTGAGATTATCTCATAGTGTCGTATTGCCATTCTACCCATCCAAGTGCGTCAAAACAGCTAGACTGGGCTGGCAGCGGACAATTGTTGCCCCGTCAGCAAAGTTGTTTTGGGCAATCCGGGACTGGCACCGTATACTTGAAGATAGGCGTCATGAATGAGCCGTGAAATCGGCGGCATGAGTTCCTGATGCCGTTCCGTCACCCCTTTACTGGCCCCCCTTTACTGGCCCCCCTTTACTGGCCCTCTCCCTTTTGCTGGCCATGCCCGAATCATTGCTGACAAAACCTACGCGCTTCGCCTCGAGCAGAGACCTCGGCTGGATCGCCGCTCTTGTCGTCGCTATCTGGATCATTTGGGGCTCTCCGTGTGTGGCCGACCTGTTTCTGTTGAATCCAACGGGACAATTCGAAGGCGAACTGCTCAATCCTCAGCGGCAACCGCACGACGAATACCAGATACGCACGGATGAGGGAGTGACGATTGCCCTCTCTGCCAAGCGGGTCAAAAAAGTGAGGCAAGATTCGCTCGAACTCAAGCGGTATCAGGAGTGGTTGCCTAAGATGCCCGAGACCGCCTCCGGGAATTGGAAAATGGCCCAGTGGTGCGCCAAGAAAGGGCTGGTGGAACAACGCAAATTCCATCTGGAGCAAGTAATTGCCCTGGACCCGGAACATGAGCCAGCGCGACGGGCATTGGGTTATGTGCGGGTGGATGACCAATGGACACTGCCGGCCGAGCGGATGAAACAACGCGGCTACGTTCGCTATCGGGGCGATTGGATGCTGCCACAGGAAATAGAGATGCTCGAGCGCCGCAAGCAATATGACGAGGCGGAGACCGTCTGGATAAAACAAATCAAGAAGTGGCGACGATGGATAGGAAGACGGCAGGGCGAAGAAGCGTCGGAAAACCTACTGGCCATCAAGGATCCGCTGGCTGCGGGTGCCCTGGCGAAACTGATTCCACGTGAGGACAACATCGACGTTCGCTCCATGTACGTGCGGGTCCTTGGCCAACTCGGAAACGAAACCGCAGTGATGGCGTTGGCCAAGGCAGCCATGGAGGATGGCAATCATGAAATCCGTCTGCAATGTCTGGATGGTTTGGAGCGATACGGCGGTGCGGCAGCCGTGCCTGCCTTTATGGAACGATTACGTAGCTCAAAGCATGTCATGGTGCAAAGAGCAGCGGTAGCCCTGGGGAGGTTAGGTGACGACCGAGCCGTTTCGTCGTTGATCGACGCGTTGGTGACGACGCACAAAGTCAAGGTGGCTGGCGGCAATCCAGGATCGGTCGGAGTCGGATTTGGCACGTCCAGCAGCGGCGACGCGGGGGTAAATTCATTCTCCGCTGGCGGCAAACCACGGATAGTCACAAATCAAAGCAAAAATCGAGAGGTATTGGATGCACTGGTCTCCCTGACCGATCCAGCCAATTACAGCTTTCAATACGATGAGGTGGCGTGGCGGCAGTGGTATTCAAAACAATCCACGCCAACTGAAATCAACCTTCGCCGCTTTGAGTGAAATTCCCATTTTGCCAAAAATGGGAAAAGTTGATTTCGGAACACGCTTTTGGAGAGATAAGCAGCAGCTGAACCTCAACGCCCTTTTACGCTTCAACCGTCGACGGGCAGCAATTCACGCACGAATTGGACCGAGGGGCGGCCTCCCGCACCTTTGAGAAATTCGGTGACGTATCTTTGGCGTTGCTTTTTCTCGGGCACCTTGAAATTATCACCCTTCTGAAGAATGGGCCGCGGGTCCGGCATTTCGCCAAAGGCGCGAGTGCCGGCCGCCTGGCAAGGAAACCACTGGCCC
>Ga0310123_10004558_pt1 | contig 10489 bp, 8 predicted proteins | sample CB6_AW_1057_MG_FD_203505 | JGI IMG/M metagenome (GOLD analysis project Ga0310123, IMG submission 203505) | Marine microbial communities from Western Arctic Ocean, Canada - CB6_AW_1057 | ecosystem: Environmental > Aquatic > Marine > Oceanic | place: Canada: Western Arctic Ocean | collected...
CAGGTCGACCGCCAGATACGCTTTTTCCGCCATCGTCTTGCCTCATCAGAATCGTTGTCCGCCCGGCGGACGTCAGATTCTAGAGCGGATCCCCCTTCGAGGGGTCCGTAGCGGACGGGAAATCGCACCAAAGACGGTAATCTGGCAGGGCAAGAGCAGACAGGTGCCAGCGGCAGACGTTGCGTGAAGTCCGTCAATCCCGGCGTATCAAGGGGATGGCATAACGTGTCCTGCATTACCTGGAGCTGAGTTCTCAGACGCGGGATCGTTAGACTGATTCGGGATATTGAGTTGCCTGGTTCATCAGGTCCGCGATTTTGTGACGAGCCCAGACAGCCGCGATGCCTCGGTGTTCCGCCTGTCCGTCTCCGTCAGCAGCGACTTCAAACGACACTGGTTCCATGCACGCTCGTCCATGCACGTGCACCGTTCCTGGTTCGCCGTGAAAACGCCCCGTCAGAATCACCGGGCGTCCGACGATTAGATCGGGCAGCCGGGACGGGTAGACGTCTTCAATCTGCATGTCGCCCCAGTCGATCGACAGGTCGGTCATCGCCGGGTGGCTGATGCGTTCGTTGAAGCGGTTCATCACGTCGGTTGCATCATCGTTGAGGCTCAGATACGTCACGGCTCCGCGACCCAGCAGCGCCATGCGATCCATCAGATACCGATTGGGCGACTGGCCGACTCCAAAACTGAAGACTCGGGAATCACCCAGTTTCTGATGCAGCGTCGTGAGGATCTGCTGTTCGTTGCCGATGAATCCATCGGTGAGAAATGAGACCAGTCTGAACCGGCCTTCGTCGTGCGGGAAATCGAGCGCGGTACGGATTCCTTCGATCATCTGCGTGCCGCCTGATCCGTTCAGGGATTTCAGCCATTTCAGGCCGCGGCGAATGTTCTCGCGAGTTGCCGGCAGCGGCCTGTTGCCAAGCCGCGACGTATTGCTGGAAAACCGGATCATCTGAAATGTGTCGCGAGGAGTCAGCAACTGCAGTGTGTGGTGGACAGCAGCCTTCGCCTGAGCCAGCGGCTGACCGCTCATGCTGCCGGAACAATCCAGCACGAACACCATTTCCATCGGACTCCTCTGCACGGATTCCAGATCGGCCGGTGGATACAGCATCATGGTGAAGTACTGACCGTGTTCATCCTGATGAGTCATCAGGGCGGATTTCACGGTGTCGCCCGCGACCTGATAACGCAGCACGAAGTCCCGGTTGGGAATTGTATCGCCCCCCGTCAGTGTCACCTGATGATGGTCGTCGCTCAGCTTTTTGGCGTCGATCACGTGATTGACGCACTCCAGCGCTTCGATGAGAACGCCCGCATGGATGTTCAGCGTGAGCGACACATCGCTGCCGCTCCGTTCGTGGGGTGCCAGGTATTCAACTGGGTTTGACTGTCCGCCTGCAGCTGCCCGGCCACGCGGGACGGCATGGATTGGATCGGCTGATCCAGCGGGATTGAAACGCGGGCCCACGACCATTGGAAAAACGAACTCGTACGCTCCGTCGTCCCAGGCAAGCGTGCTGAAATAGCGGATATCGACGTCGATTTGTTTGCCGGGTTCGATGTTGGCCACTTTCTGAGTGAAGATATTGGGGCGTTCCTGTGTGAGCAGCGCCGCGACATGCCCCTGGGCTCGTGCCTGTTTGTAGATCTTTTCGGCCTGTTCGCGTTCCCGAATGATGCCTCGAATGCGTCGTTCTCCGACGGTCATCACGAACTCGTTGACGGCCGAGTTGTGCGGCAGAGGAAACCTGTAGACCGCTTCGATTTTCGAATCGTACGGGTTGTGAAACTGCTGTTTGACGCGGACGCTGGCGATGTATCCGTCGATGGTTGCGTCAACGGCCGTGTGTTTGAGGGGCACCGGAATCAGGGTGGTTTCGTCCGGGAGTCTGGCCAGCAGGGCGCCGCAGCCAGGGACGTCGGGATTTGGCCGGTCAGGAACCGCCTCGTCTCTGTCGCCGGAGGCTGCGATGACCCACAATTCCTCGCCGGGCCGAAGTTCGAAGAAGACGGACACGTTGCCCGGTGCATCAGAATGAACAGAGTGCTCTGACATGTGACGTTTGCCCCGCTCAGCGTCAGCGCGCCCATACGGAACTATAGGAAACGGATGACGGATAGTCTGCAATTCACTCTTGTTGTCAGTCTCTGACTGCGGGGTATCCGATTCGTCTGCCTTATCCGCCATGCTTTGTACTTCGCGGTCATAGTTGCTCGTGCTGTTTTCAACCTCGCGACTAAGCTGCTCCATGCGAGCCTGAATGTCGGCCTTCTTTCCGTGTTCCTGAATCACGAGACTTTTATTTTTTCCCAGTTGCAGCTCAAGGGAGGGCAGATTCAGCTGACTCTTCTCTTCACGGAGAGTGTCGTGAAACGATGTATCCCCGTGTGTGAATGCGGGTACAGGAATTCCATCCACACTGCCAGGTTCGGCCCCATTCTCTCTGCTCTTGCTCGGTCCTGCCGGTGTTTCAACGGCGCCCGATTCGGATTTGTCCTCAGCGAAGAATTCCGATGCAGTGGCTGCTCCTTAGAGCAGCCACTGCAGAACAGACAGGCGACGGCAAACAGGAATCCCGCCATGATCCCGGCGGATGAAAGTCGGTCCCTTGTCATTGCAGGCTCCCTTGTCGGCGTTGGTTCTTGTCAGTGTTCGCGTGGAATGTCGTTCGTTTAACCGCGTGCCCAACGGGCTGCGCTCCGGAAGCGAACGGCGATGCCCACCCGGTTAAACGAGAGAATCATCACAATGTGGCTTTGGTCAGTGATATTGTGGCGGGAATCGGTTTCCCGTCAGTTGTGGCGGAAACATCAAGCCGGGTTTCGAATTTATGCGGCTCGGGTCCCTGAAACTGCACGTGGACCCGGGCAACTCGACTACGCCCCGATGGAAGTTCGTCGGCCGTGCTGAAGGCCGCCAGGATGACTCGATTGTTGTTCATTGCTCGCGGGTCGTAGTAAGGAGGTTCGGCGAAGGCCGCGTGTTCGCCGCCTTCGATGCCCACGATTTCCACGCCAGGCCTCCGGCTCTGCATTTCAAACTGAAACGCGGCCAGAGGCACAGCGCCCGAATCGACAAACACATCAATGGCCTCGAAACGCACATCTTCGCGGCCTTGATCTCCGGCACCATCAATCTGAGTCACCGTGGCAGGTCGATCTGCATCCTGAGACAGCACATCAGGCCGGCTGTCCTGGCCGATAGCCATGACGACCAAACCGGCGTCGAGGATCATCAGAGCGATCCAGGACAGCGGAATTCCCAGCCGGCGGCATTCGGTTCTGTGGTTCATGGGAATTATGCTTTCAGCATTCAGAGCATCACGGCGTCCATGGCCACCAGGCGGATGTCGTCTTCGTTGAGATTTCCATCCTGATTGAAATCCCAGTGGTGGCTTGCATGACCGGACTCCAGCTGCCGGGCTATCGCAAAGGCATCCAGGATGTCGACTGAGCCGTTGCGGTCGATGTCTTTCGGACTGATGTCAGCCGGGGCTGCGAACGGCGCGGATTCCTGGGCCAGCTGGCGATCGGGCGGCTCGCCGGTCTGGAGGGCGACAACGACCAGCAGCACCGCACATACGGAGCTGACGGCCGCCAGTGTCCGAAACATGCGGCGTCGGCGAGCCATTCGTGGAATTGATTCCAGATGGCGATGGGCGTCCCGCAGAATGGTCCTGTCGACCTCCGGCGGAACAGCCAGTTTCATGTCGTCAGCCTGACGCAGAGCATCGACGACGACTTCCGGGAGTTCGTCGTCCGACGGTTTGGCGCGATTCACATGATTGGGCGAATCCATCATTTTCGACTCGTTGATGGGGGGATTCCTTGCGTTTCACCATGCTGTAGTGCGGCTGCCACAGGAAGCGTTCACAGATTTCTCGAACTTTTGTTGCTTCAGGCGCGTCTCGTTTGTTGCTTCAGGCGCGTCTCCGCGAAGAGTAGGGCCGGCCGATGAACGGGGGACGGCAATGGCCCGGGCGGAACGGCTGCGAAAATGACGGGTGAAATTCAAAGAATCAAAACAACCGCAGGCAAGCCGGGGACTCACGTCCCCGGCTTGCCCAGACTGCGAATTATTTCTGTCATTGATGATTTGGATTTCGGATTTGTTCCGGATTTCGATATTCGGATTTTGAAATTGCAATCAGGCCCTGCTTGCCTGACGAACCAGCCGCATGTCTGTGATCTCCGAACAGCCCACTGATGAGGACCTTGTGGCGGCACTGAATGCCGGCCAGTCGCAGGCCTTTGATGCGCTCTATGAGCGGTACCGCGACTGGGTCCTGCGGATGGCCTGGCGGCTCACCGGACACCACGAGGATGCTCTGGATGTGCTGCAGGAGACCTTTGCATATCTCGCTCGAAAATTTCCCGGCTTTACGCTGACCGCCGCCATGACGTCGTTTCTTTATCCCGCCGTGAGGAACCTGTCGATTGCAGCTCGCCGAAAGCGACACAGGTCCGTCGGATCATCTGACGGACTGGACGCCGTCCCGGATCACCGCACGAATCCCGATACCAATCGGGCAGAATTTACGGCCATCCTCAGTGGCCTGTCAGATGACCATCGGGAAATCCTGTTGTTGCGGTTTGTTGACAATTTGACTCAGCCGGAAATCGCAACTCATCTGAACCTGCCGCTGGGCACTGTGAAATCCCGGCTGTATCATGCCGTGCGGGCGGTTCGGGAGTCGCCCGCGGTGGGACGGCTGTCCGGGACGGCCATGTCGTAGCCATCCGGATATCGGCGACAGGGAAATGACCGGCCACAGATGCAGGTTTCTCGGAGCCGATTGCCAATTCCCCTTGCTTCACCGTTCCGGAGTCTGACAAACTGTGTTTGATCTTATCCGGACATTTCATGAACGATGAAATCCGCTCCGGAATTGCTGCTGTTGGTCGGCCATCCGGGGCAGTTGAACGAATACGGTTCGCATCACGCAACACAGGTCCCTGTTATGACTCGTCGAACTATTCCCGTCCTGTTTTCCGCCGCAATTCTTCTGGCCGCAGCAGACTGTGGTTTCGTTCAGGCGCAGGGCCTGATCTTTTCACTGCCGGAAGACGGTACCGGTGTGGAGTATCAGGGCACGCTGGTTCAGGAAAACGAGCGGCCTGATCTCCCTGACAACAAGGAGGTCCTGAAGTGGACAAAAGAACTCTCCATCAAGTCGGTTGGCCGGGAAGATGCAGACTACGCGGGCGTTGTACAACCGTGCCGCTGGATTGAAATCAAAGTCGTGACCGGCGCCGCTGGAGCCGGCGGTATCGATTCAGGTCCGGTCGGCGCACGAATCTACAAGGTCCTGGTCCCGGAGAGTAAAGTCATCGGTTCGTCCGTGGACTCGCAGACGATACCGAACACCGTGATGCCAATTGTGAAAGGCTACCGCCGGCTGGGGGAAGAGCCGGTCGAAGAACTCAACGGCCGCGGGCTGGTCGTGTATCCCACGCTGTGTTTGCTGGCCAACTACCGGAATCCCGAGACGATTACAGCGTCCGATCGCGTGGAAAATGCCAGCGGCCAGGATTCGTTTGACGCACGGCACATGAAGGGAACGGTCGTGCGGGAGCGACCAGATGCGCGTTCGACGAATACGGGGGAGTTCTGGGTCAGCCGGGATGTGCCATTTGGGCTGGCCGGATGGACCGTCACGGTTCGTCGCGAAGCCAAGGTCACAACCGAGATTCGTGATCGGTTTCAACTTGTCAGCACAGTCACCTGTCAGATGAAGGTGAAAAAACTGCTGGACACTGCCGAAACGGAACTGGTCACCGATTAGCAGGTTTTCCGGCGCGTCGGGAAACGTACGGCAGCGCGGAGCTGTTGCCCAGGCAGAAGCAGAAGCAGACGTGGACGGAAATTGATCAAACCTATCACGCGTGGGTTTCAGCGGACTGCGGAACGCTGCCGCTTGATGTTGTCCAGCAGCACAGCCACCAGCAGGACAGCTCCCAGGATAATTTGCTGCTCGTACGCTCCCACGTTCAGCAGGTTCATCCCGTTTTTGATCACCGCAATGATGAACGCGCCGATGAGTGTCCCAAGCACGCGTCCTTCGCCACCCATCAGCGACGTCCCGCCGACAACCACCGCCGCGATGACTTCCAGTTCATACATCACGCCCAGTTTGGGGTCTCCGGACGCCAGCTTCGATGACAGCACGATCCCAGCGACACCTGCCAGTGTTCCACAGACGATATAAACGGCCAGCAGCACACGTTTGACGGGAACACCGCACAGCCGTGCGGCCTCCTGATTGCCGCCAACGGCATAGATGTAGCGCCCAAAGGACGTGTGCACCATAATCACGTGCGCGACCATGTACAGCACAACCATCAGCAGTACGGGCACGGGAATTCCGAACAGTGTGCCTGCCCCGATCGTCGTCCAACCGGAGGGTGATATGGCAACGGATTCACCATCAGCCATCAAAAAGGCGAGGCCCCGGGCCATCATCATCATGCTGAGTGAAACGATGAATGGCGGGATGCGGAACTGGGTCACCATCAGCCCGTGGAAACCGCCCGCGGCCCCGCAGATCCCGAGCCCCGCCAGTGCTCCCAGCAGCATGACCGCAAAACCGGCCTCAGCGCCGCCCAGTCGTCGAATGAGGACGGCGGTTGTGACCGAAGCCAGCGCCACGAGTGATCCCACGCTCAGATCAATCCCACCGGTGATGATGACCATTGTCATGCCGACGGCGATGATCGCGTAGATCGCCGTCTGATTTGCAATATTCAGCAGGTTGTTCACCTGAGCAAACACCGGCCAGTAGTATGGCAGCGGAGCCACGCGAACACCCGCCTGTTCTTCACTGAACTGATCCAGCACACTCCAGCGGTCAGCCATACCGGAAACGGCCAGGTGAGTCAGCCGGGGTCCTGATTCAAGAGTCGCTGTGATGGCACGCCGGGCATCTGCCGGGATGCCGGTGACTTTGGCCGCCACCGTGGCACCTGCTGCAGTCAGACGGGCGTGAACAGCTTCGGCGAACAACTGTTCGACCTGCGAATCACCGGCCACGATGATCACGACGGTTTCGCTGCCCCGAGCCTGAAGAATGTGGTTGGCGACCTGTTCCCCGGCAGTAGCTCCGGCCGGGAGCTGCTCCTTCCACGTCAGCACCGTGAACAGCAGCATCAGCAGGAGCAGCACGAATACCATTCCGTATTGGGACGCGAAGTGCTGCAGTCGTTCTGACAGGGCTTTCGGTTTCATATCGTGAGCCGTAGTCGAACGTGCTGGAACCGGTGTCTTCAGAAACCCGGTGATGTCGAAGAGTCATCCTGACCGATCGCCAGATGCATGAGCTGTTCTTGTGTGGCCGACGGGACATCTGTTATCTCGCCGGCGAGACGGCCGTTGTGCATCACGAGAATTCGATCGCTCATCCCAAGTGCTTCCGAAAGCTCGGACGTGACCATCACGATGGATTTTCCCGTGGCGACAAGAGAATTCATCAGTTGATAGATTTCATGTCGCGCACCGACGTCGATGCCGCGCGTCGGTTCGTCGAAAATAATGACGCTGGCATTCCGCTGCAGCCATCGTGCCAAGAGCACTTTTTGCTGATTGCCCCCGGAAAGATTGGCTGCCGGCTCCCCGAAACCAACAAGTCGGATCCTTAAGGAGTCGACGTAACCGGCGAATGCCGTTCGTTCCTGCCGGCCGCGAATGAACCCGGAGCGGCTGAATGCCGGGAGGCTGGCCAGCGAAAAATTCTCCTGTACGCTGCGGCCGGGAATCAGCCCTTCACTCTTGCGGTCCTCGGTCAGCAAACAAAGCCCGGCGCGAATGGCATCCCGTGGCGATTTGACGGTCAGAGTCTGTCCGTGCAGTTCAATGATGCCTGCGTCTGCGACATCCGCCCCGAATATGAGACGCAGCAGTTCCGTCCGTCCTGATCCCACCAGGCCGGTGATCCCCAGGATCTCTCCGGCCCGCACGTGAAAGCTGATCGGTTCAATTGCTCCATGTCGGCTGAGGCCATCAATCCGCAGTCGCACAGAACCCATCTCCGCTGACCGCTTCGGGTATTCGCTGGTCAGTGGCCGGCCCACCATGGCTTCAATGAGTTCTTCCCGTGACAGTTCCGTTGCCGGGCGAGTCACAACATGCCGCCCGTCCCGTACCACAGTGATCGTGTCGGCGATGTCGAATACTTCATCGATCCGATGGCTGACGTAAACAATTCCGATGCCACGCGATTTGAGTTCCCGAATGATGTCCATCAGACACCGAACCTCACGGGACGTCAGTGCGGCCGTCGGTTCATCCATCACCAGCAGCTGCGCGTCCTGCAGGAGCGCTCGGGCGATTTCCACAAGCTGCTTTTGGGCAACGGACAGGTCCCGGCAGGGAATATCGAGCGGCACGTCAACTCCCAGACGCCGGAATACGTCACGTGCCCGCTGACGTTCCCGACGGTGCTGCAACAGCAGACGTTCCCGTCCCAGAAACAGATTGTCCGCAGCGGTCAGAGCCGGAATCAGATTGAATTCCTGATAGATCACACCGATGCCGGCCTGCATCGCGGCAACCGGATCGGGAAAGCGGACGGATTGCCCGTTCATCGAAATCGAACCGGCATCCGGCAGATGAGCGCCGGCCAGGATTCGGATGAGCGTACTTTTTCCGGCACCGTTCTCACCCACGAGTGCCGCAACCTCACCGGCGCGGATCTCCATGGACAGATCATCGAGAGCAAGAACGCCGGGAAACGCCTTGCGGACGGCGGAGATCTGCAGGAGTGGCCTGGAGTTGGTCATGAGAGAGTCACGATTCGGGTGGAAATGCGCTGGCGTTGCTCCGGAAGCGTATGGGAATCCTGGAAGCAGTTCCGGAATCTCCCGGGTGCCACTGGCAGCTTGGCTGCCAATGATAAACAGCAGGCAATATACCAATCCACGGGCGGGCAATCCGCCCGTGCCACCCGATTTTAAAACTGGTTCTCAGCAAGCTGTCACGCGGCCTGGTCTGCCGACCGGCGATGTTCGTTTGCAATCAGGCTCGCCACCGACTCGTCACGCTGAACGATCTGATCGCCAATCGCATCCAGCCGATCCATTTCGTCCTGAATGTGTTCCATGACCTCGGCGATCTCTTCGCGACTCAGGCTCGCGGGAAGTTCGATCGGTGTGCCGGTGATGATGACCAGTTTCGCAAATGGTTTCGGCACAACCATGTCCGACCAGCCGCCCGGAATTCGCCAGCAGCGACTGGCCTTGAGTATGGAGGGAACAATTGGGCGTCCGGTTTGAGCCGAAATATAAACGATTCCAGCTTTCATTCGATGACGGGGGCCGCGCGGACCATCGGGCGTGATGCAAACGTGTCGATCCGGCAGATCGAGTAGTTGTCGGACTGCCAGCGAACCTCCGCGGCTGGTGGAACCGCGGATGGGCAGGATGCCCCGCATGCGTGCGGCATAACTCAGATACGTCCCATCCTGATGGCGACTGATCAGTCCGGAAAGCGCGTAAGATCGTTTACAGAACAGGGCGAGCAGAATTGCATCGTGCCACATGCAAAAGCAGTATCGCCGTTTCCCCTGAGGTGGCCGCAGCGTTGTTGCGTCTTCCTGCACGACACGATGATCGAGCCGCGTTGTCAGGAACAGCAGTCTGAGCAGTCCGACAGCAATGAGAGCAAGCAGCCAATTGACGAACCGATTGTGAATCTTCACTTTCGACGTCCCTGTCGAAGGCAGCGGATGACGCACTCACAGTGCACTGGCACCATCCTGCTCCGGTCAAACGAGACTCATTCCGGATTCATCAGGAACAGCAAATCAGCGTCGCTCCCGATGTATTCACCAAGCAGGGCGGCGGGTCGCGCCTCCGGAGTGTACCGCAGGGCGGAAATCGCCGAAATCCCAGGTAATGGAAGATTCCGTAGCTTGGGACGACTGAGCTAAATCGGGTCACGCCTGCATTATCGACGCAACACAGCATTTTCCGGACTTAAAGCAGCCTGCGAAACTGAGCCCACGTTTTCGTGTTTGCCACGTCGTCCTTCGTCAGGCCGGCTCGACGCGCCTGGTCGACGCCATATTCCAGCACATCGAACCCGTTGACACTGTGGGAATCGGTGTTGATGACGATGGGAATCCCCAGGTTCTTTGCCGCAGCGGCGTTGATGTCGTCCAGATCCAGGCGTTTGGGATGCGCGTTGATCTCCAGCATCACGCCGTTGTCGGCGGCCGCCTTTAACAGATCGGGCATGTTGATATCTGCGCCTTGGCGTCGTCCGATCAGTCGTCCGGTGGGATGGCCGATCGCACTGACGTGCGGATTGGTCACTGCGCACATCAGCCGTTTCATGATCTGATCTCGAGGCTGTTTCAGGCCGTAGTGCAGCACGGCGACGACCCAGTCGGCATCCGCCAGCACGTCGTCGTCGAGATCCATCGTGGCGTCTTCCAGAATGTCGCATTCAATGCCGCACAATAGCTCGATTCCGCTGATT
>Ga0310123_10004563_pt1 | contig 10479 bp, 10 predicted proteins | sample CB6_AW_1057_MG_FD_203505 | JGI IMG/M metagenome (GOLD analysis project Ga0310123, IMG submission 203505) | Marine microbial communities from Western Arctic Ocean, Canada - CB6_AW_1057 | ecosystem: Environmental > Aquatic > Marine > Oceanic | place: Canada: Western Arctic Ocean | collected...
GGGATGCCCGGGTCCGTCTCTGGGTGCGCGGAAATGACTGGAAGCCGAACGGGTCCGAGCTGATCTGGTGGACCCAGAGTCAGAGTAATATCGAGGCGGGGAATCAGAGAGGCGTTTTCAGACGCGCCAATTGGGGCTATACCGGATTCACGCTGACCGCCCATCTCCGCGACGGCAATTGGAATCGGGTCGAGTACCGGCTTCGCAACGACACCACCCAGTGGACGTATGGGGGGAGTAACCTGGGTTCGGACGGGCGCAAGTACTATTCATATCGGTCCATTGACCAGGCTCTGGGCCATCTCAACTGTAATTTTTTCCATCTCCTGGCCTTTGTCAATCCCCACAATCCTCCTACTGGATCGATCGATTTCGATGAGTTCGAGCTTGCCTATCGCAACGAGTCTCTGGTTTTTCCCAGTAATGGAGGGAAACTGATCGACTGGCGCCGATACTCCAAAGTAGATCCCGCAACCCTGACGGACGGATGGCGACACGGCGAGGACCGGATGTGGAAGAGCCAGGAAAATCCCGCCGGTCCCCGGGAATTCACCTACACCTCCGAATCCGAGGTCACGATCGATACGGTTCAACTGCACCAGAATCCCGAGTGGCCGGGCAAGGGCGTGGAGGTTCTGGTCTCGGCGGACGGCAACTCCTATCAGTCAATCCTGAAGCGGCCCTTTCCAGAAAAGAGCAATAGCGGCCCCAATTTTGACTTTGTCGTCGAGCAGGGACTCGCCAGCAAGGCCCGATATTTGAGAGTTCGTCTCTCTTCTGGCTATCAGCGTCGCTACTGGGGATTGGGAGAGATCGAGATTTTCGGTAGCGGCGCTACCATGGTCCCCGATGACGATGACTACTATGTGAATACCGATCTTTACGATGTTAAGCCGGGTGAGACTTGTCACTACAGGCTGGTGGCGACCAACAGTCACGGGAGCGGCTATGGAGAGGATCGGACTTTTACCCTTCCTGCGTCGGACCAACCGCAGGTCCTGAAGGGGCAATCGAGTCGTATTAACGGTTCGACCGCCAGGCTGCAGGGAAGAGTCAATCCCATGGGCGTGCCCACCTATTTCTGGTTTGAGTGCGGCACCGACGAGGAGTATGGATCGAAGACCGAGGTCAGGTATGCGGGTCTCGAGCAGACCCCACGGACGGTTTTCGAGACCCTCACTGGATTGGGATCCGGAACGACGTACTACTACAGGACCGTAGCAGTCAACGGAAGTGGTACCGGATATGGAGATGCCGCTAGATCCAGCACGACAACATTATCCGCGTCCGAGGGACGATAGGATTCGGTAACGAAGCAGATCGCGTGAGCTCCTGCGTCAAGAAGGGCCGCAGACATTTTTCAGTCACACCCCCGACATTGGGTTACAATGTGGAGCGTGCGAAAGTGGCGGAATTGGCAGACGCGCCAGATTTAGGATCTGGTGGGTGAGAGCCCGTGGGGGTTCGAGTCCCCCCTTTCGCACCAAATGAAATCAACGGGTTACAGTGATGTGACGGAAGCGAACCGAGCCCGTCACGGACCTGTCGTCCAGTTTTCGTCCAGTTCCGAATGACGGTTTTGCCACTCTTGTAGCTCCGCTTTCTGAGCCGCCTTCACCGAACGGGTGGCGTGTGAGTCCACATAGTGGACGTAGCGCATGGTGGTCTGGATGTCCGCGTGCCCCAGACTTCGCAGTCGTCGGTCGCCAGTCAGGGAACGTCTGAACGTTTCTGACGGAGCACCTACATTCACCAAAAGAAATAGAATACCAACACGAACGACGTCGCGACTACGACGCCCGCCCACAGATGGGGCTGCAGCCACCACGAAGACACGCCGTCGGGAAAAGGTGACTCCTGGATCTCCGGCACATCTGCCTGGGAACGACGGAGCCAACCCGACTCCTCTGTCTCCAAAGCATCTCGGTCCTCGGACCTCCCCAGCACCAGAGAGCTCAAAATCATGGCGCCCGAAGTAATGGCAATGCTCCAGAGATAGGCAACAAACCGGTCAGTCAACCAGACCGGGAGCATCCCCAGACTAGAACCAATGATCGCCAGGATGCCGTAGGTGGAACCGGCGGCAAGACCCAGAATCCCACTTCTTCGATGGACTCGGGTGAAGACGCCCATCAAATAGACGGTCATCAGCGGTATCACGAAAACGCTCGTAACTCGCACGAAGAAGCTGGCAATATTCTCGTAACTCAAGATGAACGGAATGTAGAGGAAGGAAAGACCGATGACGACTGGAGTCACCGTCCGGCTGACTTTCAAGTAGTGCGCGTCTTCTCGATCCCGGGCGATCAACCTGGCGTAGATGTCTCGGGTGCAGAGGGCAGACAGCGCTGATCCAATGCCCTCGTAGGTCGTCATGGCGGCCGACACGACACCCGCGACTACAATCCCCTTCAGCCCACTGCCCAGGAACCGGTTCACGAGGAGGGGATAGATCTCGTCCGGACGCTGCAAGGTCTCGGGCCAGAGTGCGCGGCCCAGAATTCCCAGGGTGCCATTGAAGTACATCATCACCATGGTCATGGCGGCAGCCAGCAGGACTGACATCTTCACGTCCCACAACGAGCGCGCCCCTAACAGCTTCATTGTCTCGCTGTGGTTGACGATTGGATAGGCGGCTCCGATGATCACCCATGCCGCCACCACGATGAGCGCGTCGGGCTGACCTGGGCGGGAGGCCCCAATATGAAGCAGGTACCCGGGAAGCTCGGTTCCGCCCTTGGCTGCCAGGGCTGCGGTGGCTCCCTCCCAACCGCCTACGGCCTGCCAGACGACAACCCACAGCACCAGCGTCCCCAGGACCATGGAAACGGTCAGGAAAGCATCCGCCCAGGCAATGGTCTTGAGTCCGCCGCGCGCGGAATAGAATGTGGCCATGCCGGCAAAGGCCACCACCACGGCCCACGCCCAGAATCCTTCGACTCCCATGACACGCGTGAGCATCAGCTGCAGTGAAATCGCAATGCCGGCGAGGATGTTGGTCCGGTATTGGACCTGGACCAGCACACTGATCACCCGGGCACCTGGGCCGAAGCGGCCCTCCAGATACTCGGCGTTGGTGAACATGGCTCCCCGGTACATTGGCGGCAGGACAAAAAAAGCCGTCACGACGTAGCCGATGACAACCCCCATCCACCAGGTGGAGAGAATCGAAATGCCGTCGGTATAGCTGATGCCGCTCAAGGCAACGATGTCACCGGCATCCACCGACGTGGCAAACATGGAGACAGCGACGATCCAGAAGGGGAGGCTACGTCCACCCAGAAACCAGTCGACGTGGGTCCGGGTCTGGCTGGATCGCAAAAGACCATAGCCGAAGACCGTAAGGTTGATACCAACAACAATGGCCCAATCAAGCAGGGTCATTTCAACTCACTCGAACTGGCACGCGCCCTTCTCGCCACCGGGGACAGACGTAATCATGAGCGAACTATACCAGTGGGCGACAGCCACTGGGGACAGACGTCAACATGAGATGACTACACGATTAGGTCTCGTTAGACGTTCTCATGCCTGGATCTGTGTGGGATCAGACACGGAAGTGCCGAGAACTCGACAGAGAGGCCGTCTTTCCGATCTAGTGGTCTGGCATGAGGAAACCATTTTTCGTGCTGCTGCTTCTAGTTTCGCTGAACGCGACCGAAGTCCGCGGAGACGAGAGTCCTGACTAAGCTTCAGCTGCTGATGCAGCAAGGCGCTCCTATGACCTTCTCTAAACTCCACAACGACAGTCGCTTCGAGAAAGAGGAGAAGGATTTCATCGGTCGGATGTACGAGATTTTCTTCCAGATTCCTGGCTTCTTGAAGAGTGAGCACGAACGCACCGACGCGATTCCCACGCTCCGCCGGATCGCGGATCATTTTGAGGTGACTGACAATTCGATCGATCTGCTTCTGACCGTCATGGCCGCCGACCGCAGGGTGCCTTCTTTCTTCGTTCGGCGACCGCACCACCAAAGAGATCCCCTCACTCCAGCTGACCCGGATCGCCCTTTGGCAGTTCTGCTGCCAGGGAGAATGTAGCGGGTCCGCGCGTTTTCTGCCCGGTGTCCTGGTAAAATGCTGAGTTCGCAGATCTTCCCGCAGCATTTGGACATCAGGTCTATATACATCGTCTACGAGGATTGACTCAAGGCTGTTGACCAGGGAAGCCGGCTCCCTCTCCACTCGCTCAGCGGCACGATGGAGCCCGAACGATCTCCCCGGCTTCGCCCTGGAGGAGTCTCCCGTGATCTGGGGGGATGAGATCGCGTACATAGTGAGGTGGGAGAGGAGTCACGCCCGAGCAACATCGGAGAAGCCCCTGGCCAGCCTGGCTGGCCAGCCTGTCCGCCTGCGTTTCGTGTTGAAGGATACAGATCTCTACTCGCTGAGGTTCCAGTAGGAGCAGCACCGGCAACCCGGCCTCGGGACCTTGCTCCTTTGCCCACCCTGACTGCCGTAATCACCGGACAACTTCAGCCCGGAATCGGTGGACAACTTGGCCCGGAACAAGCATAGGATTGGCAGATCTAGTCCCGGAAAGGCTCAGTCGGGTTGAGGAAACGCTTGTAGGTTTGAGGACGCCGTCGTTTCCGGTAGGGAATGTCTGCGACGGCAACCTACCGGCCCCGCCATCCCGAGAGGACGCCCTTCTACCAGTGTCTAGCGGACTACGGGAACGAGTTCAAGCAGAGTGATCCCTATTTCTATGAAGCGAAGTATGGACCCAGGCGGCCAGTGGGGGACAAGACCGTCGACCGCTTCTTGGAGTGTGGCCTCTTGCGCCACGGATTCGCTCGCCTGAAATGTGGCCGCTGTTCGCACCAGGCGCTCTTAGCGTTCTCGTGCAAAACGAGATATTTTTGTCCTTCCTGCCCAGCCAAGCGGGTGGCCGCCTTTGTCGAGTGGGTCAGCGAAGAAGTCCTGGAGGCGGTCGACCATCGCCAGTACGTCTGGGCCCTCCCCCGGGTCTTGCGCCCGGCCTTTCGAAAAGAGCGCAAGCTTTTGGGCCGCCTCAGTCGCTGTGCCTGGACCAGCCTGCGCCAATACGCCCAGGCGGCGCTCGGCGAAGGCTTCGTGCCGGGCGCGGGGGTGGCGATCCAGACCTACGGGGATGCGCTCAATCCTCACGAACCTATCCCTATGCTCGCCAGCGATTCTGCTTGGGCGCCCGACGGGAGTGTGCGCTCGATGGGCGAAGTCGACGCTGAAGTCCTCACGGACCTCTTTCAACATCAGGTCTTGGAGGCGATGGTGGCCGAGCGTCGTCTCAGTCACGACTTTGCCCAGAAGCTGCGCGCTTGGCACCCGAGCGGCTTCGGCGTCCATCGTGGCCGGCCTATCGAGAGCGACGACCGTCCCGCCTTGGAGCGTTTTGCCACCTACCTCCTCCGTCCCAGTTTCGCCGCCAGTCTACTGCAGTACGATCCCCAGCAAGGTCGGGTAATACCGCACTGCCAAGGGTATCCACCGCACCCTGGATGCCCTGGACTGGATCGCGCTGGTGACCTCCCCCTACTCCAAACCCGGGGGAACAGATGAGCCGTTATTATGGCCGTTACTCCAACGCTTCGCGTGGGCAGCGGCGCCAAGCCTCCACCCTGGCCACGGGCAAGGGCGCCTCCCAGGCCACGGACTTGTCTGTGGTCATGTGGATCGAGTCGGAGTGGGCCGGCTGCTCAGTACCTTTGTGAGCTGTGATGGTCTGTGGAAGGGACGTGTCTTCCTACCGAAGATCAGGTCGGTAATGTGCAGCAGCTTGCGGTACTCGAGAATCTCCTTGATCCCCGGAACACAGTTGTGGGTGTTTAGATAGCGCTCCGGCCAGGGGTCCTCGGGGAGGGGACTTTCGAAGAACTGCTCGCGATTCTCCTGGTAGAAACCTTCGTAGCTCTCCCAGGCCCGGTCCATCTGGGACGAATCAATCAGGCCGGGCAGGACTAGGTAGCCTTCGTCGGCAAAGAAGGTGCAGGCCGCGGCCTCCTCCTGGTCGATCTTCCCAGTCAGCCGCCTTTCCCTGATAAGATAGGGAAGAGAGAACAGAGGTCGTCTTCAAGCTGGGAGCAGCAGTATGATGAGATCGATCGCTTTGCTAGGGTTGGGATTGGTAACGATCTGCGACCTCGTGGAGTCGGCGAACCTGGGGCAGGTCAAGATCAAGCTAGAACACACGGTGGAGATAGTTCCAACCGGCACGGGATTGGGTCGGGGGATGCTCGGTGTCGTCCGCCATCCCGACGGATCGATCTTCGTCAACACCCAGACCTTCGGGCTGGCGAAGAGCACCGGCGGTGGCCAGACCTGGACCGCAGTCCCAGCCGAGAACGCGTTTGCTCTTGGCGTCAGCCGCGACGGGAAGCTGTGGCTTGCCAATCAAGGCAGTCACAGGAAGACCCTGTTCGTGCGTCGCTCGGCCGATGGCGGCCGCCGCTGGGAAACGACGATGATCAACGGCGGGGCGTTTGCGCCCGATGCTCCGCGTCACCCCTACTCGTGGGTCGGCGACGACTACAATACCTTTCTTGAACACCCTGACGGAACGCTCATGTTCTCGGCCGGGATGCGCTACCTTCCGTGGTTTTACGAAGACGAGAGTCTCATGATCGATGGCCTCGTCCGACCCGATGCAGACGTAGGCGGACTGATGATGCTGCGCTCCACAGATGGGGGTAGGAGCTGGGGTGATATGACACTGGTCCATCCCTTTGCATCCGAAGTGGGTTACGCCATGGATCCCGAGAACCCCAGGCGTATCCTGGCTATGACACGAATCCAGCGGCCCCTGCTGGCCGGAGAAGACCGAGAAGCAACGCTGAAGAAGACCGGGGCGCCGGCGACCGTGAAGTCTGAGGCACCCTCGATCTACAAAAACGGACTCCTGTTGGAATCGGAGGACGGGGGGAGAACCTTTCACGAAGTCCCGGGAGGGCTCACCGAATTCTACGAGATCCGCGGCACCATCCTGTGGGCCCAGAACAACACCGTGGTAGTGACCCATCAGGGTGCCCATCCGGGAGGAGGCCCGGATGGTCGTCTGTTAGCAAGAATCAGTCTCGACGGAGGCAGCAGCTGGCTAAATGGCACTAGAACCGGCACACCTTTTATGAATCAGTCAACGAAATTCGTCCTGCTTCCCTACCCGCCCGGTCACTCCTTTACCGCTCCCACAGTCGAAGTCTCCGACAACCGCTTCTTGACCGTCTACTTCCACGGCAATCTCAGCCAAAACAGGGCTATGGTCAGCGGCGTCTTCTGGCACCTCGAGAACCCTCGCTGACGGGCCGACTTCATCCACTACTTCAGGAGGTTTGTACCTGGATTGGCGAGGCTCCAGTTGTACCAGAAGGCATCGAAACCACTCAGCTTGACACTCTGAGGGGCCCTTTCGAATTGCCCTGTTGTGGGATTGAAGCTCGCCCCCGTCGCCTCTTCAATCCAGGCCCCTTCCTTCCTGCGATAGCCTCCCTCCAGGAGGACGAAAGCTCGAGCTGCCTCAGATGGCCACAGTAAGGCGGTCCGTCAACTGGCCTTCCCCTTCGGAAATATCAGTCGAAGGGTCTGTGCGCCACGTGTTGTTCGCATCTTTTTCGAAAACAAGGTCAGTGTCGTCCTCAACTGGGCTGAGGAACTCAAGCGGCTGGTGCCGACCGAGAACTGAGACGAGCCAGTCTGTTTGTCGTCCAGTTATCGTCCAGTCAGAAACCTATAGGATATCGTCAGAAATCACTCGATCGATGCGGAAAAAACCCAGGAACCAATTGAGTTTTCAGTAGTTTTCGTTAGATTTCACGTCGTTGTCCAACAGATTTAGGATCTGGTGGGCGAGAGCTCGTGGGGGTTCGAGTCCCCCCTTTCGCACCAATCAAATCAATGACTTAGCGCGAAGCTACGAAAAGGCGAGTGGACACACTATTTATCTCCGTCCACTTTTCGTCCACCTTGAAGTTCACGCTTTTCGGCCTCTCGGACTGATTCAATCGCGTGTTCTTCCGGTGTACCCAAGTTGATCGAGTCCGGGTGGCCTGCTTGCTCCGGGCGAGAGCCAAAGGAGAGACCAATGTCTCAAGAGAGAAGAAAGAGCGAGGATCTCTGGGCTCCTATCGTCTTGCCGTGAAAGGCTCCCGTGAAGGACTCAGAGTCTCGTCGAATAGGCCCAAAAAGCTCTCCCGGACAAAAGTGCGGTAGTAGTAACCCGATTATGTTTGCCAATGTCAGGCAGCGAGACCCGGGACAAATTTTGCTGCCTGGTTGTCCACCCAGAGTCCGGGGGTCCATGCGAAGAATCGAATCGGAACGGGCTCGGGAGGCTGGGAGAATACTTGTCCAACGCCAGGGATCGTGGCGGCCTCGCTCATGGAACTCACAAGCACAAACAGCGGAGGCCCGGAACTGTCCTCAAAAATCAACTGCGCCGCGACCGGAAATTCGGTCATCGACAGGGTCTTCACGGGCACACTGCGCACCGGGAACGTGGCGAACAGCCATTGTTCGAATTGGACGGACGCCACAGGCGCCGGTGCGAGCGCGGTCAATGGAGAGAGCGACTTCAAAGATGTGAGATGGACTGAGGACGGGGTAGAGCCTGGCTCTTTCTTCAGTCGCCTCTATTGCTTCGAAAGCCAATAGGGAAAGGCCACGGCCAATTCCCAAGTGCGTCCTTTTCGGTTCTCCGGCCACGCCGCCGCTGACCCACCCCAACCATCTTCCCACGTACTCCCAAAGCCGGGCAGGCTCCTGATCGTAAAGTCGGGTTGCCCGTTAGACGAATTGCTCCAGGGTCTTCTGGGCTACGCCGAGTCCGTCGGCTCCGAAGTGGTAGCCCAGGAAGTCGAATCCCTTCTCGATGGGCCCGATGGACGTCTTCTCGGGATCCTTTTCCAGCCCCCAGTCCCTGCTTACTCCTCACTGCTCGAATCCCTACGGAAAACTCACCAAGAATCTCCTCATCTGCCATTCTTCCATCGCCCTGCCGCAGTACTCAGCGCCCTGTTTCTTCTCTACAACCTGCCATCACGCAAAGCAATCTCGGGGTAGTCCAGGCTCGTAGGATCGAATCAGCGAGTTAGCGGCCCTGTTCCTACCGGAACCTCAGGGAGTACAGATCCGCATCTTTCATGACGAATCGCAGCCCCACCGGCTTCCCGGAAATCCGGCCCAGGGGCCTATCTGAAGTGGCCTTGGCATAACCTCGTTCCCAGCGCACCGTGTGCTCGATTTCGTCTCCCCAGATCAGCGGTGATTCCTCCAGAGCAAAGCCAGGAAGAGGATTTCCCTGGATATCCTGGATCTCCACACGGATGCTGCCGGCTGCGGAGGTGGCGAAGTTCAGCACCAGGTTGTCCCCGTTGAAGACTAGCGGTTTCGTGACAAGCTCGCCGCCTGCATAGCCCGCATGCACTGAGACGAATCCATCCGTTCGGAGCACCATCCGCTGCACGTGGACACTGGGAAAGGTGTAATGGCGTTGAAGGTAGAGAGAAATCTCGTCCGCTGCCGTAGCCACGACTCCGGAGGCAGGTGTATTGGCTCGATGAATCCAGTTTCGGGGGTGCCTGCCCGGGCGGATAAAGGCCTCCATGAAGGTCCGCTGCCAATGAAATCCGTCTCGACTGCTGAGAAGGACTACGTCTGAAATACCAGACCTCGGATTTACCCTGAACGGTTCCAGGGTGCGCCTGGGCACTGCGCGCTGCCGAGCCCGGTTGGCTTATGGTGTCCATCCTGGCCACCATCGCCACCTACTGGATCCAGGCACTTCGCTGGCAGTGCTACCTGCGCCCGGTAGGTCGCGGCCCCTTGGCCTCCTCCTTCAACATCCTGGTCATCGGAAACCTGGTGTCGACCGTTCTTCCGGGCCGGTTGGGGGACATCGTTGCGCGGGCCTTACTGATGCGCCGCTGGGAAGGGATCCTTGCGGTAAAGACTTCAGCAACGATCGAGGTGGAACGGTTATTTGACGTGCTGATGCTGATCGGCTGCTTAGCGGTCTATTTCTACTTCTTTCAAGAAGCCGACTCCTCGGCTGACTTCTCGGCAGCCTCCAGCACTGGAATCTTATTGTTCTTAGCAGGTGCCCTTGCCACCGTTTTTCTGGTCGTTCTGCGCTTCCAGCACCGAGCCGTTCTAGGCTTGCTGGAGCGATCACTGCAGCCGTTTCCCGGGCGCCTCCGGCACGCGCTAAAGGAGAGGGAACATGCCTTTGCCGCTGGCCTGGAGCTGTTCAGTGATCTCCACAACACGGCGCTGTCGATCTTTTCTACTCGTTCGCGCCCTGGTTGGCGCATGCGGTCGCTCTCTGGGGTGTGATCAAAGCAATGGAAATTTCCTCCTTTCGGCCCTCGGATACTCTGCTCATGGTCGGACTGGGGAGCGTCGGCATGGCCATTCCGACACCAGGGGACATCGGCTCACTCCACTACGCGCTATTCTGGGGCCTGGAGAGAATCAGCGACTCGCCCGACGACAGCCTGCGGGCCGCCG
>Ga0310123_10004566_pt1 | contig 10470 bp, 5 predicted proteins | sample CB6_AW_1057_MG_FD_203505 | JGI IMG/M metagenome (GOLD analysis project Ga0310123, IMG submission 203505) | Marine microbial communities from Western Arctic Ocean, Canada - CB6_AW_1057 | ecosystem: Environmental > Aquatic > Marine > Oceanic | place: Canada: Western Arctic Ocean | collected...
TTGTCTGACCGCTTCTCTCTCCGCGGCCGACAAACAGCTCGAAGGCCACCTCGCTCCTTTCCTTGGTGAACCCCGCATGGAAATGCAGCAGGTGTTTAAGAACGAACGCAATCCGAATGTCGTCGTCACGCTAAAGGGCACAGTCCTGATCACATGGGGAAACAAATCTGTTCGCGCGCGTCGTAGCGAAGACGGCGGCAAGACGTGGGGCAAGGAAATCACGATCGCGAAGCCTGGCTTCCAGGGAGGCGGCACGACCGTAGACGAGAAGACCGGGCACATTCTGGCCTTCGTCGAAGATGAGCATCCGCCGGCACCGCTGACGGTCTATCGCAGCCAGGATGACGGCAGGACCTGGAAACCAGAGAAGGTCACAATTCACCCGGACAATAAGGGCAATGTACCGTCGATGCACATGAACGAGCATGGCATCACGCTGCGACACGGGAAGCACAAGGGCCGGTTGGTGAGACCAACGCGGTGGTACGCGGGCAAGAACGAGCGATCCCGCTGGCCCGATCATTACACCAACGCTATCTACAGTGACGATGGCGGTAAAGCCTGGTACACGAGCGATCCATTCCCTGAAAAAGGCACCGGTGAAGCAACGCTCGCGGAGTTGTCGGACGGTCGCATCTATTACAACTCCCGCGTCCATTGGCAGGAAAGACCAAAGAACACACGCCGCCGCAGCGCTTGGAGCAACGACGGCGGCCAGACGTGGAAGAACTGGCAAATCGTTGAAGTGCTGCCGGACGGTCATCAGCACCGTTCGTATGGATGTATGGGCGGACTGGTGCGCCTGCCGGTCGTAGGCAAAGACATTCTGATTTTCAGCAATATCGACACGCCGAATCCGAAACGTGAACGTGCCACCGTGTGGGCCAGTTTCGAAGGCGGCAAGACGTGGCCTGTCAAGCGGCTGGTTTACGAGGGTGCGAGCGCCTATTCGTCGCTGACCGCCGGGCGCCCCGAAACGCCAAGCGAGGGTTGGATTTATCTGCACTTCGAGGGTGGTCCCAAAGGCGGTTCACAGGTAGTGAGGTTCAATCTCTCGTGGCTGCTGAAAGGTGAGCCAACCCGTGACGGCTCGGTCCCAAAGGACCTCTAACCCAACTTCGACAGTTGGCGCCGTAAGTGCTTGAGCTGCAAGGGGCGGGCCTGAGAAGTTCTCACTACATTTCGTACTTCTTTAATCGTGATCGCAGGTGGAGGCCCAGTTTGTGGAGTAGGATTTCCTGGTGTTCACTTGGCTTCGTGACGCAGCGTTTACGAATTTCAACATCCTGACGCGTGGGAAGCACAACGTCCACAACGCGAATGTCCTGAAGATCTTGGAAGACACGTCGCGGCTCGTTACCCAACCCGGCTCGGTCGTACAAGCCGGCCAACATCTTCCACAACACGTACGCTAGGAAGCAGACGAGAATGTGCGCCAGCACTCGGTCCTGTTTCTGGTGCCAGACGGGTCGGATGCTCAGGTCGCTTTTGTGAATTCGGAACGCGGCTTCCGCTTCGGTTAGTTGGATGTAGGCCTTCCACAGTTCTTCATCGCGCCAGTCAGCGACGTTGGTTCGCAACAGATAGCAGCCTTCGCTCAATTGTGCCCAGTCTCGCCAAGCCCGTATGGTTAAAATATTGAGCCGAACTTCATCTCCAATCCTTCTCATGAGTTGCGGCTCACCAAATTCCCGCATCTCAGCCGTTTGATTTCATACGAATTGAGCACAATGGGTCGGAATTGTGAGCGCTGAATGTTCGGCGGAATAAATTCACCCTTCGGGCTTCTGATAAGGCGTCCCCGACGAGGCAGTAGTTAGTGGTGGAGCATTTTTGGTGGCAATACTAATGACCCTATTTTCTGCGAATAAGACTACTTCTTGCCGAGGATCGGTGTGTCCCAGCCTTCGATGTCGACGGGATTCACGCCCTTGCGATAACCGTCAAAGTTGAAGGTAACCGGGTTGTAGGGCCCGACAAATGCCACGTTGTTGTCCGCCTTGATTGCATCGTCCATACCTAGACACCAGAGGTGGGCGTTGACGAGCATCCGGCGGAAACCTTCGTTAATGATATCCTCGGAAGCGCCATGCGTTGTCGCAAAGACGCGTGACATGGGGTTGTCGGCATTGTAGTGACGCACCCAGGCGACGGGCAGGATTTTCTTGCTCGGGTCCGGTGGGTCGGCGAACTTCATGCCGTTGAGAATCTGCCCCTTGGCAAGAACGATACTGCCTTCTCGCGGGTGGGCGTTGTAGCCGCCACACTGGGTATGGATATCTTTGACACCACGCAGGATCGGATGTTTAAGCTGGTCCTTCTCGAGTTGGAGTCGAGAGCTCTGCTTATGGTTGCGACCATAGTGGCCCACCCAGTGTTCGCCCAGAATCGCCTCGCCAAAACCAGCCTTCCACTCTTTTTCATCCCCATTGTAGCCTTCGTTGTACTTGGCGAACTTTCCCTTGAGGCCATTGAAGCCATGTGTGGTCGTTCGCAGGCCCATGACCGGTTTTCCGGTGACAAGGTAGTCGTCGATGTGCTGCATCTGGTCGTCTTTGAATGCCTGAAAGCGAGTGAACAAGACCATCAAATCCGCCGTCTTGAGCGATTCAAGACCGGTGATGTGATTGCTGCCGGGCTGGATCGTGCCATCCTTCGGATCGGTCGTCACAAAGAAGCTGCATTTGAAGCCGTAGTGCATGGCCATGATACGGGCCAATGCTGGCAGACTTTCCTCGCCACGGTATTCGTGGTCGCCAGCGATGAAGACGATGTGCTTGCCCCTGCCAGGGCCTTTGTCGCCCTCCCACACCACGCGGTTGGGATGAGCGGCGAGTGCCGCGGCCCCATGCTCGCCAAACGCAAACACCACCATCATAATGGCGACAGACTTAAGATGGTAAAACATGGCATCCTCGGTTTCAAAGTTAACTGGTAGGAATTTTCAACTGGATCGACAGCCTCTACGTTAGCGAGGGTACTGACGAACGTCAAAAATATGACCGTGAAATCTGACATCAACCGGTGAGTTTTGGTCATATTGATCTGTTGCTGCTAGTGTTGCTGCTGATGTTGCATGCCAAACAGCTTGTGCTTTTTCTCACCGCGCGCGTAGACGTAGGCAATCAGGTCGAGGATCTCTTCGCGGGAAAGTTTATCTAACAAGCCCTTGGGCATGATCGACGCGGTTGATTTGACCAAGTCGCCAATCTCCGATTTCTGAATCACCGTGGGACTTCCTTTGGCGATCGGATCGATCACCACCTTGACCACTGAGGAAGTCTCTTCGACGACCATGCCCGTTATGACTTTGCCCGACTCCAAGATGAAGGCGTACGATTGATACTTCTTGTCGATGTCCTTGGATGGTTCCAAGAGCGATCGCAGGATGTGCTCGGTGGAACTCTTTTTCTCGTCCAGCTTGGCCAGATCCGGACCGAATACTTGCCCTTCGCTGTTCAGGCGATGGCAAGCCACGCAGTTGGACACTTTGAACAACTGCTTGCCGACGTCGAATGAACGACCGGTGGGGAGAGGTTTGACGGCCGAGATGAGTTCCTCAAACTTCCATTCGCGGCCGCGTGTGTTGTACTTCAACGATTCGTCCTTCAGCGGCAGAGGATTGGTAGCGAGATACGCGGCGGGGTTGGCCTGATATTCATCCAGGTTTTTCACGACGTACAACGCGCCGTACATCCGTCGCCAGTGGCCGGGATACGTGCAAACATAGGGATAAATACCGGGCATCTTCGGAGCTTCGAAACTGAGCGTTTGATTTTGCCCCGATTGCAAGAGACGGCTGGCGAGCAGAATCTTGTCCGATTTGGGAATGTAATGCCGCGCCATCGCATCGGGATCGCGGGCGGTCGCTTCGCCCAACAGCCCAATTTCCTCGAGCGCTCCCGGCTGCGTGATCGCGAAGTTGTGCGGCATGTTGTCGGTGTTCGAGAAGCGGAACTCAACCAGTTTACCCGCTGCGACGACGATCCGTTCCTTGTCGTAGATCATGCGCTGCGGCACGGTGCCGATTGCAATCACGCGCACGTTCAGATTTTGCAACCGGTCGAGAATTGTCTTCGCCTGGTCCGCCGGCAATTTGGCCAACAAGGATCTGGCCAAAGCGGCGGCGTCCATCGCCGGGGCCCCGGTGCGAAACCGAGCGGGAATTTCGCTGAGGAATTCTACCAGGTTATCCACCAACGGGCGGACTTCTTTTTGCGGCCAATATTTTTGTGGGATGCCGCGGAGCACTCGGATGGCCGAGGCGCGATGCCTTCCCGCTTTGACCAGCGAAGTCAGATCGATGAATTTTTCTTGTTCGTGACCTGGAATCGATGCCAGCGAGCGAATCGCCACGTCATGCAATGTCTCGCCGCCACTGACGGTCAATCGGTCGGCGGCGATCTTTTGCTTTTTCAGCCCTGGTCCTTTCCAGGTGACTTGTAATCCGTCGTCGCCACCGTTGTCGAAGTAAGTCACGACAATCGGATGTGAACCGGCGGGCAAGTCGATCGAGCCGCTCTTTTCCAGCATGCCGTGCTTGCCGTCGTTGTTGACGACCAATCGCTTGCCGATGTATAGCCGAGAACCGTTGTCGGAATTCGTGTAAAAAGTGTACTTGCCCAATTTGGGGATTTGAATGACCCCGGTGAACCGCAACGCGAACTTCTCGGTTTGCTTGCGCTGCGGGACGTTCATGACGATTTCCGGCACGATACCGCTTGCCTTTGGTTTCATCTTGGCAAGTGTTTCGATCGCCACGTTGGATGCACTGGGATAGAAATAATCGACCTTGATTCCGTTTTTCTGCAAAGCCGAGCCGCCAGGTTCGGCCTTCAAATTTACGGGCAACTCGAAAATCAACGGCCGTACTTTGGCGTACAATGTACCGCGAAGTTTATTGTCTGCAATCGCTGGAACCGCGTCCAAAAAATCTCGCAAACGGTCCTGGCTCTTGGTGGATGATAGATACGCATCGTCACCCGAACCTTCCGCGGCGATCCAGGCGGCATAACCCAGGCGTTTGGTTTCCGCCGCTTTACCGCCTGTCGCCAGATTTTCGATCCGGTCCCGCACCTTCTGCAACTCCGCCGCCGGTTGTTCAGACAAAAGTCGCCCCAAACCGCTCAGACTGTCGGCTTGTCCCTTGGCGTCGCGGTCTTCGATCAGGTCCAGCATTAAGTTCAACGTGTTCACTTTTCGGATCGTGGCCAACCCGGCCAACGAATCGCGGAGATGTTTGTCCGGTACGTTCTTGCGAGTCAGAATCGCCTGGTAAACCGCCTCGGTACGGTCGAGCTTCAAGAGATCGTTGACGCTGCCGTTTCGCAGCACATAAGTCTGTGCCGCGGAAGACAGCGGTTTGCCTGACTTCACGGCATCCTGAACGATCTTATCGACGTTCAGCTTGCCCCGCGCGTAGTTGAGCACGAAATCGAGTTCGGGATCGGTTGGCCGCGTCGCGATTTCGAAAATGGCTTCGGCAGCGGCCAATCCCTCGAACGAGACCGCTGCCTTGACGGCTTCGGCTCGCACCAGTGGTGATTCGTCACGAGCGGCGGCGATCAACGTCGACTGCCAGTCCGAAACTTTAGCGGCCCAGTGACCCAATGTGCGAATCGCCGCTGCACGCACGCGCGGTTCTTTCGCCCCCTGGAACACCTTGTTCAAGAGTTCCCGATTCGAGACACGGTGCTCCTCGAATACCCATAGGCACTCCAAAAGCGCTTGGGCCTCGTCACGGTCTTTCGAGGCATTTCGAGGATCCAATCCCGTGGCGAAGCGGCCTACCTGTGTGACGATATCCTTCGTGTCGCGGCCGCTGAGTTCGAGCCGCGCCCGGTACCGCGTGCTGTTCTCCTTCGCGAAGAAGCTCTGACACACCTGCTCGATCGGCTTGCCCTTCATCTTGACCGGCTTTAGCAGCGGACGCCCCTTGTAAGTCACACGGTAGATGCGGCCATGTGCGTGGTCGCGGTTGGGGTCGCGCATGTTGTGCTGCATGTGACCGATCAGTACGTTGCACCAATCCGACACGTACAGCGCGCCGTCGACACCGACCTCTATATCAGTGGGACGGAAGGTGGGGTCGGATGAAACGAGGATCGGTTCGATCTCTTCGGCGGTGATCTCGGCACCGTTGTAATTCACCTTGTGCTGAAGCACACCGAGGAATCCGATTGTGTTACAAATCAGAAAGTTGCCGTTGTTGCGTTCGGGGAAGTGACTGCTGGAAAGAATGCCCGTCGCGGCGACCGGACGGACTCGCTTCTTGAACCACTGTTTGTTCCCTACGCCGTTGCCTATGTTGACGTAGCTGCCGGTGCCGCTGGTCCCGTCGTTTGCGAACTGATAGCCCCACTGGTCGATCACGTCTCCGTGCGGATTCGGACCGATGGGAAAATGGAATCTGACTTCAAAAGTCCGTGGGTCGAAACGGTGCACTCCGGATCTGCCGGAACGGTACGTTGTGGTCGGCGTTTCCATATTCGCAACGTTAAAGATTCCGCGCGACCAGTACAGCCCACCGTCGGGCCCAATGACCAACCCGTTGGCCGAATGGTGTGTGTCAGCGCTGGAGACACCCTGCAACATACGAATCTTGACGTCCGCCTTGTCGTCACCGTCGGTGTCTTTCAGGAACCAGATCTCCGGCGGAGCCGCGACCAACACGCCGCCGCCCCAGAACTCGAACCCGGTGATGCTGTTCAGTTTGTCGGCAAAAACAATGCACTTATCGGCGACACCGTTGCCATCTTCATCCGGGAGGCAGACGAGCCGGTCGGTACGCGGCTCGGTCGGATTCCAGTGCGGGTAGGACGGCCACACCGAGACAAACAAACGACCGTCGGTATCGACGGCCATCTGCACGGGGTTGACTATTTCCGGGAACATCTCTTCCGAGGCGAATAGATTGACCTGCATCCCCTTGGCAACCTGCATCTTATCGATCGATTCCTCGCCACCGAGGTACGGATGCTTGCCACCTTCAAGTTGGCCGGGTTTGTTGGTTTTGACTTCAACTTGCTTCGGAATGTTGTTGTCGACCACCCTGAGATCACTGCCTTGGGCGACGGCCCAGACGCACTCATCCCGGTTGGCCGTCATGACGTCGAAGATTTCCATCTCGCGGCGCATGACGTCGGCGTTGGACCGGCCGAACCAGGCCAGTTCGGATCGCCCACCGTAAACATTGTAGCCATCGACGACGCGATAGCGACTGAACCAGTACAGGTTCTTGTCGAGGATCGCGTCTCGCAGCCGCTGCAGTTCCTTTTCACTCTGGGTGATTTTTCCCGCTCCGCCGAACAACGCTTTTACGACAACGTCTGCCAGCGCCCGGTTGCCGTGTTCCAGCAGATGGATGCCGTTCATCGTCAGTGGCTGCTTGGCATTCTTGTAAAGCCCGCGCGTCGGCGTGAACAAATCAACGAACATCACGCCCTTCGACTCGCACACTTCCGCCATCGCGCGTGTGTAGAGTTCGAGTTTTTTGTTGTTCGCCGTACCGTCAGGCAAATTTGGACTGCCCAAGTTCTCATGCGCAATCGGTGAAAACACAACCAGCCTGGACGCCGACTTGCCGTTGTACATCCGGTCCAACATCCCATCGAGCATTGCGGCGAGATCTTTCGCAAAGCCCGGCATCCCGGCTTCACCGCGCAGTGCTTCGTTGTATCCAAAGAAGCAAAAGACCACGTCCGCTTCGCACTTGGTCAGCCACTGATCCGAATTTCCAAAGTTCGTCGATCGAGGCCGCAACTTAACTTCATCGCCCGCAAATCCGAGGTTGCGAAACGTCAGTTCGTGTTCCCGATGGAGGGCATGGAGATACGTTTCCAGCCACGCATGATGCTGCATGCGATCGGCCAGCGTGTTACCGATGTAGCAGATGTGGTCTCCACGACGGAGTTGCAAACTTCGTTCCACTGCTACTCCAGGATTATGCAGGACACCGGCAAGAGTCAGCACGAGTATCGCAGTCGAGCACAATCGTCGTTTTCGCGTCATCTGTGTTCCTACCGTCATGTTGAAACAAGGCCGTAAACGTTGTTGGTTATTGAAATAAATAATAACTGAAGGGTGCCGTCCATTCGAGTGGACAACCTGCAGACCGAGCGTGCTGTGGTTTGGTGATGTTTCACCAAACTTTGGATTGATGCGCCAACTCTGTCGCCTGCTGCTTCTTGCGTAAATCCGGAACAATATTGTGCGAGATCGCCATTTCGGAAAACAAGATTCCGGATTCCCGTCGGATCGGTCCCGAATGACACACTCGTTACGGACATGGAGCCCTGCAGACGGTGGCGTCTGGCACTGAAATTAAGCAACATCCTTCGTTCCGTGGGCCGACACTCCGCTGAAGATTTTGACAGCTCGAAAAGTGCGGCGGTCCTCCGCGGTGATCAATCTGATTCGCGAAGTCGCCGGACGTCATCGCATCACGCAGTCGGAAAGACGACACCCGTCATCTGTGCTACCTGTTCCGGTGTGCGTGACGCACACGTGGGCGCATTGCCCGTTGGCGCGTCGGTCGCCCCCTCGTCTGCCTGGAATAGTGAGTCGCTAACGTGCGGCGGAGTTCACGCCCGCCGCAACGAGCACTTCTCTCCTAAGTGCGTCGGTCGATTTCATCGATGCAGGTTAACGTATCCTGGAATTTGCGTTCAGTGTGCGACAGGTCACCGACGCGCGTTACGGCTACCGACATCTTGAACTTGGTGTGTCGGACCGTTCCTGTAAGAGTCTGTCAAGTCAGATCGGTTTCCAATGAGTTGCTGCGTAAGGGTAGTGATTTGCGTAGTCGCCTGTTTTGACGGTCGTTGATGACTTACGTTTGTTTCTTGACGGGATTCGCTTCGATCGTTGTCGCGGCGGGAAGTTGAGATCGTTCTTTTCACTGCGATTGCTCACAACACATTCCTTCGAGAGGTACCGCCCACGCCGGCGGTTGATGAACACGAACAGGTGGCCCGAAAGCGGGTTTTACTTCAGGACCGATTCGTTCAAGCCGATCAGCCCGTGGAAACTTTTGTGCATGTCGACGGGATGACAGGCCAGAAAGATTCGAACTTGGCTCGAGACGGAGAGCATGATTATACGTCTCCCCGCCCATCCAGAACGTGGAGAACATGCCGTAGCGAGTTCTCGTCAAAGCCGGCCGACACGCGGACGACGTGGCCGCGCGGATGCACAACTTCCAGCACCCTGACGGCCACCGCGTTCAAACGCACCGGAATGAACACCGACGCCTTGTCAGACTGTTTCGTGACCCTCTTTGCCTGGGATCGATTCTGGTCGTTGGTTTTCGAGGACCTAACCACCTGACGATCGCAATTCGCGATCTTCTTTTTCCAGTTGTAGAACGATGGTTCCGACAGTTGATTTTCCGTGCAGAATCGCCGGACATTCATGCCGCTCTTCTGCTGGCGACGCAGAACACTCCGCCTATACGCTTGCTACTCCAAACTTGCTTTACGCATCTTGAACCTCGCGATCTTAAGGGGATAATTGACCATCCAGCTTATCGCTCTATGGAAAGATGCCACGGTAGCAACGCTCACTCTCCAGGTACAAAACCATAGCACCGAGTGCCATCTGATGGAGTTTTCGGAGACCATGAACAACTGATTATCGACATCTAACTAAAGGTGAATTACACTGAATAAGCATCGGACACTGTCCTTTTAGACCGGCCAAGCGCTGTCCATTTGGATCGCCGTTCAGACGAAACTCATAAACGAACAAGCATGGCGGCTTCTGAGGACGAATCGGGATGCAAATGGATAGAGAATAATGGCTTTGCCCAGAATCAGCCGCTATACAGGCCCGCATCGAGCATCGCTGACTTGCGGGGCGGAACAAAATGGGAAATCTCAGACAATGTGCTTCAGCAAGGGGATGAGTGGTATGACAAAGCAGGTGATCTTTTCGGCTTTGGTGATTGCTTCGTTCTCGCAAGCAACTGTTACGGCGGGTAGAAAACCACTGAACCCGGCGAAGGATCCGCGCCTCGGGGTATTAGTGGGCGAGATCCGCATTCTCATGCGAGATGCCTACTATTCGCATGCGTTACAATTTGCAGATGGTTCAATCGTCACAGGTGGTTCATTCAAGCCCAATAGAGTTCCTGCTGAGTACGTTGACAGCATAACCTATCCGCAGACACGAAATGCCGCCAGCATCAATCGTCGAGCTGCCATCAGGTCTACCGACAGTGGCAGGCATTGGCGAGTGCATCCGCATGTACTGCCGATTGAACATGAGGGTAGCAATGGTCTTCAAGCGATCTTAAAAGACGGCACCGCGGTCTTAATTGCTCACAGAACAGAACCTTTGAAAGATAAAATCGGGACCTATGTCGGAAAAATGTGGATTTCAAGAGATAACTGGCTTAATGTTAACGGACCCACACCGGTCTATATCACAACACCTCAAGAGGACGTCGTCGGCTATGGAGATGGTGGACCC
>Ga0310123_10004568_pt1 | contig 10465 bp, 7 predicted proteins | sample CB6_AW_1057_MG_FD_203505 | JGI IMG/M metagenome (GOLD analysis project Ga0310123, IMG submission 203505) | Marine microbial communities from Western Arctic Ocean, Canada - CB6_AW_1057 | ecosystem: Environmental > Aquatic > Marine > Oceanic | place: Canada: Western Arctic Ocean | collected...
CAATGTCATCGTGGTGAAGCGGAGCCTCTCGCCCGGCTTCGCGGGCATCGACAACCCGCTCTTCTATCTCGAAAATTCGATGATGTTCTTCGCCGACGCGAAGAAGGCGATGACCGACCTGATCAAGGAGATCCGCGAGGTCTAGCGGCCCGCGAGCGCCGCCGCCAGGAAGCGGGCGGCCTGCTCCTCCGCCCAGAACCGGGGCGACCACGGGGGACCCTCCACGAACCCCACGTGGCCGCCCCGGTCCGTCAGGAAGGGCACGAGCGCGGGGTTCGCGTGCAGCGCCGCCTCGGGTATCGCGGCGGCGGGCAGGAACGGATCGTCGCGGCTGTGGAGCACCAGCGTCGGCACCCGTACGGCGTTCAGGCAGCGCGCGGAGCTGGAGGCCTCGTAGTAGCTCGCGGCGTCGGCGAATCCGTGCAGCGGTGCGGTGACGAGGTCGTCGAACGCCCGGATCGTGGGCGCGTGGGCGGCGGGGCCGAGCGCGACGAGAGGCTCGAGCAGCGCCCGCTTGGGCTCCAGCTTTCCGACCAGTGAGCGCAGGAAATAGCGCGCGTAGGCGCGCACCACCGGTCCGCGCTCGAGTGCGTCCGCGCCCGCGCTCAGGTCGAAGGGAACCGACACCGCGGCGGCCGCCCGCACCAGCTCCGGGCCGTCCGCTCCCAGCTCGCCCAGCAGCTTCAGCAGCACGTTGCCACCGAGCGAGAAGCCGAGCGCCCCGAGCGGCCGGTCTGGCCGGCGCGCGTGCAGGCGCTCGAGCACCCAGCGCGGGTCGCCGGTCTCGCCCGAGTGATAGAACCGCGCCAGGCGGTTGGGCTCGCCGCCGCAGCCTCGGAAGTTGAGCCCCACCGCGCCCAGCCCGAGCGCGTTGAGCGCGCGATACGCGAGCAGCGCGTACGGACGGAGCGCGCTGCCCTCCAGGCCGTGGAGCACCAGCACGAGCGGCGCGTGCGCGAGCTGCCCGGCGCCCTCGCTCCCGTCGCGGGCGCGGCCGTCCGCGAAGTCGAGGAGCAGCACGTCGCCGTCGGGCGCTTCCCAGCGCTCGCGCCGGATCGGGACCGGAGGCCGCGGCCGCAGGAACTTGCCGGCCAGAGTCTGGGCGTGGGCGTGGCGTGCCCACGCGGGCGGCCGGAAGGGCCGGGGGATGAAGGAGCGCATGCGTACCCCAAGTTGCATGCGTGAGCATGGAGACGAAATCGGAAGCTGGAACGGCGCGTAGAACCCGGTGTCCCCCACGCCAGCCCGAGGAGCCATGAGCCGAGTCGGTCCGAGCGCGCCGGTCGCGCTGCTCGCGCTCCTCCTGCTGCCCGCGGCGGCCTCTGCAGGTCGCTCCACACACCCCGGACGTCCGGCAGTCCTCCGATGACGCCTTCCTCGACGACCGGGCCGGCGAGCTCCACGCCCTGGCGCGCGCCCGCTGGCAGGAGATCGACGGCACCCTCCTCCGCTACCAGGCGATCGTGCGGCAGCGTCTGGGGGTCGGGCTCAGGCTGCTGCTGCGAGACCGCACGCTGGTCCACCACGAGGCGGCCGCGCGAGTGATCTGGGAGCGGGGCGCGCCGGCGGGCGAGCAGGCGGAGCGAGGCGACGTCGCCGCCGTGCAGATGCTCGGTCTCTGCAACCGGCTTCCCGAGGACGGCACGAACGACCCGAACGACCCCCGGGGGGATGGCCCACGCAGCTGTGGCGGAGCGGACTGCGTGAGCGCAGGCATGAGCGGGCTCTTCCTGCGCGGGTTCGCGCCGGGCGGCGATCCGCTGCTGCTGGGCCTGGACGAGTGGGACGACGGCGACCGTGACGGCTTCGAGCATCCGCTCGCGGCCGGGGCGGAGCGGCACTACGCCACCTCCTGCGGCGCCGGCAGGTCCGCGAGCAGGTCGGCCAGCGCCTCGAGCGCCTCGGGGCGCGCGAAGGAGAGATCGTCGCTCCAGATCGGCTCGGGCAGCAGCGAGCTGCGCTGCAGGACGCCGAGGTCGGCCGGGATCAGGTAGCGCATGCCCAGCTCGCGGCGCCCGCGCCCGCTCCGCACTCGCCATTCGCCGCCGTCCGCGGCGGCCAGCGTGGCCAGTCCGGGCACAACGCGGGGCGACGCCCCGCCGCAGCGCCTCTGGGTGCTCGGCGGTCCGGTGAGCCTGCGTGGGTACGCGCCCGGGGTGGCGATCGGCCGCACGTTCGTGAGCGGACGCGGCGGTCGCGTCGGCCGGGGTCGGCCTCTCGCTGCTGGACGGTGTCATCCGTCTGGACGCGGCCTGGGGGTGGAAGGGGCCGGAGGGCCAGCGGCTCGACCTGTATCTCGACGGCCTCCTGTAACACATTCCGGCGCCGGCCATCGCCCGCGGTGATGGCGTCCCGCTACGCAACCTCGGAGACCACGGATGCTCCGGCGGATCCTCGCCGTCCCATTCCTTCTCGCCATGGGCTCCTGCCTGGCCGACGACGCCCCCACTCCGACCGAGATGGGCGTGGCCCGGGAGCTGGCCGAGCTGCGCGCGCGCACCCTCTCCGACGTGCGCTACGACGTCCGGTTGAGCGTTCCGGACGAGCGTGCGCGCCCGGTCACGGGCGAGACGGTGGTGCGCTTCCGGTGGAACGATCCGCGCGGCCGCGACCTGGCGCTCGACTTCCTGGAGCCGGCCGCGCGCGTGCGCTCCGTCGAGGCGAACGGAACGGCCGTGCCGTGGCGCCCCGTGAACGACCACGTCGTGATCCCGGCCACCGCCCTGCGCGCGGATGCGGAGAACGAGCTGCGGGTCATCTACGCAGCTGGCGATGAGGCGCTCAACCGCACGGCCGATTTCCTGTATGCGCTCTTCGTTCCCGATCGCCACCACTTCAGTCTGCCGGTCTTCGACCAGCCGGACCTCAAGGCCCGCTGGCGGCTGGAGCTGAACGTTCCAGCCGTCTGGGTGGCGGTCTCGAACGGAGCCGAGGAGCGCGTGGAGGAGGCCGGGCACGGGGCGGATTCCAACTCCGCCCGGCGTGTCTATCGGTTCGCGGAGACCAAGCCGATCCCCTCGTACCTGTTCGCGTTCGCGGCCGGCCGCTTCACCATCGAGGAATCGGAGCTAGACGGCCGGCGCATGCGCATGTACCACCGCGAGACCGACGCGCAGCGCATCGCCCGCAATCGTGAGCAGCTCTTCGAGCTGCACCGGACGGCTGTCACGTGGATGGAGCAGTACACTCAGATCGGCTATCCCTTCGACAAGCTCGACTTCGTCCTGATCCCGAGCTTCCAGTACGGAGGGATGGAGCATCCGGGCGCGATCTTCTACCGCCAGGAGGGGCTGCTGGTCGACGAGTCAGCCACGCAGACGGACCTGCTCGGCCGGGCGAGCATGATCGCGCACGAAACCGCACACATGTGGTTCGGCGATCTCGTCACGATGAGGTGGTTCGACGACGTCTGGACGAAGGAGGTATTCGCCAACCTCCTGGCCGCCAAGATCGTGCAAACCTCCTTCCCCGACCTGGACCACGACCTGCGCTTCTGCCTCGCACACCATCCAGGCGCGTACGCGGTCGACCGGACAGCGGGGGCCAACCCGATTCGGCAGCCGCTCGACAACCTGCGCGAGGCCGGCGCGCTCTACGGTCCGATCATCTACGACAAGGCGCCGGTCCTGATGCGCCAGCTCGAGCAATGGGTGGGCGAGCTCACCTTCCGCGAGGGCGTCCGGGAGTACCTCAGGCGCTTCGCGTACGGGAACGCGAGCTGGCCGGAGCTCATCGAGATCCTCGACCGGCGGAGCGCGCAGGATCTCCAGGCGTGGAGCCGCGTCTGGGTGGAGGAGGCGGGGCGTCCCACCATCCAGGTCGAGCGCGAGGCCACCGAGGGCGGCACCCGCTTCACGCTCCGGCAGCTCGACCCTGCCGGCCGCGGCCGGGTCTGGCCACAGTCGCTCGGGGTGGCGGTCCCGGAGGGGGACGGGATCCGGCTGTACTCGATCGAGCTTTCCGAGCAGCCCGTGGTGCTCGAGCTGGCCGGCGAGCCTGCCTGGATCCTTCCCAATGGGGGCGGGCTCGAGTACGGGCTCTTCCGCCTCGATCCGGTGAGCCGTGCCGCGCTGCTCGAGGGCGTCGCCGAGATCGCCGTTGAGCGCGTGCGGGGGGAGGCCTGGCTCACGCTCTGGGACGCCGTGCTGGAGCAGGAGATCCCGCCCGTGCGCTTTCTGGAACGCGTGCTCGCCACGCTCGCGGCCGAGCGCGACGAGCAGATCACGGAGTGGCTGCTCGCCACGCTGCGGACGGTCTACTGGAGGCTCCTTCCGGACGTCGAGCGCGGTCGCCGCGGCCAGGGTGTGGAGCTCGCGCTCTGGAACGGCGCGCGCGGTGCGGCGACGCCCACGCTCCGCTCCGCGTACTTCTCCGCCTGGCAGGACGTGGTCGAGAGCCCAGACGGGGTCGCGCGGCTGCGCCGGCTCTGGTCCGGCGAGGAGGTGCCCCCGGTCCGCCTTGCCGAGCCGGATCGCACGCGGCTCGCAGCGGCGCTCGCGCTCCGCGCAGCACCCGGATGGATGGACGTGCTCGATCAGGAAGAAGGGCTGATCGAGAATCCCGACCGGCGGGCACGCTTTACGTTCGTGCGACCGGCCCTCTCCGCCGATCCGTCCGACCGGGAGCGCTTCTTTCTCTCGCTCGCCGACCTGGACAACCGTGAGCGCGAGCCCTGGGCGCTGGACGGGCTCGCGTACATCAACCACCCGCTCCGCGCCGGACATGCCCGGGCGTTCATCCGTCCGAGCCTCGAGCTGCTCGAGGAGGTCCAGCGCACGGGCGACATCTTCCTCCCCGGGGCGTGGGTGGACGCGACCCTCTCGGGTCACAACCGCCCCGAGGCCGCCGAAGCGGTGGCCGCCTTCCTCGCGGAGCACCCCGACTACCCGCCGCGTCTGCGCGGGAAGATCCTGCAGGCGGTCGATCTGGTCGAGCGCGCCGCGCGGATGGTGCACGGCTGGAAGGGCTGATCCTCCCCCTTCTTCCCCGAGACTCTCGGCCCCTGCTCTCCGTAGGGGAGCTTGGGCCCTCGCACCTTCTGTCACTAAACGTCGTTTCCCATCGTTGGTTGTCACGGACGTTTGTAATGACAAGGGGAAGCGCGTGTTCACCCGTTGACGGGGTCCAGGAGATAGTTTACGGTGTTCACCTATGAGCGAGCAACGAGAAAAGATCCTGGCGTGCGCATGTGACCTCTACCTGAGCGACGGACTGGACGGCTTCTCCATGCGGAAGCTGGCGCGGTCGCTCGGGGTCACCGCGCCCGCGCTGTACCGGCACTACGCGAGCAAGGAGCGGGTGCTGCTGGACGTCGTGGGGGAGGGCTACCGGCAGCTGATCCAGTACCTGCACCGCGCGCTCCAGGGCCGGACCCCCGAGGAGCGCTTCCGGATGGCGGGCGACGGATACCTGGAGTTCGCGATCCGGCATCCGCGCTACTACGAGGTGCTGTTCATGGGCGTGGAGCTGCTCCGGGTGGACGACGTTCCCGAGGAGATCTCCGCGCAGGGATGCGCGGTGGGGCAGTTCTGGAACGATCGTGTGCGCGAGTGCATCGAGGCCGGGCTGCTCCAGGACGGCGATCCGGAGGCGATCGGGATGTCGCTCTGGGCGCACGCCCACGGCCTCATCTCGCTCTACCTGAAGGGCATGCTGACGCTTCCCGAGGACCAGCTGCGCGCCCTCTACCGGGCGTCCTGCGTCCGCGTGCTGATGGGGCTCGGGACCGAGGGCTACGCGGAGCAGCTGGCAGGGGCGCCGGGGGAGGCGCCGGCCGAGGCGTCCGCGAGTCTCCATGGATCCGTGCAACGAGGAGAAACGTGGATACACAGAGGAACAGGACAGTGAGGGCGGGCCGGATCGCCGGGGCGCTGCTCGGGCTCGTCGCCCTGGCCCCCGCCGCGACCGCCGGGCAGGAGCGGCTCGTGCCACAGGCGGCGCAGCCGGCCGAGGCACAGGCGCAGTCCCAGGCGCAGCTCCAGGCGCAGCCCCAGACTCTCGGGTTGCCCGAGGTCGTGCGCCAGGCGCTCGAGCGGAGCCGGGAGATCCGGCAGGCGCGCTACGCGCTCGACGAGGCGAAGGAGCGCGTGACCGAGGCGTGGGGGAACGTGTATCCGACCGTGGACTTCTCGGCCGACTACGTCCGCAACGTCTCGCCGTCGCTCAACTTCATGCCGGCGATCTTCTTCGACGAGAACGCCGATCCGGGCGAGTTTGTGCCGGTCCAGTTCAGTGCCGACAACATCTGGGCGAGCTCGATCAACGTCGACCAGCCGGTCTTCAACGCGAGCTCGTTCATCGGCGTGGGCGCCGCCGGGCGCTACCGCTCCCTCCAGGACGAGATGCTGCGCGCGCGCACCGAGTCGGTTGTGACGCGGGTACGCATGCGCTACTACGAGCTGCTGCTCGTGCAGGAGCAGCAACGGCTCACCGAGAACTCGGTGCGGCGCGTGCGCGAGAGCCTGGCGCAGGCGAAGGCGCTCCAGCGCGCCGGCCTCGTGCCGGAGTACGACGTGCTCCGCCTCGAGGTCGAGCTCGCCAACCTGGAGCCCAACCTGCGGCGCGCCACCAATGCCATTGCCCAGCTCCACCGCCAGCTGGCGGTGGAGCTGGACCGCGACGACGCCGAGACGCTGGCGGTGGCCGGCTCGCTCGCGGACATGAACCTGGCGGATCCGGAGGCCAACAGCGCGGCCAACCGTGCCATCCTGGAGTTCGGGAGCGTGGGGGATGGCGGGGACGTGGACGCGCTGGTGGCGGAGGCGCTTGCCTCCCGCTCCGACCTGCGGCAGCTCGAGCTCACCGAAGACCTGCGCCGTACCGAGCTCAGGATCGAGCAGGTGCAGTACTTCCCGAAGCTGAGCGTGTTCGGGAGCTACACGATCAACGCGCAGCAGAACGGCAGCCCTGAGTTCTTCGGGTCGCAGCGCGTGTACGGCCGGACGGTCGGCGTACGCGTCACGCTGCCGATCTTCAACGGCTTCCAGCGCGAGGCGCGGATCGATCAGAAGCAGGCCGTGCTCCGGGCCGCGCAGAGCCAGACGCGGCTCGCCGCGGACATCGCCGCCGCGGAGCTGCGCACCCTCGCCGAGCAGGTCGAGGAGGCGCTGCTGCGCGCGCACGCCCAGCAGCTCGCGGTCAGGCAGGCGCAGCGCGGCTTCGAGATCGTGAGCGCGCAGCACCGCGAGGGCCTGTCCAGCCAACTCGAGCTGACCGACGCTGAGGTGGCGCTGCGGGAGAGCGAGTTCAACTACGCGCAGGCGGTGTTCGACTATCTGGCCACCCGCGCGCGCCTCGACGAGGCGGCCGGACGGGTGCCGCTGGTGGGCGGGAGCGGATCGTGAGAGCGCGGCGCGTGGAGCACTTGCAGGGGCGGACAGTGGACCTGAACGGCAATCCAGGGAGAGCGACGACCATGTCGGCACACCTCAGGGGCGCGGCGCTCGTGCTGGCCGCGGCGGTGGCAGTGAGCGGGTGCGGGTCCGCGGAGGCCAACGGAGCGGACGACGCACCTGTGGAGGCCGGCCGCGTCGTCAACGTGGAGGTTGCCACCGTCGCGGCCGGCGACTTCACGGAAGTGATCCGGCTCACGGGCACCGTGGCGGCCAACCGTGACGTCCTGGTTTCGGCCGAGGAGACCGGTGTGGTCACCCAGCTGTTGGTGGCCAAGGGCTCGCCCGTGAGCGCCGGCCAGCCCATCGCCAAGATCGACGACCGGCTACTGGCCTCGCAGGCCGCGCAGGCGCGCGCGCAGGCGGCCCTCGCGCGGGAGCTGTGGGAGCGGCGCAAGCGCCTGTTCGAGGAGGACGAGGTGGGATCGGAGCTGGCGTACCTCGAGGCGCGCTTTCAGGCGGAGCAGGCCGAGGCGGCGCTGGCCACGCTCGAGCGTCGGCTCGAGCGTACCGTGGTCACCGCCCCGATCGAGGGGATTCTGGACGACCGCCTGGTCGAGGTGGGCGCGATGGTGAACCCCGGCACGCCTGTGGCCCGGATCGTGGACCTCGATCCGCTCAAGATCACGGGTGGCGTGCCGGAGCGGTACGCCCCGGACATCCGGCCGGGCGCGCGTGCGACTGTGACGTTCGACGTGCTCGACGCGCAGGCGTATTCGGGCACCATCGCCTATGTGGGCGCCGCGGTGAACCCCTCCAACCGCACCTTCCCGATCGAGCTGAGCCTGCCCAACGCGGGCCGCGCGGTGAAGCCGGAGATGGTGGCGAACATCGAGGTGGTGCGGCGCGTGTCCGAGCAGGTCGTGGTTGTGCCGCAGGACGCCTTGGTGCGGGTGGAGGAAGGTTACCAGGTGTACGTCGTGACCGACGCCGACGGGGCGCCGCGGGCCCAGGCACGGCCGGTGCGCGTGGGGTCGTCGCAGCGGAACGAGGTGGTGGTCACGAGCGGCCTCGAGGTCGGCGACCGGCTGGTCGTCGTGGGCCAGCGTCAGGTGGCCGCGGGCGATCGCGTCCGCGTGGTGGGTGAGCGCTGAGCTGGGAGTCCACGAGCGCGCCGGACGGCGCGCCAGGAGCCGATAGAGGACGTTGAGCCAGACGAGCGCGGGAAACGGGGTGGGAAGCGGAAAGGGTAGGGGAACGGTCCCCACGGACAAGGCCTTCCTCGACCGCTTCAAGGAGTTCGGGCCGACCAGCTTCGCGGTGAACCACAGCACGAGCGTGCTCGTGCTGCTGGCCATCATCGTGATCATGGGGCTGTACTCCTACACGTCGACTCCCCAGGAGTCGTTCCCCGAGATCGAGATTCCGATGGTGGTCGTGAACACCATGTATCCGGGGGTCGCGCCCGCGGACATGGAGAGCCTGGTCACGCGGCCGCTGGAAGAGGATCTCAGCACGATCAGCGACATCAAGCTGCTGACCTCCACCTCAGTGGAGGGCTACTCGAGCATCGTGATCGAGTTCGAGACCACGGTGAACCTCGACGAGGCGCTCGCCGGCGTCCGCGAGAAGGTCGATCTGGCGAAGCCCGAGCTCCCTCCCGAGGCGGAGGAGCCGATGATCGTCGAGATGAACTTCTCCGAGGTGCCGGTCGTCCAGGTGAATCTGGCGGGCGACTACAGCCTCGTCCGGCTCAAGGAGATCGGCGAAGACCTGCAGGATCGCCTGGAGCAGATTCCCGCCGTGCTGCGGGTGGACCTGCGCGGCGGGCTTGAGCGCGAGGTGGCGGTCGACTTGGACCTGTCCAAGCTCAAGTACTACAACATTGCGATCGGGGACGTGATCGAGGCGATCGCCGATGAGAACATCAACATTCCGGGCGGGGCCATCGACGTCGGTAGCTCCAAGTACCTGGTGCGGGTCGACGGTGAGTTCGAGGACCCCGCCGAGATCGGCGAGGTTGTGGTGACGACGGTCGCCGGGCGACCTGTCTACGTGCGCGACGTCGCGACCGTGGACTTCGGCTTCGCGGACCGCACCAGCTACGCGCGGCTCGATGGCTTCTCGGTGGTGACGCTGGACGTCATCAAGCGCTCGGGCCAGAACATCATCGAAACGACTGCGGCGGTGCGCGCCGTGGTCGACCAGTCGATGGCTTCGTTCCCCCCCAGCACGCGCGTCGCGTTCACCTCGGACATGTCCGAGGACATCGCGATGATGGTCTCGAGCCTCGAGAACAACATCATCTCGGCGCTGATCCTGATCGTGGGCGTGCTGTTGTTCTTCCTCGGCCTCGGGACGTCGATCTTCGTCGCCGTCTCGATCCCGGCCTCCATGTTCCTATCGTTCATCCTGATCAAGGCAACCGGGATGACCATGAACATGATCGTGCTGTTCAGCCTGATCCTCGCGCTGGGGATGCTGGTGGACAACGCGATCGTGGTGGTGGAGAACATCTACCGGTACATGGAAGAAGGCTGGGATCGGACGTGGGCGGCCAAGAAGGCCACCGCCGAGGTGGCGTGGCCGGTGATCGGCTCGACGGCGACTACGCTGGCCGCGTTCGCCCCGCTCATGTTCTGGCCGGGCATCGTAGGTGAGTTCATGGGGTTCCTACCCCAGACGCTGATCATCACGCTGGCGTCGTCGCTGTTCGTGGCGTTGACGATCGTTCCCACCCTGTGCGGGCTGTACATGAGGCTCGAGGACGAGCCCCGTCCGGTGCTGACGCCGGCCGCGCGCTGGACGATCCTCGGCGGCATCGCCCTGTTCCTGCTCGTCACGCTGCTCCGGAATCCGCTGACGGCGGTGCTGTTCCTGGCCACCGGCGTCGGCCTGTGGTGCCTATGGCGGTCGGTGCTCTCGCGCCTCGCGCACCGCTTCCAGTTCGAGTGGGAGCCCAAGGTGGTGGGGCAGTACGAGCAGCGCATAGGTTGGGCGCTCGACCGGCGCTACCAGGTCGCGGCCGCGGCGTTCGCCGGTCTGGTGGTCACCTTCATTGCATTCAGCTTCTCGGGCACGCCGATCGAGTTTTTCCCCGAGAGCGTCCCGCCAAAGCAGGTGTTCGTGAACGT
>Ga0310123_10004569_pt1 | contig 10464 bp, 8 predicted proteins | sample CB6_AW_1057_MG_FD_203505 | JGI IMG/M metagenome (GOLD analysis project Ga0310123, IMG submission 203505) | Marine microbial communities from Western Arctic Ocean, Canada - CB6_AW_1057 | ecosystem: Environmental > Aquatic > Marine > Oceanic | place: Canada: Western Arctic Ocean | collected...
AGAGGTAAACGCCAAGCCGAACAGATCGAATTACTCCGCGATCTTTGGGAATCCGATAATCTAACCTTTAACGGCGATTTTCACACGGTCACGCAAGCCAGTATCCTACCAAGACCAGCGCACCCGATTCCGATTTGGTTCGGCGGCATCGCTCCCGCGTTGCTTTCACGGTGCGCGCGCATGGGGCAGGGTTGGTTCCCGCTTGGGGGACCAAACGAAGCATCCGCAGCGGCCATCGAAAGCATCAAGATTGAACGTGCCGAGGCTGGCCTTCCGTGGGACGGCTTCGGGATTCAAGCGCAGGCCCAATTTGCCGGTGGGACGCCTGAACGCTGGCAAAAGCACGCCGAGCGCTGGCGAGCGCTGGGCTGCACCCATATGGCCGTCGCCACTCACAATGCCGGTAATCAAACCGTCGACGATCACCTTGGCGCGGCTCAGCAGTATTTCGATGCCGTGAATCCTTCGTAATTCGATTCGTGGCAATCACCCTATGATCGGAATATAACGATGGCACGGTTGGACGGACGCCGCGTCTGGGTCACCGGCGGAGGTCGCGGAATCGGTCGAGCAATCGCGCTAGCGATGGCGCGTCAGGGAGCCGACGTCGCGGTTAGTGCACGTACAAAACCCGAAATCGACAGCGTGGCTAATGAAATACGATCTTTGGGAGTCAACGCGGTGGCTGTAGTTTGCGATGTCTTGTCATTCGACGCGATCGGAGAATGCGTCGAAAGCATAAGAAGTGACCTTGGGGAAATCGACATACTCGTCAATAATGCCGGTGGTGGAACCGGTCTTAGCGATACTGACGGACTCTCAAAAGAACAGATTGACGATCGACTGTTCGTTGCCAACGTCGACCTCAATCTATTTTCGGCCTACCGCGCAAGTCGAGCGGTGCTTCCAGCGATGATCGAACGCGGGCACGGACGCATCATCAATATCGGTTCCGGGTATGCGAAGCGTTCCGGCGGACACCCAGCGTATACGGCGGCGAAACATGGTCTCATCGGGCTCACGCGGGCAATGGCGGCCGAGGTGGCTGAACAAGGTGTCACCGTCAACTGCCTGTGTCCGGGGTGGACAAATACGCAACTCGTAGATCTTGAAGCCATGGCGTCAACGCGGCATACATCGGTCGAGGTAGAAAGAACGCGAATTGCATCCGAAAACCTACAGAAACGAATACTTGAGCCAGAAGAATTGGGTCCGATGGCGGCATTGCTTGCCGCCGACGAATCAGCGGGGATTACGGGTCAAGTGATCAGCGTGGACGGCGGCTACAAGGTCTAGCAAGCAGTACGCTGTCGACCTCCGAAGCAGGTTTAAGTTAACGACAAGCTACCGCTGTATCATCGTACGCGATGTCAGTTCACTTGCCCCATCCGGCTGCGTTTCGCTGGTACCTAGCTGGATCAAGCCTTTGGATGACGGCAATCAGCCTTCACGGCTTACTCATTGCGTGGATATTCGTCGGCATCCTCGAGACTTCGGCTGGTACTTACGCATGGATTCGATTTTTCATGGAACTGGCGCCGCTAGCGGTGTTGCTGCTCGGTGGCCTCTGGGCCGACAGAACAGACGCGCGCAACCTGATTCTTTTCTTAGGTCTACTCACCGTCGTACTGCCACTTCTCCTCATTCCGTTCGCGGTTTCAATCACGTTGCAAGTCGCCTTCCTATTTGGATTGGGTATGGCCTTATTACAAGCCCTCAGTGACCCAGCTCGTCAATCAATCATCAATCGCGTCACCCGTTTCGACATTCAACGGACCGTCACGGTCGCAACCTTGACAACCACGTTGGCCGGTCTTGTGGGCGTGTGGATCGGCGGTAAGTTAGAAACGATCGGAATCCGACAAATCCTCGTCATTCAGGCTGTCGTGATAGTAGCTTCCGCCTTTGCCCTCGGCAGACTCCCCGCATTACCACCGTCTATACGCGCTGAGGAGCCCGTTGGTTCGGGCCACGGCTTCATGAGCCGTTTATCTCAAAGCTTCGCGCTCTTTTGGGGCTTTCCACTAATACGGAACGTCATTGGACTTAATTTCCTTTCGTCGCTATTTAATGCGGGTGCTTACACCATTGGCGTGCCGTATATCGTGACGCAAGTCTACGAAGGTGGCGCTGACTTCTTTGCGGACACGATGATTTGGTTTATGGCAGGGAGCATTGGCTCGACCGCATTCCTGCTGCTCGTCATGCCGTTGTTGCATCCTGGCCGAGCTTTTATCTGTCTTCAGCTAACGCGGGTCGTCATTCTCGCGGCATTGTGGTTGCAACCGCCGGTTTGGTTGTTTTTCGTCATCATCTTTTTGTGGGGAGTCAACATGGGCATTACCACCACGCTGGTACGAACCGTTGTACAAGAGTTGGCCCCGGAAGCTCATCGCGCAGAGATTCTGTCGATTTTCCTCTTTAGCTTCATGGCCAGCGCGCCGCTATCGTCTCTCATGCTTGGTACGTTGGTCGAGTACACGAACCCCATGACCGCCTTGTTGCCTGGCATTCCCATCTCAATCGCGATCTTTGTCCTCGGGCTATACGCCACGAGTTTATGGGCCTACCGTTCGCCTTCTTTCGATAAGCCTAACCGGTAGGTCGCCCGCCCAAAAGAAGCTCCCTGCGCTTTTGGTATTGCCGATTCGATAGCACCCTCTCCGCAAACACGATTTCTTAAAGATTTTTCGAACCAACGGCCAGCCTCGCTAAGCTACGCTATTAGCGATCCGTCTAACTTCCTTCGCGACCAGATCCGGACGTTGCATCGGAATGAAGTGGGTTAAATCCGGTAGGTGAATGTCATGACCGTCTTCAAACGCGTCGGCGAGTTCCGGCCATGTAGGCGATTGCGAAAAATCCATTTCGGCTCGCTCGCCTTCGGCTCGAAATGCACGCATTACTGAAACAGGATGCTGTACCGCCTTGATCGCCTCGGCAATTTGGCATCTCGCGCTTCCCATATATATCGAGGCCTCGACGACCGGCGGACAACCTAATTCGAACCCATTGTTAGTCGGGACGATCCCATATTCGCAATAATCGTGGAGAACGTCTTCGCGCCATAAATTGAACGGATGGCGCGATCGAAACCGGTTAAACATCTCGGCCGCTGAGGACCATTCGTTTCGGCGGCGAGCCACCGGATGCTCCGAAGCGTCAGCAAAAGGCCGGTCCCGCTCCCAGTTCACATAAGCTTCGGGAGGCATGATGACTGGATCGACCAACACCAGCGCTTGGAACCTTTCTGGCCGCTGCGCGGCGGCCTGCGTCAGACTGTGGCCGCCCATTGAATGTCCGACGCCGATACCGCTCAGTAGCTCCATCGCCTCGGCAAACGCAACCACGTCCGCACCGAAAGTACTCCAATCGTATGGACCAACGTTATCCGAACGGCCATGGCCTCGCATATCCAATGCCAAACAGTGAAAGGCGCTCCCAAGCTCTCGGATCGTCGCGTCCCAGCACCGTGCATGAAACCCTGTCGCGTGAACGAACAGGACGTCGTCTCCCGCTCGGTCACCCCACTCGTAATAAGTGAAGTTGATCCCTCGAATCGATAACTGCTTTTCTATCGGTTGCACTGTCCACCCCTAATGCGTGCTGAAGTCTAGCGCCCTATTGACGGCGTTTCATGGCTGCGAGCTCACCGAATGCATACAATGAAACGATGGAAGATCCCACGACAAACACCGACGTCATCTCCGACGATCGCGATTTGCTGATACTGGTTGACTCTTCCGACGAAGAAATCGGGGAGCTCGACAAAGAAGCTTGCCATAACGGGTCCGGCAAACTTCATCGGGCAATCTCAGTCTTTATCTTTAATCGCGACGGCGATTTGCTCATCCAACAACGCCACGCGCAAAAACGACTTGGGGGTGGGTCATGGTCAAATAGTTGTTGTTCACACCCGCGTATTGGCGAAGAAACAGATGTTGCAGCACAACGACGTGTCGCGGAGGAACTCGGGCTAGAGGTCGATTTAAACTTTCTTTTTAAGTTCGAGTATTGCGCTAGGTTTGCGGAGTTGGGAACTGAACATGAATTCTGTTCAGTCTATGCAGGGCATGTCGATAGCGAACCCATCGTCAACACGAACGAAATTCAAGCATGGGAATGGGTCTCGCGCCGTGAACTAAATCGACGTATTGAACAAACACCGAACGATTTCACACCCTGGCTTCGAATCGAATGGGCGCGCATTAACGATGAGTTTTCAGAAGATTTGCGTTGTAGTTTTCGACGAAAACCGTGATCCGCCACATCTCCTACCGCGTCTACGTAACTGCACGCGGCGGTGATCCACCACCCGTCGTCGCTTGCGTAGCCCGATCAAACCAAGCGTCTGCACTCTCGTCGTCGTACGCGCGCATGGTTGTCTTAATTCGTTCAAGTGCTTGATCCGGGTACTCGACCAACTCCTCCACAAGCGCCACTGCCTCAGCGACAACGCTGCCCTCTTTTGGAGCAGCGTAGGCGACACCCATACCTACTAATTCAGCACCATAAAAACGGCGCCCGGTTAAAGTAAGTCTCGCGGTCACGGCCGCGGAGTGTCGAAGTCGCAGCCACGCCATGTTGTAAGGTGCGGCCATTCCTTGCCGAACTTCACCCACTTGGAGAAACGACTCTCGACCGACGATCATCAAGTCCCCGGCGAGCGCAAGAGCCGCACCGCCATTGATGGCGAACCGTTCCAGGGCGACCACCAGCGGCTTTTTCAAATGAAATAGCGCTTTATGGGTCGCGCGCCAAATATCGCCAAATCGAACCAACCACTCAGGAGGAGACTCGGCGTTGAACTCCTTCAGGTCGAGACCCGAACAGAAAGCGCCATCAGCGCCCCGTAGCAGCACGGCCTGGATTTGGATATCCGAATCTATCTTTCTAAGAGCATCGGACAACCCAAGACCTAACGGTCCGTTGATCGCATTCCGCCGTTCCGGGCGGTTAAGAATCAACTCCGCCCAACGCCCGCGCATCACGATTTCGACTTCCGGCATATGAGTCCTGTTAGATAAGCAGCAGTACGAGACCTAAAACGACGACGGCTGCACCGAGCAACTCGCTCATGCGTACTTTTTCACGAAATATGACCAAAGTAACAAAAAAAGCGAAAAGTAACTCGACCTGGCCGAGCGCACGTACATATGCCGCCCGTTCGAGCGTCATTGCAGTGAACCATCCCGCGGATGCCAACATCCCCGCTAGCCCAACCCAAACGCCCCGTTTCCAAACTTGGCCAACGAGCATCAAGCTATTCCGATTACGTAAAAATAAATACACCCCCATACCTACGGTTTGGATGGTTGTCGCGGCAACCAAGGTAATGGAAGCCCGGACCAAGAAATCACCGCTTGGTAGCGACAACGAGGCTCCGCGATACAACACCGCGGAGATGCCAAAACCGGCGCCTGCCCCCACCCCATACCACAGAGCTGGCCCAGGCCCCGAATGCAACAGGACTCGCCAACCTTCCGGGGTCGACAATAACGCAACGCCCAATAAACTGACGAGAATTCCAGTCATAGCGATGGGACTCATACTCTCGCCCAAGATAACTGCAGCAAACAACGCGGCTTGCACGGTCTCCGTTTTAGAGTACGCGGTCCCCACCGCGAAGTTTCGCGTCTGAAACGACCGAATTAACGCCACGGTTCCAAGGATCTGGCAGACGGCGCCGATCAACACGTGACCCGCAAAATCCCACGACAGCTCTGGCGGTCGGAATCCAAGCCAAATCAATACGGCTAAGTACATCCACGCGAAGGGAACCGCATAGCAGAAACGAACGTAGCTCGCCTCGGTCGCATCCATGACTGAGGTCAATTGCTGCTGCAGCGCAGTGCGCAGGTTCTGCAACAATGCAGCCGCGATCGTTATCGGTACCCAGAGCTCCAACACACAACCCGTTCGTTTCGGTCGAGTCTACCAACCCGCTTCGATACGTTCGCCAAATTGGCACCCGGCAGCGTAAGTTTCCAGTTACTGCATTACCAGAACCGCATTAATAATTTGGCGAACGTATCGAGTATCTAGTTATAAATAGATATCGTTCGACCAAACCGTATACTGGACTAGGTCAGTTGATCGTTAAATGAAGGGATAGAGCCGCGGACCTTAATGACGGCAATATGCTGTCGAATCTAAAGGACGCGTCTCCGGGGGAATCCATGGCGAATCCACGCTTGCGGGCCGTTTCATGAAAATGCTCGCAAGCACCAGCTGAACGAGATCTGCCATGGCTGCCGGATGCGATTGAGAAACAGAGCAGAACACGATTGGAGCGAATATGAAGAGCGAAGCAAGTAAGTGCCCGGTTTTGGGCGGGCCGCACAGACACACGGCGGCTGGGACCACGGCGAACCAGCACTGGTGGCCGAATCAGTTGAACCTAAAGATGCTCCAGCAGAACCCTCCCCAATCAGGTCCAATGGGGGAGGATTTCAACTACCCTGAGGAGTTCAAGACGCTTGACTTGGATGCGCTGGCGAAGGACATCGATGAAGTGATGACCACGTCGCAGGACTGGTGGCCAGCCGACTACGGCCACTATGGGCCGCTCTTCATTCGCATGGCATGGCACAGCGCAGGCACCTACCGCATCGGCGACGGCCGCGGCGGCGCGGCCTCCGGCACCATACGCTTTGCACCGCTCAACAGTTGGCCCGACAACGTGAACCTCGACAAAGCGCGCCGATTGCTCTGGCCGATCAAGCAAAAGTACGGGCGGAAGATCTCGTGGGCTGACCTGATGATCTTTACCGGGAACCGTGCCCTGGAGACCATGGGATTCAAGACGCTCGGTTTCGCCGGCGGGCGCGAAGACGTTTGGGAGCCCGAAGAAGACATTTACTGGGGGCCGGAGACCGGGTGGCTCGAAGACGAGCGCTACAGCGGCGACAGGGACCTCGAGGTTCCCCTCGGCGCGGTTCAGATGGGCCTGATCTACGTCAATCCGCAGGGGCCAAACGGTAATCCAGATCCGGTCGCTGCAGGCAGGGACATTCGAGAGACATTCCGCCGCATGGCGATGAACGACGAGGAAACCGTTGCACTCATTGCCGGCGGGCATACGTTCGGCAAAACCCATGGTGCTGCCGCCGAGAGTTTCAAAGGTCCCGAACCTGAGGGTGCCACCATCGAGGAGCAGGGGTTTGGTTGGACCAGCAGCTACGGCAGCGGCAAAGCCGGCGATACGATCAGCAGCGGGTTGGAGGGCGCATGGACCACCGCGCCGGCGAAGTGGGACAACAACTTCTTCGACAACCTGTTCGGCTACGAGTGGGAGCTGGTGAAGAGCCCTGCCGGTGCGCACCAGTGGACTCCCACTGATCCTTCTGCAAAAGGCACCGTGCCGGATGCTCACGATCCGTCAAAGACGCACGCCCCCACCATGCTCACCACCGACCTCTCGCTCAGGATGGACCCGATCTATGAGCCGATCTCGAAGCGCTTCCACGAGAATCCGGAGGAGTTCGCAGACGCCTTCGCCAGGGCATGGTACAAGTTGACGCACCGCGATATGGGGCCCCGCACGCGGTGTCTCGGCCCGTTAGTTCCTGCGGAGCCGTTGTTGTGGCAAGACCCGGTCCCCGACGTCACTCATGAATTGATTGGGGAGCAAGACATCGCTGCCCTCAAGGGAAAGATCCTCGGATCAGGACTGTCTATTTCCCAGCTGGTCTCGACCGCCTGGGCCTCGGCAGCAACGTTCCGGGACACCGACAAGCGCGGCGGGGCGAACGGGGCACGTATTTGCCTCGCGCCGCAGAAGGATTGGGATGTCAACCAGCCGGCCGAACTCGAGAAGGTGCTGCCGACCCTGGAGGAGATTCAAAAGGAATTCAACGGCTCGCAGTCCGACGGGAAGATGGTCTCGCTCGCCGACGTGATCGTTCTGGGCGGGTGCGCAGCTGTCGAGCAAGCCGCGAAGAACGCCGGGCACAACGTGAAGGTTCCGTTCTCGCCTGGGCGCACGGACGCGGTGCAGGAGCAAACCGACGTGGATTCATTTGCCGCGCTCGAACCGACTGCAGACGGGTTCCGCAACTATCTCGCAAACGGGCACACGAGACCCGCGGAGGAGCTGTTGGTGGATCGGGCACATATGCTGGCGCTGACCGCTCCTGAGATGACGGTGCTCGTCGGCGGCATGCGCGTCTTGAATGCCAACGTCGGGCAGTCCGAACTAGGCGTCTTCACCGAGCGTCCCGAGACGTTGACCCACGATTTCTTCGTGAACCTGCTCGACATGAGCACGGGGTGGCAAACGTCCGGTACATCCGAAGGCGTGTTCGAGGGACACGATCAAGGGACGGGCGAGGTCAAGTGGACTGGTACCGCCGTCGATCTCGTCTTCGGCTCGAACTCCCGGCTCCGAGCTATCGCGGAGGTATATGCGTGCGACGACTCGCAGCAAGCGTTTGTGCGTGACTTCGTCGCTGCGTGGGACAAGGTCATGAATCTCGATCGCTTCGACCTCGCCTGATCTCAGCGAGCTGATCACTCCGCAACGTACGTCGTGACTACGTGCATGAATCGTCGTTAGATATCGAAGCGGGCGGGATCGTCTTCAGCCAGTCATTCACGCTCGTCGTTTGTCTTTTTGGCTGAAAATGAATTGAGTTTGGGGCCATAGCGGCTTCTGGCACAAAGGAGACACTTCCTCCGGCGTTTCGTCTGCTTCCGACCCCGAAGCGGACATTTGATCAATCGGCGGAGTCGCCCATGATGGTCGATTTTGGTATCGACCTCTCATCTAGATTTTGGCGATTTCACCCATCCGGTCAAGATTGAAGGATAAACGGGCGGCCCAGCCGTTGCCTCGTACCCTACACCGGGCTCGAAGTAGCGCCTTGCAATGTTGACGATCAGAGCTGGCAACGGGTGGACGAGAACCCAGGCCCTACTTCTGCCGCCGTGCTTCGAGAGCCACTAGATACGCATTTCTCGATCATCACCTCGAGTAGCGGCCGGCGTCTACATCCGAAGATACTTGGCTCGATATTCAGAGAAACGATTTTCTAAGTTGCTTTGTTCAAATCCGAAGCGTTCCAAGCTGTATGTATGACTTCCATGCCGCCCTTTTGCGTTACGCACTAGATAACGCTCCAACATCCCTTCGAAACTAGTTGTATTCGGCAATCCCATAAATTCGAGAATCCGCTGTACAACGTTGACGGGCTGGCTCAGTAAATCCTTGTAATTAACATCGATGAACCGGGCGTCCAGACCAGCATTTTGTTTTCGTTGTTGAAGGGTGTTCGCTAGTCCCCTACTCCACTGATCGGCAATGTCACGACCTACTTCCCATTCATCCACCACCTCACTGAAAGCACTTCTGAGTGCGACCGAAAGACTTGCCATGGATGGGAGGACTTCCACTGGATCACGATGTAACTGGATGAATTTCGCATCGGGATATACCCGATTCAACGCGCTCAGGCCGAGCATATGGCCGGGTGCCTTTAACAACCAGCGCGCTTCGTCCCCACCACATTGGAGAACTTTCAGATACCGTGCGTGCCAGCGATACGCCGGTTCCCAATCGCATGTTTGTAACCACCGGTTGTATGCCGAAACGCGGTGTGCCGTATGAAATTGGATACTACGCATGGCGTGAGCTTGGATGGTTACGCATTCATGTGGCAGTCGTGCGCCGAGTCGATGAATGCCCTTCAAATTCGGGGCCATCCGATTAACAATGGTGATCTGTCCCGCTGAGGCAACAACCCGACCAAAATCCATAGGGTCGCGTTTAGGAATGAAAGTTGACTCCCAAAAGCGCGGTGTGCGCACAGCTGAATGAAGCGCTAACGCCTCATGTAACATCGTCGACCCGGTCCGCGGCAAACCGAGAATAAAGATCGGCCCGCGAAGCGTCTCCGAAACAATACACGGATCGTTCTGCCACATTGCTTCCAGCCGCAAACGGTTGCACAAGAGGCTCATCAGGTACCACCTAGCTGCGAGCCGCCCCACCGGGTTGAGCGCGGAAGTTTGGTCGAATCCCTCCAGCAAGAGATCGAGGGGTTCAATGAAATCCAGCGAACCAAAATCTTGAAACCCTGTCGCCCTGCTCGCTCCGTCCAAGAGCTCTTCCCGATCGAAAAGTGTGTCAAAAACGCCCCGGTGGATACCCGCAGCCAATCCCTTGTTGACCCACGCCATCCACCTTCGCGCCCTTGGACCCCGCGTGCTACGAGCGCTCACGGGATCTATAATTTCCTTTACCGCCTGGTTATTCGTCATTTAACAAGCCCGCGAATTAGCCTTCCGATCGATTACACGCATTATGCCTGCTGATTACTTACGAATAGGAGATGCAGCGTAACCAACTGCAGTTCCCTTTCGCACCAGTCGAGGTAACCTTACGGCCTCGATAAAACTTGCCGGGCCAGTGCAACACACGATCCAAGATGACATAACCGCATGGGATGAGATATTAGATCACCG
>Ga0310123_10004570_pt1 | contig 10464 bp, 10 predicted proteins | sample CB6_AW_1057_MG_FD_203505 | JGI IMG/M metagenome (GOLD analysis project Ga0310123, IMG submission 203505) | Marine microbial communities from Western Arctic Ocean, Canada - CB6_AW_1057 | ecosystem: Environmental > Aquatic > Marine > Oceanic | place: Canada: Western Arctic Ocean | collected...
GGCCCGAACAATAATTTTCGTAACTCGTTACCGATCGCAGTATATTTTGGTTACTCTGTGCACCCTGGTCATAGAAGATCACGGACCACAGACCCTCGACCACAGACTTCCATTCACCTCTTCCTTTCACATCGTGCCAAAGGACTGGCCATGTATCGGTTTCTACTCTGTTGGCGGTATCTCCGCACCCGCTATATCGCACTTGCATCGATCGTTAGTGTGACATTGGGCGTGGCAACGATGATTGTTGTCAATTCGGTGATGGCCGGATTTTCGCACGAAATGCATGTAAGACTACATGGAATTCTTTCCGATATCGTTATCGACTCGGTTAGTGCCATTGGCATTTTTGACTCCGATGTCGTGGTGCAGGAAGTGCGAAATGTGGTGGGTGACGACCTGGTAGGGATCACCAAAGTCGTTCACATTCCTGCCATGCTTTCCTTCAAGTTACGCGGAGAATGGGTCGCACGGCACGTCAATTTGATTGGAATTGATGAACAGACGCATTCCGACGTCAGCGATTTTGGAAAGCATTTGTTGCATCCGGCCAATCGTGAATCGCTATCGTTTGATTTGCAGGACGGTGGCTACGACTCGGTCGACCGGGAGGCAGGCGGCCAGGTCGCCCCTCGCAAAGCTTTGCAAGAATCGGGCTGGCCCTATCGCCGGCAAAAATTCGCAGCGGAACAGGCGTACCAGCATCATCTGCAGCGGATGCGCGAGTTGGAAGCAAACGAAGTTGAACAAGTCAATGCCGCAGGCGACGCGGCGGATGAAGCTCCGCTGGATCCGTATGCCGCAGCGGGACACGCTGGCGACGACGACCTATTTGATGCTGGCCAACAGCAACACACCGGTGTGATTCTCGGTATCTCGATCGCCAGCATGCGACATCGGGGTGCCAGCGGGCAAGTGGAAGATTATTTCATGTGTTTGCCCGGCGATGACGTCAACATTACATTTCCCTCGTCCGGCACGCCCCCTCAAGCTGTCACGGGCTCGTTCACGATTACCGATTTTTACGAAAGCAAAATGAGCGAATACGATTCGACGTTTGCCTTCGTCCCTATTCGTACGCTGCAGGAAATGCGTGGTATGATCGACCCAGCGACAGGGGCGGCGGCGGTAACTTCGATCCAAATCAAGCTGCGTGACAGCGCCGACTTGCACGCCATCTGCGCACGCTTGCGAGATCGTTTCCCGGCGCATCAGCACCCTTATCGCATCCAGACGTGGCAGGAAATGCAAGGACCCCTGTTGGCAGCCGTTCGCATGGAAACGGTGATCCTCAATATTCTGCTATTTTTGATCGTCGCCGTGGCCGGTTTTGGCATTCTCGCGACCTTCTTCATGATTGTCGTAGAAAAAACTCGAGACATCGGCATTCTCAAATCGCTGGGAGCACCGGGAAGCGGCGTGATGAGCATTTTCTTAAGCTATGGGTTGTCGCTCGGGTGCATTGGATCGGGAGTTGGCATGATACTCGGTTTGTTGTTCGTCTATTTCATCAACGAAATCGCCGCCGCCCTGGAATGGGTGTCGGGCCACGAGGTCTTTGATCCGACTATCTATTACTTTCAAGAAATACCCACCATCGTCAGTCCGTTGACGGTTAGCTGGATCGTCGTGGGTGCCGTGTTAATCGCAGTCGTCGCCAGCATCATGCCAGCCTTGCGCGCGGCTCGCTTTCATCCGGTCGAAGCGCTGCGGTACGAGTAGCGCGAGCGGGTGTCTCAGTGTTGGTTGTGGGATGTGGGATGCGGGATGCGCAATATAAGTTGCAGGATCGTTGAGAAAGAAACGCAAGCATAACAGAAACACCCCCGCGAGCTCGCTCGTGGGTGAATCAGGTCTCAGCGCCAGGCGTGCTTGGCGCTGCTGACTTACACTCGATGTCCAACAGAACGGAGTCAACATGCCTGCAGCACAGGAGTCGTCTCTGGTGGCCGGCCGTAGCGGCGCAGCCACCAGTCACACTAGTTGGCGCGCCCCCAAATCTTCCAGTTCGCAACAACAGACGTTGCTCTCAGTGACCGCGCTCACGAAGAGTTACAGCAAAGCCCAGGTGACCATCCCCGTTTTGCAGGGTGTCGATCTCATGGTCAACAGGGGTGAAATTGCGGCCATCGTCGGCCAGAGCGGTTCGGGAAAAAGTACCCTGCTGCACCTGCTGGGAACCCTGGATGAACCAGACAGCGGCATGATTTATTTCGACGGACAGCGGATCGATAATCTGCTACCCCGCGAGCGGGATGGCCTGCGTAACCGATCGATCGGTATGATCTTTCAATTTTATCACTTGCTCCCCGAACTGACGATGCTTGAAAACGTACTCAGTCCGCTGATGATTCAGGAGTCCGCATGGGCTTACTGGCGCAATCGGCGGAGGCATACAGAGCGTGCGCTTGAATTGCTCGATATGATGGGATTGTCCCATCGGATTAAGCATCGGCCCAACGAACTATCGGGTGGCGAGATGCAGCGTGCTGCCATTGCCCGGTCGCTGATTGCCCAGCCAAGGGTGCTTTTGGCCGACGAACCGACCGGAAACTTGGACCAGCAGACTGGAGGGGAAATCCTCGAGATCCTGCGCATCTTGAACGAGCGGGAAAACCTCACTATAGTCATGGTGACTCATAACCATGCCATCGCCCGACAAGCCGATCGTGTTGTCCAGCTTGTCGAAGGAAAAGTCCAAGAAATAGCCGACAGCCGTGCGGCGTAGTACCTGGTCGCCGCCATTGTCTCCACGATTCGACCGCCCCGCAATGTCCTTGCAAATATACATCAACGGCAAGCTCTACGACAAAGAGGACGCCAAGATTAGCGTCTACGACCATGGACTGCTGTATGGCGATGGGGTTTTCGAAGGCATGCGAAGTTACGGCGGGCGGGTATTCCGGCTGGACCAACACTTACATCGCTTGTGGAACTCAGCCAAAGCGATTTGGCTGGAGATGCCGTTGAGCCCGCAAGCCTTGGCGGACGGAGTAAACGAAACGCTGCGCGCCAATGATATCGACGACGGGTACGTGCGGCTGCTCGTCACGCGCGGCGCCGGAACACTCGGGTTGGATCCGAATCGCACGAGCAATCCGCAAGTGATCATCATTGCTGACCGAATCGAATTGTACCCCGAGGAATATTATCAGAATGGCTTGGAACTGGTTACCGTGAGCACGATTCGTAACCATCCGGCTGCTTTGAGTCCGCGCATCAAGTCACTCAATTATTTGAATAATATTCTGGCGAAAATCGAAGGCCTGCAAGCGGGCTGCATCGAAGCCTTGATGTTGAATCACAAGGGTGAGGTCGCTGAGTGTACTGGGGATAATATTTTTATTGTGCGCGATGGTGTTCTTTATACGCCACCCATCGATGCAGGGATTCTGGAAGGAATCACACGCGAGGCAGTGATCGAGCTCGCCCGAAACGCGTCGCTCGAAGTGCACGAGACACCCTTGACGCGTCATGACGTTTTTATTGCCCAAGAGTGTTTTCTAACCGGCAGCGCGGCCGAAGTTGTTCCTGTGGTTAAACTGGACAGCCGTACGATAGGCGACGGCAAACCCGGCCCGATCACGCACGATCTGAGCGAACGATTTCATGAGCTCACTCGGCAGCCGTGACTAGTGCCGGCGGTGCAGAATCGCTCGCACTAGCTTGCGCGGCGTGTTAGTTGGGTCGCGGCTCCGCGTTAGGCTTAAGTAACACGACGCGCAAGCTAGTGCTGTGCCAAAGTTAAGAGTAGGGATGTAGTCGAAGTCGTGAGACTTTGGTAGAAGCTACAATAACCGAAGTCGCACGAGTTCAGCTACGCCCTGTGAACCGAAATTCTAAGAATTGACACAGCACTAAAGTGACGCTGTCCGAGTAGACTTCAGCCTGACACACGTGTATTCCGTTACGGGAGGGAAAGATGAGATTCGATTTCGGTGTTTTGAGCGTATCTGGTGTCCCACACCGCATCCGACCGGTCTGGTGCACCGTCGTGATTTGCGCCGCGATGACCTCGTTGCTTAAACCGGTCGCACTCGCAGACGACTGGCCACAATGGCGAGGTCCGCAGCGGGACGGAACGTGGCACGAAACGGGGATCGTCGAACGATTTGAAGAAAAACGGTTGGAACCTGTTTGGCGGCGGGAAATCGCCTCGGGGTACAGCGGACCGACCGTAGCAGACGGCCGCGTCTATGTCACCGATCGTGTCGTCGAACCGGTTCAACAGGAGCGGATCCATTGTTTCGATTGGAAAACGGGCATCCCGATCTGGAGCCACACATATGATTGTCCATACGAAAAGGTCAGTTACGAAGCGGGCCCACGGGCGGCTGTGACGGTCCATGATGGTCGGGCCTACGCGCTTGGGACCATGGGACATCTCTTCTGCCTGGACGCCGGAACCGGCACCGTTCTGTGGGAAAAGGATCTATCGTCCGAGTACGAAATCCGTATGCCGATCTGGGGCATCGCAGGAGCACCGCTGGTCGTCAACGACCTGGTTGTGGTGCACATTGGCGGCAACGATGGTGCTTGTGTCGTCGCGTTCGATCGCAAAGATGGCGACGAAGTCTGGCGGGCACTCGACGATCAAGCATCGTATACGGCGCCGATCTTGATCGAACAAGCCGGACAAGAGGTTGTCGTTTGTTGGACGGGGGACAGCGTGGCCGGACTGGACGCGGAGAGAGGCAGCCCATTGTGGCGGTTTCCATTTCCGCCGCGTCAACAAGTCGTGATTGGCATCTCCACTCCGCTCGTCGACCATGGCCGCTTGTTTGTAACTTCGTTCTATGACGGTTCTCTCATGTTGCGTTTGGACGACCGACAGACCCGGGTGGAAGAGATCTGGAGCGCATGTGGGCCCGACGAAAGACACACCGAAGCGTTGCAGTCGATTATCAGCACACCCATTTTGCAGGGTGACTACATTTACGGGGTGGATAGTTACGGAGAACTGCGATGCCTCGACGCGAGGACCGGAGAGCGGATTTGGGAAGATCGTACGGCCACACCCCGGGCGCGCTGGAGTAATATCCATTTCGTCACGCATGGTGACGACGTCTGGATGTTCAATGAACGTGGCGAGCTGATTATTTCACAGCTTTCCCCGCTCGGGTTTCACGAACAGAGCCGGGCGCTACTGATCGATCCTACTGAAGAGCAACTGGGGCAGCGCGGCGGCGTGTGCTGGGCTCATCCTGCGTTCGCCCACCGCCATGTCTTTGCCCGCAACGACAAAGAGCTGATCTGCGTCAGCCTCGAAGCGGATCGCTGAGTCGACGACAGTCAATAAATCCGCCGTTTCGGGTTTTCGACGTCATTTCCACGTCCTCGGGTCTAAACCCACCGATCTCGCTGCTGCACCAATCCGGCTCCATGTCGTATCGTCGATCGGGATCCCGTTCTCTGTGCGTTCTAGAGTGCTGCGAGTTTCGGGTTCTCCCGGAACCAATATCTCGCCTTGCTCGGGGTCAATGCGGCTGGTGTGGATGTGCTCGATCAGTGTTTCAACTTCACGAAAGTATGTATCCAGCTCGGTAAAATGTTCGATGCTGTAAACGGTGATCATGACCCCGTTGCTTCTCACAATCTGTTCACCGGCGGCACATCCCTGACCACTCAATGCTCCTCCCAGCAATTCGACGATAAAACTCAAGCAGTACCCTTTGTGGGCGACCGCGCCGCCCAGCGGGAGGATCGCCCCGGAAGGGGTTCCCACGTAATCTTCTGGGTCCGTGCTGGGATGGCCATTGTGGTCGATGATCCAACCCTTAGGCAACGATTTTCCCTGGTTGGCTGCGACACGCACTTTGCCTTCGGCGGCGACCGAAGTCGTCATGTCGACAAGAATCGGCGCCGCGTCACGTCGGGGCGCGGCGAATGCAATCGGGTTGGTGCTCAATTTGCCGTCGATGCCGCCATACGGCGCAATTTGTCGGCCCAAACGGCCCGCATTGACAAAGACCATCGCGATCAAGTTGTCTTCGGCGGCGAGCAGCGGATAGGCACCGACCCGCCCGATGTGGCCCGTGTTGCGCAGGCCGACCGCGGCAAAACCATATTCCTTGGCCTTGCGCATTGCCAGCCGCATGGCGAAACTTGCTCCAATTTGTCCGAAGGCACCGTTGCCGTCGACCACCGCTGTGCAAGCCCGCTCTTGAACAACCTCGGGTTCGCCGGTTGCAAGAAACACGCCATCGGCAATTTAACCGATATACTCATACAACCGCAACGTGCCGTGTGAGTCGTGACCAGCCAGGCTGGCGTCGACCAGGTGGTCGGTGATTACCGCCGCGTGTTCTAACGAGCAACCGGCCGCAGTAAACATTTCGCGTCCGATCTGCCTGATCAGTTTTGGGGGATAACGTTTCATAGCGGTTGATTTCACTATTATCGAGGGAGGAAAAACGGCCCATCAGCGGTATTAGCCGAAGAGCGGCCGAAATTGAGGGATGCAGCCCAACTGGATGCGCCTAATGTGCTAGGATTGTGTTGCGTTACCATCTTCCCTGGACGAAGGCGTAGCCAGTTGGGCTGCTCCATGAACGAACATGGTGAGATCAGAATATGGGATTCACCGTTTACTATCAATCGACGAAACCGATTCCGCCGGTTACGCGAGTCGCCGTCAATGCTACCGCGGAGGATCTTTGCCGTGGCTACACCTGGTTAAGTTGCGAGCCGGTCGGTTTTTTTTCTGACGGCAGCGAGGGGCACATGATGGGAGGCGTCAAACCCAACTTCATGCCAAATCCCGAGGACGTGGCAGATGCCGATGTAGAGGATTTGCCAGACGGAACAATCTCGACTGCGCTGGAAGTTCTCTGCGAACTTTCGCGCCAGTTCGACATTGACTGGGAATTCAGCCACGATCACGATCCTGGCCCGATTGGTGCGATCCATCATGGCTTGGCCGACCCTCAACTGCAAAACCAAATCGCTGGAATTGACAGCGTTCGCGAGGTGCTCGACGAGTTTGACGTCGATGAAACGCCAGTGAAACCTCGGAAGCGGGACGATGATGACGATGGTCCCACCATCTTGAAGTTCGGGCCGATCGACAAGTGATCCGGCGGCGCGTTTTTTTGGCGGGGCTTGACATACGCGGCGGTAACATAGAAGCCGATCGCAGCGATGTGAACACGAGCCGAACGTACCAGCAAACTAACACGACGCCGACCCATCGGAATGGGTGCCCCGCTAGTGCCTGCGATTCACAATCACTCGCACTAGCTGGCGCGTCGTGTTAGTTAGTTTAGCGCACAGGGACGCGATCGGCTCGCGAGACCCAATGCGTTACTCTCACTTCGTCAACGCGATTTTCATATTGCCAACTGTGAGTGTTGCCTTGGTTTGTCCAGGCGGGGCGAAATAGATCGCGGCAAATTTTTCCGTGTCGTGGATCCCTTGCTGCCGCTTGATCACCTCTTTGGCGTTCCAAAACGATGTTCCCGGTCCGCCTTGTCCAGCATAGGTATCCTCGTTGGCTGGTTCGAGTAGCCTTGCTAACGGTACGGTCATTTGAGTGAATCGTGCTTCGACAGTCCGGTCTTGACGGCGAATTCCCCAGACGGTCACCTCTAAGCCGTCACAATAGTGAGGCATTGCCGGCAAGTTCGATACGTCGACGATTTCTTGCTCCGGCTCACCTTCGAATTTTTGCGATAATTCGATTGTCCATTGGCTGCTTTTTACGCCGTAAACCATGCCGGTGACTTCGACGACATTGCGTTCCTGGCGAAATTGGTCCACGGACATTTGTTTTCCGTTGTATTCGGTCGAAGTCGGGGGCTTCGTGGGATAGTCGATATCGAGCTCGACGCGTTTGTTGCTGACGAGGGCGCTCAATCCTTGGAGCAATCCCTGTTCATCCATCCAGTCGCGATTCATCTCGAATTCGACCAGAATAAAGTTGCCGTTGGGGTTGTCGTCCGCCCGCAATGCTCCCTCGCCGAATCCGAACAACGGCCCCAATTTTCCGAGTGCCGTTTCTGGAGCCTTGGACGGTACCGAATAGTCGATGTTTACTCGTCGCACGCCGCGCAACTTACAGTCCGTGACTTTGTTACAACCGCTGCCGGCGGCCAGCACACTCACAAACAAGATTGTCGTGCCGACTTCTATCGTTCGCATGTTACCCCTCTGCACAGAATCGCATGTAACGATTGGGACGGGAGTCTTTATTAACACCGGCCGCCGCAGGCGGCCACAGTTTGGCCCGTGACAAAGCTGGAATCGTCCGATAAAAGGAACTTGACGACGTCAGCGATCTCCGCCGGTTCGCCGATCCGGCCGAGCGGCGTGATGGAAATCAACTGTTCAATCAAGTCCGGATTCGCCGAATGTGCCAACTCGGTGTTCGTCAGGCCCGGGGCGACGCAGTTGACGCGAATGTTGTGCGGCGCAAAAGCGGCTGCACAATGGCGAGTTAATGAAATAACCGCCGCCTTCGAAGTAGCATAGTCGATCAACTCTGGCTTGATGACGATTCCTGCCAAAGAGGACACGTTCACGATTCGCCCGTACTTCCGGGAAATCATGTCGTCCTTGACCGCCCAAGTTGCGAGGAATACGCCGTCCAGATTCACCTCGAACATCCGCTTCCAACCGGAAAACGTCAGCTCGTCATGGGGAGCCCAGCTGGCAATCCCGGCGTTATTAACCAGCAAGTCGACAGGGCCCAGCCGATCTCGAACGGCTGTCACCATGCTCGCCACCTGGTCTTGCTGGGAAACATCGGCTTGGACAGTCATCGCTGTGGTTCCCTCGCCGCCGATCAACTCCAATGCCTCGTTGGCTGCCTGCTCATTCCGTTCGTAGTTGATGGCCACGCGAGCGCCATGTTCTGCCAACATATGACAAATGGCTCTGCCAATTCCGCGAGCCCCGCCCGTGACCAGAGCAGTTCGGTCTGAGAATATTTTGTCTGATATCATACGTTGGGCCCATTACCTTTTCTTGAGCTGATCGAGAAGCACCGCGACTAGAATCAAAAGGCCAAACACGACCATCTGGGTATAACTGTCGACTTTGGTCAAGTACATCCCGTTGCGGATAACAGCCAGGATCAGCGCGCCAACAAGTGTTCCCAAAATCTTGCCTTTGCCGCCAAATAAGCTGGTCCCGCCTACGACTACGGCCGCGATGATTTGCAACTCGTAACCGACACCACTGTTGGGGTTGCCGACACTAAACAGCGAAGCTTCCATGACGCCGCCAAGTCCGGCCATCATACCGCAAATCACGTAGACAAACAGCAATACGCGCTTCACACGAACACCGGATAGCCGAGCAGCTTCCGGATTGCCACCAACGGCATAAATGTAGCGTCCCAGCGCCGTGTGGGTCATGAGCACGAAAGCGGCTGCGTACAAAAGTATCATGACCACAATGGGATTGGGAATGCCCAGCAAGTGAGCGCCTGCTCCCAGTTGATGAAAGGTCTCGGAAGCGATATTGACGGGCGACGGACCTCCCGCCGCCTTGTAGGCAAAACCTCGGGCGGTTTGCATGATGGCCAATGTGACGATAAACGGCGGGATGTCGAACACCGTCACCATCAGCCCGGTGAACAGGCCGATCAGAGCCGAAAGTGAAATCGCTGCCAGGCAACCAAGCACGAGTGTCCCGACGCCAGCTTCGTTACGCGAGGCCAGCCAGTGGATCGAGGTGGCCACGAAAACCCCAGACAAAGCCATCAAACTGCCGACCGACAAATCGATGCCGGCAGTCATGATCACCATCGTCATGGCAATGGCGATGATCGCCGTGACGGCCATCTGGTTGCCTACGGAGAGCAGATTGCCACGTGTCAGAAAGGTCGGCCACGTGTAACTCGCGGGCCGCAATACTTGGACGCTGGACATCGACGGAAACTCGCGGGCGAGTTCCTTCAAGCGGCGTTCGCGTAACACTGGCCATTGCGACGAAAAATGATGTGTCGCAATCAGGTCCAGCCGTGTTCCTGCGCTGCCCAATCGCCTAAATTCTTCGATAGCATCGCGTGGCTCGCCGGAGATGACGTTCAGCACCCGTACGTCGGCTGCGACCAGCCGGTCACGAATCGCTGTGGCGAACGCCAAATCACTTTCGCTCGCGCGAACGACAATCAAGACATTCGCCTGAGGAAACTGCTCCACGATCGCCTGGGCGACAGCGCGCCCGGCGCGAGGGTCGGCCGAATGCTGCTCGTTGATCGTGGCCAACGAGTAAAACGTGGCGAGCATAGCTAAGACAATCAGCGTGCCAAACTGCGAGACGAACTTCGCTTGTAACAGCTGCTTCATGGCATCATGCCTCTTTTCGCTCGCGACCGGCTGGTGCCTCAAGTATTCGTCATTCGTCATTCAATTCAGGGTCTTGATCTGCATCTTCCTTTTTGTAGAGCTCCGTGGGAATCAGCGTGATCTTGTCATATTCTTCGCCGTTGAGATACTTCATGATATTCTGCATGGTCTG
>Ga0310123_10004573_pt1 | contig 10457 bp, 8 predicted proteins | sample CB6_AW_1057_MG_FD_203505 | JGI IMG/M metagenome (GOLD analysis project Ga0310123, IMG submission 203505) | Marine microbial communities from Western Arctic Ocean, Canada - CB6_AW_1057 | ecosystem: Environmental > Aquatic > Marine > Oceanic | place: Canada: Western Arctic Ocean | collected...
CAACGGCAGTGGCAGTTCCTCCGTCGTATTGACGTAGGCGGTCACTTCCATACACAAAGAGATTTCCTCAAAGTCGGGTTTTTTCCAAGACATCGTTGGTTCCTTTACTCCAAAGTCATCAGGTAGGCAAACAAATCGTGTAGTTGTTTGACGGTCATTTTTTGGACCATGTCCTCCGGCATCAGCGAAGTTTCGAGGACTTGGACCTCTTCCAGGTCGCGCTTGTTGAGGGAATGGAACTTCCCGTCTTGTTCACGCAGTTGCACGCTGAAATTGGTCTCGTTAATTCGGATGCCGTTGATGATCTTGCCGGATTCAGTCACGACCATCAATTGCTCAAAGCGCGGATCGATATCCTTCGATGGCTTGATGATCGACTCCATGATATACTGCGGCGCGCGACGGCTGGCGATACGGTCCAAAGCAGGGCCAATACCACCTCCGCGGCGATTGAGCACATGGCATTTGTTACACGAAAATTGCTGCTTGGGATCAAAGAATAGCTTCTCGCCCTCGGCTGGATCGCCTTCGTAGTACGGATGCCAATCGCTATCGCCACGCGTCTCGGCAAGGCTGCGGACGTAGGCAATGATTTTACCAAGCTGTTCGGGCTTAAGCGATTCCCCTAGTTTTTTCATCGTCGTTCTGGGGACACCCCGTTGGATAATGGTGGCAATTGATTTGTCGGTGCCGTCGCCGTGTAGCCACTTGTCGTCGGTAAGGCTAGGGCCTTTGCCGCCCTTTGCCGCACCGCCGTGGCAACCGCTGCACAGGCCGCGATACATGGATTTGCCCTCGTCCAACGCATTTTGGTCTTCCATGTAGGGGGATGACAGGCTCCGCCCGGCGATGGTCACTGACGACTCGGCGGCAATGGAATCGTCTGCCGCCCTTAGTTGGCCAACATTTGAAGTCGCCAACAGCATTGCATAACTGAGCGCCGTCATACAACCGGCGACGCCAAACGACAGCCACTTTTGACGAACTCTAGTTCTGGGGACTTCAAGCGCGCGCAGTCTCAAGGTGTCACTTTATCAAACGGTACATGCCAACGGGCAAACACTTGTGCCAGCTGGCCCGACTTTCGCAATTCGTTCCAAGTGGTGTCGATCGCGCCCTTGAGGTCGACCTCGTCACGCCGCACCGCAGCGCAAATGGGAAACCGATCGACCGCAGATGGCAGATCACTAAAGCGAATTTTTCCGCGCCACTTCTGCGCAACCAGCCAATGGGCGCGGCTGGATATCACGTAACCGGCCCGCACTTCGCCATTCGCCACGGCGGACAGGATGGCGTCCACGTTGGTGTAGGTCCGCGCGTTCCGATGGTCCAATCCGCGGATTGCTATGCCTGGCTCGATAGCAATGGTTTGATTTGCCGGCGCACTGTGCAAGTCGATCTTGTCGCCGACAGCGTCGCTGTCCGCGGAAACGGCGTACACGTATTGGGTATGATAGTAGGGTTCACTGTAATCGACACGTCGAGCAAAACGGTCGTCCGGCATCACACCGAGCATCACATCACAGAGTCGTTTCGTGGCCAGCTTGGATGGGTACGAATCATGCGATGAATATGCCCAATAGATTTCCAACGCGACCCCCAGTTTTTCGGCTAAGAGCTCCGCAAGCTCGTAGTCGAGCCCGGTCGGTTGAGGGTGCGCTGTTGAAAACGGCAAATTATTTTGGTCAAGACCAACCACTAGCGTGCCGCGTGAACGAATCCGCTCAAGGCCATCATACTTTTGTCGCGAATGTTGCCGCCGCCGCATGTCTGGCTCCAGTCCGCGGTCGACTGGCGATTGCGCGATGTCAGACTGGGACGATCCTTTATGGGCAACCTCGAACGGCGCGAAGTAGGGCATCTGGTACCGTCGCATGGCTCTCGCGACCAGGCCGCTCGCCATGACCTGCTGCAAAGCGCGGTCGACATGTAATTTCAGCTGGTCATTTCCGTACCGCATGGCAATCGCGATGTTCCAACGGTCTTCGGGAATGTAACCGTCGACCGGTGTGGCGCCCGTTTCGGGCGCGTTATGCAGCATCCAGGCAATGTTCGACCACATGTAAGCGTAGTCGATCGTGGCGTTTTCCAGCGCGTGCAGTACCCCCAATTGCGTACCGAACAGTCGCCGCTGATAGCCACGTTGTCGAAGGGCATAGTCGGCAATCGTGCCGGCTTGAGTACCCAGCCGACGCGAACGGTCGCCTTTGAGCTCGCACAGGGATGTGACGGCCTTGGCCTGTTCGCGGGCGACGAGTAGGTAGCCAGTCCCATAGTAAGGCCGCGAGTAAATCACCTTGCCGGCGAGCCCTTCCTCGTCGTCCATGGCGTTGGGGTCGATGGCGACACCGAACGCCAGGTCGCATTCACCCTCAAACAACTGGCCAATCGCCGTTTCGCGGTGGACGTCGATCCACTCAAGTTGCAGCTGGACGCCAAGTTCTCTGGCCAGTGCCTCGGCTATCTCCACATCAAATCCCAATCTGTCCTCGTCGGCGCTCGAATAGGGCAGATTGGCAGGGTCCATGCTAACGACCAAAACACCTTGTTCCAGCACCCGCTGCCACGTATTTCCCGAGGGACTTACGACTTTCGGCAGTGCGCGGTCGGGCGGTGGCCGATAGGCCAGTCCCTGCTCGGCATACAGGGTGGTGAATCTTCCGTTTTGGATGCAATCGTCGATTGCACGCGAAAGCTTTTTTTGCAGCGACGCATCATTGGCCCGGACGGCGATACCGATGGCCCAGCGGTATGGCGATTCGAATTTGTCGACTAGGCGCAGCGCCAACTCCGGATGCTTGTCCAGATACCAATTTGCAAAATCGGTGTCGACCAGGGCGCCGTCGAGCTGTGCCTGGCGAAAGCCGCGCACCAGTACTTCGCGCGAGGGGAACCGAACCAACGTGTGGTTCCGGGCAGAGAGCGGTACCGTGCCGGCAACCAGTCCGACACGCTTGCCGTGTACATCCGGCAGCGCGCGAATACTCGTATTCTCACTGGCGACAAGTAAACCGAATTTGCCAGCCGCGTACGGCTTGGTCCAGGCGACGTCGGGAGAATTCACCGATTCGTGAGGCACGCCAAGAACCACGTCGCAACGCCCTTGCTTTAAGTTTCGCAATCGGCAGGCGTCGCTCTTGCACCAATGAAAATCGCAGGGTCGATTCAACTTGGCCGCCAGCAGTTGGGCCACTGCCACATCCACCCCATGCGGCTGACCGCTGCCATCCTTGCCCGCTCGTGGCATGGCGTTTTTGCAGATGCAAAAACGTAGCGCCGGTGCCCCGGCAAACGCGATTGCCGAAGACAGCCTAACACTGGCCGCCAACGTGAGCAACGCTACCGAAACCCAAACACTGAAAACAGAACGCTGAAAACGGAACATTGAAATCTTACCTGATCAGGGAAAAAAGAGGTCAGGACCTTTTTTTTCGATTACTCCGCAAGGGCGAACACGAACAGGGTGTTTCCCCGCCTCCCATCACGTAGCCAAGGCGCTCCGTCGCCGGCAAATCCCGCCGTCCAGCCGCCCCAACCGACGCAGACGGCGATGTACTGCCGTCCGTCGAGTTCGTAGGTGATGGGTGAGGCGTGATGTCCGCTGCCGCACTGGTAATACCACAACACCTCACCCGATTCAGCGTCGTAGGCAGAGAGGAAACCCTCGGCATCGCCAGTAAAGACAAGGCCGCCGCCGGTGGCGAGCACCCCGGCTACCATCGGCGAGCGGGTTGCGACGTCCCACTTGATCTCGCCTGTCCGTACGTCGATCGCCTTGAACGAGCCGGAAGCTTCATTGTCGATCAAGGTCAACGAACTGCCCCAATACGGTTGTCCTTTGATATAAAACGCCTTGCCTGAGGTGAATTTGGCGCAGTTATTGATTACCGGGACGTACGCGCACTGCGTTTTCGGATGGTAGGCCATAGGATTCCATTCCTTTCCGCCAGCGGCACCAGGGCACACGCGTACTCCTTCTTCCGTTGGCAAGGCAGCCGGATTGACAAACGGCCGACCCGTTTTGGGATCTAACCCATCCGCGCCCTTGGTGCGATCGGTCCAATTCACCTCGCAAAACGCTTTGCCGTAGAGAAACTTGCCGTTTTCCCGGTTGAGGCAATAGAAGTAGCCGTTGCGATGCGCCTGGACGAGGGCCTTGACCTTTTTGCCACGGATCGTCGTATCAACCAGAACCGGGGTATTCACGCCATCGTAGTCCCACACGTCATGCGGGCTGTTTTGAAAGTGCCATTTGTAGCTGCCGTCATCCGGGTTGAGCGCAACAATGCTGCAGGTGTACAGGTTATCTCCAGGTCGGACTTCGCCGTTAAAGTCTGGCGACGGATTTCCGATCCCCCAATAGAGCGTATTCAACTCGGGATCGTACGTGCCGGTCACCCACGCGGAGCCGCCGCCCGTGAGCCAGGATTCGCCCTCCCACGTCTTCAACGCCTTCTGGGCAGCGGCCGATTTGTCATCCTTTGCCGGCACGGTGTAAAAGCGCCACAGACGTTCACCCGTTTCCGCATGGTAGGCATCAATGAAGCCGCGAATCCCGTACTCGGCTCCGCTAATGCCGATGATTACTTTGTCTTGGATGACGAGCGGCGCGACAGTCGCGCTGTACGCAAGTTTGTAGATGTCCTTTTCTTCAGCGCCGTTTTCATTGTAAGCCGTGATTGCCTTGTCCCACAATTCCTCGCCCGTGTGGCGATCAAGGCAGACCAAATGGGCGTCGAGTGTACTCATGTAGAGGCGATCACCCCAAGCGCCAAAACCACGATTCACAGCATCACAGCAAAGGGCCAAGTTGTCCGGAAGCGACTTCTGATAATGCCACAACTGGGAACCAGTGAGGCAATCGATTGCGTACGCGTGGTTCCACGGCGTGGTGATATACATAATGCCGTCGATCACCAACGGCGTGCACTCAAAACCGTCCAGCACTCCCGTTTGAAACGACCAAATGGGAATAAGCTTGCCAACATTTCCCCGATCGATCTGCTCGAGGGCCGAATACCGTTGGCTATTGTAAGTGTGGCCGTACATCAGCCAATTGGCATTGTTATCCTGGGCGGCAAGCAGCTCATCTTGTTCCACTGACCCCACCTGCTGGCCCCAACCGTTTTGGCCCAAGATCAGACAATTCAACAACACGGCAAGCCCACAAAAAAATGACGTTCGAGAGATGTTCATGCGACAAGTCTCCTCATAGAACGAGTGGAAAACACGGCCAAAAGTCTAGTGCTGTATCTTAAAAGACACCGCCGGAAATGCAAGGACGGTCAAGTGGTTTTCACGGCAACGGTTAAGTTAGCAAGTTGGTTTTCTGACTCCGGCCAAAGAACCGCCGGGCAATGAAAATCAGCAAGGTGGCGGGGGCGACGGACCAGGCGACCATTGGGCCGTACAGTTCCCAACCGGCAATGCGGGAGGTAGTCCAGGCCAAGGGCAGCATGATAATCCATTGAGTCAGGAATGTGTAGCGGAGATTTGGCATTGTGTCGCCGACGCCCAGCAAAGCGCCTTGCAATGTAATGTTGAGCGAGCTGAAGAACTGGGCGATGGCGAACCAACGCACGACCGTCGCGGCCAGCTTCGCGGTCGCTGGGTCTTCGATGAGCAATCTGGCCAGCGGCCCGGAAAACACGATCAGCAAGAGAACCGCCCCGGTCATTAACACGGCGAGCAGTTGAACGCTTTGTCTGCCAATGCGGCGGGCTTCGTCGTCGTTGCCCCGACCGATCGCCTGGCCAACCAGCGTCCCGGTGGCGATTTGAAACGCCAGTGCCGGAAGCACCCCGATAAGCCGCACCTGCAAACCGGCACCGACCGCGGCGTGCAGCGTCATGCCCATGGTCCCGGCTCCGACGATTGCCAAAAAGACCAGCCGCGAACCGTTTCGCACCAAACCGGCCAAGGCCATCGGCGTACCAATCCGGAGCATCTTTGTGATCAGTGGCCAATCGAACCGGCGATCTGAATGCCGCTGCAAGCTATTTGTATTTGCGGTTCGCTCCGTCGGGAAACCGACTCGTCGACGTCCAATCAGCAACCAAAAATACGTTGCCGCGGCAAGGGCCTGCGCTGTCACCGACCCTAGCGCCGCCCCAGCAACTCCCAATGCCGGCATCGGTCCGGGTCCGTGAATCAACACATAATTGAGCGGCACATTGATCAGTGCTGCGCCGGCCGCAATCTGCAGCGGTGTCACCGGGTCATTCAAGCTGCGGAAGAAAGCGGCTCCCAGAACGATCCCCCACATAAAGACGATTCCCACAAACGAAATCTGCAAGTACGGCGCAGCATGGAAGATGGTCGCTCGATCGGCGCCGAGCGCAACCAGAAGCGGCTGGCTTAGCAACGTGCCGATCAACCCAATTGGCACACCGACCGTCAGCAATAGATACAAACTCTGTCGCAATACGCGGTGTACATCGCTCCAACGTTCGCCCCCCGCCGCTTGGCTGACAACGGTCACGATGCCGGCCGACAGGGCAGCCACGATGGAACCCACCAGAAACGTCACCTGTCGACTGATCCCGACGGCAGCCGTGGCCTCGACGCCGAGCGAGCGAACCATCAGCAAGTCGACCAGCCCCAGGCTCGCTTCCAATCCATTGAACAGCACCGTGGGCCAGGAAAGACTCCAAATGCGCTTGATCAATTCCGGGTTGGTGGCGGTCGTCATTATGGGAGCATCTCATGGCTGTCCGACAACTTTCCCGCCGTCAATCGTCGCCATCCCCTGATAGATGTCTAGGTCGGTATTCTCGTCCAATAAAAATCAAGTTGAACCGCCAATCCGCATTGCTTATGTTGATTCGCACACTGGATGTGCCGGGCGGCTTCACGGGCTGCCTGAACGGCCGGTAGCAGCAGCCCAATGAGTACGCTGATCACGGCCTTGACCACCAAAAGTTCCACGAGTGTCAGAGCGAGTCGCCGAGTGCTTGGGGAAGTCATGCACTTGATAGTAACACAGGATGGCCACAACGGTGAGCCGGCAATCCATCTTCCAGTTTAACGTTTACCGACAACAGCGATCGCTTCTGATGACCACTACGTACTGATAGCGAGCTCATCGTTTCTCGCGCCTTGGTTCCCCGCGCGGCTGGCGTATTTTCATTCTGCCTCGGTCGGAATAAAGAGGCCGACACGTGTCCAGATTGCTGACGACACAGGTGGCGCACCAACTAGCATCGTCATCTGCGTGGCACGATTGTCGACGGGTTGTCACTTCACCGGCGCGGGGGATTGCGTATCCGCATCACGGCGTTGGCGTTCTGTTACTCTAGGTTGCGTCATCTTTCGATCCCTCGCTTGGTCGCCAGGCGTTTGGCCAGTGCGAAAATGTGTGCGACCATAAATAGCGGCCCGGTAAAAGTCGGTGCCAAGACCATCGGAAATCGAAAGACAATGGATGCGTCTGGCTTGCCTTGATAGACGCGAAACAGGCGCCGAGGGTCTTCGCCGCCTTTGCGAACATCTTGATCGAAGAATCTTGGTACCTGACCTTGCGGCCAGTGACGTTGGTCAGGATACCGGCAATATCGTGAGGCGGTAGTAATTCCGGACCGGTTGGTCGGCAGCTTTTGCCGATATGTGGACATGGGTTGGTTAAGACACCGACGGCGACGAGGGCGATGCCTTCGTTCGATGGAGGCGCGTTCTTACCATCTCCAAACGGGGCGACAAACATGCCTATGTGCACGATGGCGGGTAGTACCAACAAGTAGATAAAGGCAAAAATGCCGGGATGGACATGGACGACATCCACGGACAGTATCCAACGGTACAACTGGTTTGCGATCCAGTGCTCGCGGGTGACGATTGATGGATGAGTCGGGTGGGGACTCCACCGACTCAATAAGGCAACGACTTCGAGTTTTGCTTCTTCCGCAGCGAGTGCGAATACCATCGCTCCGTTTAAAAGATTTGGGGCAAAGGACGGGCAGTGATACGCGCGTTGAACACCAACCAGGTTGTTTTCACAGATCCCACCGGTCGAACAAGTCGCCAATCACAATTTCCGCTCCGGATTTTTCCAAGGCCTCGCTGCGAGCGTCGCGCCAACGAACGAATGCACGTACGGGAAATCTCTTTTCCAACAACTGCAACGTGCCGGTGGATCCGGTACGACCGGTTGCTGACGTCACCAGAATTCTCGGCTTAGGCATAACTGATTTTACTCTTCAAGAAAGGGTTGTGGTGATTACGGAGACGTTTAGCACACCACGCATCAAAACCGTATAATTCCTGTAAGTCACGGTGAATTATTGAGTTACGTCCTGAATCAAAAAAATCTAGTTCACGATATTTCGTGAATGGGCACTGACTTCATAGTGATTTTACGAAACGTCGCTCACCCTTCTCGGCAATGTCGATCTTCTAAATTTACGACAAGTTGATATCATACCACCTCGGATTGAGTTCGCGATCTCTCGGGAACATAGGTATAATCAGACTCCTCGATCCTTCGTCCGTTTCGGTAGATTTCCGGGAGTCGGAGATTCTTTATGCTTCGTATACTTGGCTCAAAATCAAGACTATGTGATGGCGTGACGCGCCGGGACTTGCTCCGTATCGGAGGGCTAGGCGCGTTCGGTCTCGGCCTTGGGGACTGGTTTCGAATTCGCGAGGCGCAAGCTGCGGAGGCGATGGCGTCTCCAGGTTTTGGCCAGGCCAAAGCGTGCATACTGGTTTTTCTAACCGGGTCACCGCCGCAACATGAAACGTTCGATCCCAAGCCGCAGGCCCCCGCCGAGGTTCAAGGCGAGATGAAAGCTATTCCCACGAACGTTCCGGGATTGCAAATCTGCGAACGGCTCCCGCATCATGCACAGATTATGGACCGCGTCACGGTGGTTCGGTCTATGACGCATCCGTATCCGTTGCACGGTGTCGGTTACGTGACATCGGCGATGCCGATGACCAGTGGGGAACTGAATTCGCTGCCGCGAGATTCACGCCAACGTCCTTATATCGGCTCGATTGTGGATTTTCTCGAAGAGCAAAAGAGAGGTGACCAAATCTCCGATATTCCACGGAACGTTGGATTGCCCTGGTTATTTGGCGTGAAATCGGACAAATACGGTTCCGGTACGAAGCGGCTATCCGGACCTTACGCTTCGTTTCTTGGCCCAGATTACGATCCCATCTGGACCGACTTCGACGGTGAGGGAACCAGGGTCGTCCCCAAATTGAATGCAGCGACTCAACTAAACGATGTTTATGATCCGTTTGCTGGTGTGGCTGCCAGTGGGAAGTTCGGGCTGGGCGCCTCCTGCCAGTTCCTCTCCGGTGTAACGAAACAGCGTTTCGACCTCCGCCGTTCCTTGTTGAATCAGTTTGATCGGGCGCGAATCCACTTGGGCAGCCATCAGGTGGCGTACAACCACGACAAACATCAGCGCCGTGCTTATTCGCTGCTGACTACCAGCAAAATGCGCGAAGCCATCGACATTCAGCGCGAGCCGATGCAACTACGCGAATCGTACGGAATGACGTTATTTGGACAGGCGCTTTTGGCGGCGCGGCGGCTGGTCGAAGCTGGCAGTAAATTCGTATCGGTTTTTTGGGATCCTTTCGGTCCCTTTGGAGCTTCCTGTTGGGACACCCATTCCAACCACTTTCCGCGGCTAAAAGAATATCTGCTGCCAGTATTTGACGAGGCATTCCCCAGCTTTATTCTCGACCTCGATGAGCGAGGGCTGCTCGACGAGACGGCGGTGTTGTGCATCAGCGAACACGGTCGGACGCCAAAAATCGATTCCGGGCCGAAGGGAGCTGCCCGCCATCACTGGTCCCGCGCCTATTCGGCCGTTTACGCCGGTGGCGGATTCGCCCGTGGGAAAGTTGTGGGCCGGACCGATTCCATCGCAGGTGATGTCGAGGACACGCCGGTTTCCCCCAAAGATGTTCTCGCCACGACATTTCATCTACTGGGAATCGATCCCCATACCACGATTCCGGATCAGCTGGATCGTCCTCAGCTGGTTGCCGGCGATGGTAAGGTGCGCCACGAACTCTTGGGTTGAAGCTGTCCGATTTGCGACTAGGTGAAGCTCTACTGGGATCGTGTCGACGATCACACAGTGGACCTGAGCGGACACCGGCCCATAGTTCCTTCAACGTTTGATCTCGAATTTTGCAAGGTGTCCGGCTCTCCTGTTCGCGGACCCATGTGCGTACGGCTACGTCGCAAAGCTGTGTGCGCAACTGGGTGGACAGGTTATGTTAAAAAGTTGGAGGTGGATCTCCCCGCCCAAGAGTTCGTATCGATGTCGGCGACCATGTTTGTGCTTCGAAACCTGAACAAACCTTGTCGATCGTCCCCTGCAAGTCGAGAAACACCGGAGCAACGTGAGCAGCAGCTACTTTGACGCGGGACATCGGATCCGCTTTCATTCAGTGATTCGTCTGGCCTCGTCCCGCAAACCCGGGAAGTCTGAGTC
>Ga0310123_10004575_pt1 | contig 10455 bp, 10 predicted proteins | sample CB6_AW_1057_MG_FD_203505 | JGI IMG/M metagenome (GOLD analysis project Ga0310123, IMG submission 203505) | Marine microbial communities from Western Arctic Ocean, Canada - CB6_AW_1057 | ecosystem: Environmental > Aquatic > Marine > Oceanic | place: Canada: Western Arctic Ocean | collected...
TGGACGTTGAGGTTTCCATCGACGTGCGTATCGTGGGCAGCGGATATCTGGAGTACAGCGGCGGCAACATTCGAAACCAAACGAATATTGATTCGGGCACCGTGCGGCGCGTTCGCTAGGAGGCGCCGTCCTGTTGATAAAAAATTAGATGGAGCGAAGCAAGACCTTTAGAAGACGCAGGCCAGCGATCTCTCCCGGTCGACGGGCAGCGTCGAATCACCGGTGAGCCCGGTCCGCCTACCCTCGGCGGGCCGGGCTTGCTCACGTGCGGGATGGCCCGGTTGCGGTGGTTTGACTGCTGGAAGATGGACGGCGGTGCGTAAGCGGAAGTCCGCCCGGTCAGGTGGCCCTATGGCCCCATGTCGCCGAGGCGGCACAGTTCCTCGTAGGTGGCCAGGAATGCCTGGCAGACGTCGGGGCAGAGGAGCTCGCCGCTTTCGAAGGGCAGCTTCTCGCGGGCGACACCCGGGGAGCGGATTTGCGATATGGGCGCCAGGAAGTGATGGCGGCAAAAGCGTCGACCACGGTCATGATCCTGGCGCTGACGTAGATTTCGTGTCCGGTGAGGCCACCGGGATAGCCGCCGCCCCAGAACGCTTCGTGATGCTCCAGGGGAACGCGGCGGGTGGTGTCAAGAAACTCGAGCCCGTCCAGCAGGGTCCACCCGGTCTTGGAGTGGTCGCGCACGATGACCCACTCCTCCTGGGTGAGTTTGCCGGGCTTTTTCAGGATGGAGTGGGGCACTAGGAGCTTGCCGATGTCGTTCAGGTAAACGCTGCTGGAGATGTGAGCGATCTCATCCGGCGGGAAACCCATCTCCTCGGCGATGACGCTCTTGAGGGGGCGTCGAATATGGCGTGCACGCGGGCAAGGGCGGCGATGCGCTCTTCCGGGGATCCTTCTTTTTCCATGGCGATGGCGGCTTCGAACTCATCGCTGAGCGCCGCGGCTTCGATGGTGGCGTCGCTCAGCTCTTTGAACTGGCCGGTCTCGACGTTGCCCTCGACCGACTGTGCCTGGATGAGGCGTCCAAAAACGGTGATGAGCCGTTGGGCCTCCTCGCGGATGTCCTTGAGATTGGGGGCGAAGAGATCGGGCACTTCGCTCAGGGGTGGCAGCTAGACCGGATCGTCCCGCTTGCGACCGAATCACTTGCCAAGGATCGCCATGGCCTTGAAACCCCTCCGAACGTCCGGGCCGGATACAGAATGCCCGCAGGGAAAATCCTAGCATCACATTTAGAGGCTACTCAGTAGAAATGATCACTGATCACAGTTATACGGTCGGAAAATTTAGTGCCGGATCGGTGATATTTGGGCAGCCATCCCGCTCCTGGGGCGGCCGACTGAGTCATGCGGTGGCTCCATGGCGGGCTACGTAGATCGACGTCTCCCGGTTGTGGTCAGACGCGATACGTATAACATAGGCTGACTGGACCATAAGGTGAAGAAGTTGGTGATTCCTGCGGCGACTCTGGTTGCAGCCGTCCCGGGTGGTGGGATCCGCGACCGCGAACAGTTGCCTGTCGGGCAGGGCGAACTTCAAGTGTAAGCGGACTCGGTCCGCGATGAGATGCGGGTCGTGTCGGTAATTCTGCCGACCGGACGAGTGGCGGTGTTCGCTGGCGGCGCGATTCGCGCCTCGGATCGTGCAGTGCAAGAGGCGGGCGACGCCTTCTGGGCGGCCGCATCGGGAAAGCGCCGGCTTAGTGGGACGGTCGGTGAACCGCGTAGTGGAATTAGAAGGGAGAGCCGAAGTCGATGGAGGCTGTTTTTCTGGCGGCGGGTTGTGGCTCGCGCATGAGCGTAGACGGACACGATCACAAGGCGCTGCGGGACCTGATGGGCATGCCCATCCTGGAACGCGGCATCCGGGCGTTCCGGACGGTCGGGGTCCGACGCTTCACGATCGTGGTGGGACATGCCGCCGAGCTGATTGAAGAGGCCATCGGCGACGGCTCGCGCCTGGGTGTGGAGGTGCGCTACGCCCGTAACGAGGATTGGGAGCTGGGGAATGGCATTTCGCTCTACGCGGCCCGGGACATGGTGGACGGGGAGCGTTTCGTGCTGGCGATGGCCGACCACTGGTTCGTGCCGGCGATGGCGAGGTTGCTGCTAGAACGGGCGGCCGAGGACGAACGCAGTCTGCTGTGCGTCGATCTCGACGCATCGAGCGTGTGGAATCTGGATGACGCGACCAAAGTGAGAATCGGCGCGGACGGCGCGGTGATCGAGGTGGGGAAGGACTTGCCGGATTTCGATGCGATAGATTGCGGGCTTTTCGTGTGTTCGCGAGAAGTATTCCCGGCGCTGGAGCGGGCGTTCGCCGAAGGTGAATACGAGCTGTCGGCGGCGATGAGGAGGCTGGAAGGGCAGGCAGGGTTGGCGGCGGTGCCGATCGATGGCCGGCTCTGGGAGGACGTGGATACGGAGACGGCATTTCGAGGGGCGTTGCGCAAACTGCGAAATTCGCTGCACAGTCGGGATGAGGGAGTGGTCTCACGGTTTCTGAACCGGCCGATCTCCCTGCGGCTTTCCAGTCTGGCGATCAAGGCCAGCCTGACGCCAAATATGTTGAGCGTGATCGCCTTCGTGCTGGCGATAGCGGCGGGGGTGGGATTCGGCTTCGGATGGCTGATCCCGGCGGCGATTCTGACGCAGATTGTATCGGTGGTCGACGGTTCGGACGGAGAGGTGGCGAGGGCGCGATTTATGACTTCGTGCTGGGGCGGCATGATGGATTCGATGCTGGATCGGGTCGCGGACGCCGCGATCGTAGGTGGGATCGGGTTATTCCTGCTGCAGGGCGAGGCGCATTGGTGGGAGATCGTGCCGGTGATCGCGGTCCTGGCGGGCGCTCCGATGTCGATGATGGCGAAGGATCGTTTCGCCATCGCGACCGGGCGACAATGGGTAGCCGGGAGCAGCGACGGCGTTGGCCGCTACCTGCTGGCGGGCCGGGACGGCCGGCTGTTCATCATCTTTCTCGGCGGCGTTTCCGGGCAACTGGTGCCGGCGCTCTGGTACATCGGGGTTGTTTCGGCCTTGCTGTTGATGTGGCGGATGCTGCAGATGTGGAGGCAGTTGCGGCCAACCGGGGCGATTCGAGCGACGGCGGGGACGCCGCGCCGTAAGGTTGATGTGATCGCGAAGTAGAAGCGCCGGAATCGTTCAGGCGGCGTCGAACATGTAGATCGTGGTTTGGTCGTCTTCCGGTGCGAAGTAAAAGCGAACGACGCCGTTGAGGCGTTCGAAGAACATGGGGTTGTGGGTCATGGGACGGTCGCTGCCCTCCGGTCGCAAGTGCACGATGAGCTGCTGAACAACGGCATCATTGTCGAGGTCCACAAGATCGAGGGAGCCGAGGTAGGACGTGTCGAAGTGGGTGGAGCTGCTGCAGAGGGCGTAGGAAGATCCGACGTAGTGGCAGTCCTGGTATTCGGCTTCCATCATGAAAGCGGGGCGGTCCAGCTCGGCGGGCGCCACCAAGGGTGAGGCGATGGCGCCGTCGACGATCCTCCAGGTGTGATGGCGGCGGGCGCCCCAGCTGAAGCCGTGCAGAGTATCGTCGCTCCGGTTGTAGCTGAGATCTCCGATGTGATCGGGTACCCGGAAGGCCGGCTCCGTGGCGAGGGTTTCGGGATCGACCCGGAAGATGATGGAGGAGCTGTCGGGCAGATATTCCGCCACCGGGACCCATATCCAGCGTCCGTCGAAATCGAGCCCGCCCGGGTGGTAGCGAGTGCCATCTCCGAGTTCCACCTGCGCGACCAGGTTGCCGTCCAAATCGGCTTTGAAGAGATAGCCGGCGCAATCGCGGGCGCGTTCGGACCTGGCCCGTTCGAGAGGATCCGTCTCCTGGAGTTCGGCCGGCTCCTTCACTGACGAGAGGTAGATCAGTCTGCCGATCTTGACCATGCCCTGAGGATGGTAGGTGGGGAATTTGAGCTGAATCTCGCCAGCGGGAGTCCAGGAAAAATCCGAGGCGAGAGCGTCCCGGAGCGCGGCCAGACTCGCACCGCTCCCGGCCGGGTCGGCTGCGCCGTGGGAATTCACGAGATACCGCCTTTCAGGTTCGCCATCGGCAAACCCGGACAATGGGCATATTTTCTGCAAACGCCGTTGCCGGACACTGCGTCCTATTTGAATAATCGGGTCTGGGAATGATTGTCTCGACGCTTCTGGGAATCGTAGCCGGGTACGAGAGAGCCGGCGTGTAGCCCTCCTTCCACTGGCGGCGCATGTGAGAGTTGGCGATTGTCGGCCCGTTGAGGCGCAGCCAGGAGCCGTTTCCCCCGGCACCATCGCTCGTTTCGGGCGTTCGGCGGCCGGTACTGATAGTCACGGCCTACTGGATCGGGTGGCTCTGGCTGCGCCCATCAAGGAGGAGCAGCATTTCGTTGGGCCAGTTGCTGGTAATGAAGTCCACCCCACAGGCGACGAGGGCGTGGTAGCTGGGTTTGTCATCTACCGTGTCGGCCCAGACTTGGAGGTCGGCATCGTGAGCAGCCCGCCGGACTTCGTCGGTGACGTGTCGGTGATCGAGATTGATGCCGACGGCGCCGAGACGAAGGGCCGCGGCGATGGAGCTGACTTGCGCAGGCGGCGTTCCAACGTCAGCGACGGACGAAATCGGGTGGTGATTCAGCAAGAGCTGGACTTCAGGGTCGAGTCGGCGGACCTCACTGGCCCGGGGGACGGCGCAGCCGGAGATGACAACATCGTCGTGTGCACCGTGGCGCCGGATGACATCGATGACGGGTGGGGTGGCGGCGTCGGTTTTGACATCGATGTTGACGCGGGCGGCGCCGTTGATGAGATCAAAAGCCTCGGCGAGGGTGGGCACTGATTCGTCGGCGTAGCGAGGGTGATGCCAGGAACCGGCATCCAGATTGGTCAATTCGGCAACGCTCAGATCGACGGCCGGACCGGCGGCGCTGGTAGTGCGATCGAGGGTGGCGTCATGCAGAAGCACGGGAACTCCATCGCGGCTGAGTCGGACATCCAACTCGATGCCGTCGATTCCGAGAGCGAGGGCGTTGGAAATGGCGGCTCTAGTGTTTTCGGGGGCCTGATGGGAAGCCGCGCGATGGGCGACCGGTCGGGGTGGCGCGACTCCCGGGGAAAAGGTCACCGAAGCCGGATTCTCTGGAGATGGGGAGGCGATGGCGCGCGACGCTTGGAGCGGCGCGGACCGGGCAGAATGCCTACTGCCACTTGGATTCGGTCAGGATGGTTATGAACCCCTGGGCCAAACGATTTGACTCCGCTTCGCGGAGCCGGGTTACAAACAGCGAGAATCATAGCGGGGATCGTGATTATGTCAATAAGGATGGTGCGGGACGCGGCTCCACCGGATAGGACCGCGCGGTCCTATCCGGGTGGTTGGGTTCTCTAGCCCGCCGCCCAGACGATGGTGTCCCCGTCGAATAGAGCCGGTTTGAAGTAGACCTTGACCCCGGTCGGGGGGCCGGCGAAGGTCCACTCGACGTTGCCGCGCAGCGAATTGCCGGGCAGGATCTTGCCGTCGATTGACCCGTCCAGGCTGAGGCTATATTCGCCCTTGGTGCCTTCGCCATCCTTGGCCTCGAAGGAGATAATGCTGGAAAGATTGAGATCGTCGTTGCCGGTATTACGAATGACAAAAGTGGCGACGATATTGTTGACGCTGATCTGAGAATTGATTAGCGCCGCGACGACATCACCGCTACTGATTGCCTCGCCGACACCGTAGACGCTGCCGTCCGCAAACGCCAGCGATCCTAGTCGAGACATTGGCTGGGAATCAAATCGGGGGCGAGGAATGCATTGAGTACGGTTGATCTGGCGGCGGATTCTTGGCGCTTCGGTAGAGTATTTAAAGAAATTATGCGCAGGTCCGAAACCGGGTCGGCGGGTGGCGAGGGGTGGTTGATGTGTGACAATTCAGTCGGGAACGCAAATCGGGTTACTTGCGATGGGTTGCATGTGGGTGAATACTGTAAGTGGGCGCCGAGAGAGGGCTGGCCGATGGTGATGGCCGGTGCCTGGCCCTTGGCAATCGGCGCGGGCTCAATAGCGAAGGGTGGTGAGCAGCATGGCATTCTCAGTGAATAGCCAGAAGACGGACCGGAAGTACTACCTGCATTCGAAGGTGGTTGAGCTGAATGGGGGGTATAGGCAGACGATCTACTACTTTGCCCCTCAGGCGGGCGGAGACGCGATCGACGCGATGCCGGCAGGGTACGAGGTGATCGAAAACGACCGTACCGGTCTGCCGCTGCTGCGCAAGAAAAAGTAGCCCGCACTGCGCCCGCTTCGCGGGTTCTAGCCGGGCTGGTGCGGTAACGAAAAAGAGAGAGTTCCGACGAGGGCCTAGATTGTTACCCGGCGGCCTGACGCGGCGGATTTGGTAGCCGCGTCGGCCAGCAGCAGAGCGCGGAGTCCGTCCTCCCCGGTTGGAGACCGGTCTAAGGAGCCGCGCCGGACTCCGTCAATGAATATCTCCAGCTCCGAGCGGTAGGCGGCGGCGTAACGCTCGATGAAGAAGTATCCGATTGCGTCGGACCGCGTCCCGTCCTTGTCGGTCCAATCGAGAGTGGTGTCGGCGGGATTGCCGGTGCGCAACATGCCGTTGGAGCCGTGAGCCTCGAGTCGCTGGTCGTAGCCGTAGACGGCACGGCGGGAGTTGTTGATCTGACAGAGCCGGCCGGAAGCGGTGCGCATGGTGACTAGCGCGGTGTCGTAATCGCCGGTTTCCCCGATGGCGGATTCGATGAGGCAGCTTCCCTGGGCCATGACTTCGATTGGTTCTTCGCCCAGAAACCAGCGGGCCAGGTCGAGATCGTGAATCATCATGTCGCGAAAGATGCCGCCGGAGACTTCGATGTAGGAAATCGGGGGTGGGGTGGGGTCGCGGCTGGTGATTGAGAGGAGTTCGAGTTCGCCTATGGCGCCAGCGTCGAGCTGAGCCTTGAAGGCGGCGAAGTGGGGATCGAAGCGACGATTGAAGCCGATGGTCAGAAGGGCACCGGTTTCCTGAACTACAGCCAGGCACTCGCGCACGCGGTCGCTGTCGAGATGGATAGGCTTCTCGCAGAATATGGCCTTGCCGGCCCGGGCGGAGCGCTCGATGAGGTCGGCGTGGGTGTCGGTTGAGGAAGCGATCAGGACGGCGTTGACCTCCGGATCGTTCAGTGCGGTGTCGATTTCGACGACCTCGGCTCCCACCTTGCCGGCGACGGCGTCGGCGGTGGCGGATACCGGGTCGGAGAGGTACTGGAGATTGACGTCCGGCAGGGAGTGAAGGATATCGGCGTGCATGGCGCCGATGCGGCCGGCGCCACAGAGGGCGATGGTAGTCACGGGCGCCTCGAATCTAGTTCTGCGGGTATGACGCGCATTATGAACGGAAAGGAGTGGCATTCGAAATTGCTTCATGTGTTTCGTCCCGGGAACGGCTACCATTCGGCGGTGACGAGGGGCAGGGTCCGCTGAGCGGACGATTCTGGAATTTTAATATTTGGGAGCGAGCGTGACTGACGTGGTTGTTTATCGATCGCGAGTGAAAGTCGAGCGAGTCAAAGGCTCGCTGCGGCGGGCGTATCTGCCGGCGAATCCGGACCCGGTGGTCTTCGGCGTGCATGACGAGGTGGCGGAGCATTACGGGGTGGACATGACGATAATGGAGCCGCATACGACGACGCTGGACTACGTGATTGCGGCGGCGGCCGGCTGACTGACCGGCACCTTTGGGGGCGCGCTGGAGGCGCGCGGAATTTCGGCCGGCGAGGGATACCTGACGTCCGAGGCGGTGGGCGAGATCGAGATGGACGGCAAGGTGCTGATCATCAAGCGCATCCACGTCACCTACCATCTGAACGCTGACGAAAGTGAGCGGGAGACGGCGGAGCGGGTGCTGGGCTTTCACGCCAGGCATTGCCCGGTGGCACGTTCGATCGAAGCGGCGATCGATATCACGACCTCCCTCGAAATGCAGCAGCCTTAGGCTGATTCATCTAGCAGAGGGTGCGAATTGGGTGGGTAGCCCGGCAGGCAGCGGCCTGGTCCAGGGGCTCGCCGAGGTGCCGCCGGAGTCAGGTGAACTCGATTGTGTTTGGCTCGTCGCCTCACTCGTGACAGTACCGGCAGCCCGCTAGGACTGTCACGCAAAGAGGATTAACCCGCAGTTCTTTACTCCGCCGAGGAGCACCACCCGGCAGCCCGCGATGGATAGCCGGGTCCGGCGGGTTGCGGCTGGATTCGGTTGGTTTGGGGGGAAATGTCAACCGGCGATGGCGATGAGGGCGATGCCGAGGGCGAGGATTTGGGCGCCCAGATAGCAGGCGGGGCCGACGGATTCTTTGAGGAGCAGGGCGCCGTAGAGGGTGGCGATGAATATCAAGGGAAGGAGGCGACGCGTCGGTTAAGCAGCGGTCAGTCGGCGAGGACGGTGACGCGGATGATGGCGGGCTCGCCGGGGAACCAGGCGATGAGTTCAGCCAGGGGGGCGACGCGGACGACGTATTCGCCGGGCTCGTCGGGCAGGCGGAGGAGCCCCGAGAAGGCATACCCATTGCCGGGAAGGACGGGCCCGACGAGATGGCTGAGCAGGACGATGCGGCCTTCGTAGCCGGGCATTTCGACTTCGGCACCATCCTCCTGGGCCCTGAACCAGCGCCAGCCGAGGCGGATGTTGGCGTCGGCGCTCCAGGTGACGGGACCGAGATTGAGGGCGGTGACGAGCAGCGGGAAGCGCTCGGTGGGGCGGCCTTCGTAGGTGTCCCGGGTGATGAGTCGGAGGCGGGAGCGGAGTCCTTCGCCGGTTCCGTCGAAGGCTTCGGTGGTGATGGCGCCCACGCGCACGTTTCGCACGAGCAGTTCGCCTTCCGGGGCTTCAAGGTGGAGTTCGTAGAGGCCGTCGGCGGCGGGGGTTTGGAGTTCGGTCAGGGTGTGGTGGGATTCACCCGCGGAGATGAAGGGCGGAGGGAGGAGCTGTGCGGTGGACTGGAAGGCGAGCCTGCCGTCGGCGTCCAACCAGCGGGCGGTGAGGGTGCGAACGGTGGAGTCCGATGGAGGGAGCCAGGGGGACGGGGAAGGGTTGGAGAAGTCGATGGGGACGGTGATGGATTGGCCGGCGGGGGCGGCTTCGAGGGGCATGAAGATGTCGAGTTCGGACCATTGTTGGTGGATTTTCGGGACTTCGATGGGGAGGTTCAGCAGGAGCCAGGGTCCGAGTTGAGTGGAGGATTCGACGTGGACGCTTTCGGAGAGTTCTCGCCAGATTTGGAGATCGCGCTCGGGCAGTACGGAGGTGTCAACGAGCAGGGCTCGCATGCCGTAGGAGCGCAGGGCGGTCAAGAGGGTCGGTGCGGTCTGGCGAGTGACGTCGCGGGTGGCGTCGCGGAAGTACCAGTACTGCGGCCAGATGGCGCCGGAATAGCCGTTGATCAGCGGGCCTTTGCCGGCGGAGGTGGTGAGCCAGATGCGTTGGACTTCGTCGCCGCCGCTGACGGGCACGAATAGCAAGGGGCCGTCGGGGGCGGTGGCGAGGAGGGTGGTGAGATTGGCATCACGCGGAACCGGCAGGACGTTGAGGGGGACGGTGGCGGATTCGATCATGACGGCGGCGCTGATGAAGAGAGCCAGGGCCGGGGCCAATCGGTGAGTTTCGCGGAACCGAGCGGTGAGCGCCGCCACCAGTACGCCGGCGAGCAGGGCAAGGGCGAAGTTGGCCATGAGGGAGAAGCGGGCGACGATGCGGACGGCGCGGAAGTTGGGGGAGTTGTCGTAGAGGAAACGGTAGGGAAGTTGGAAGTCGGTGACGGTCTCGCGCCACTTCCAGTTGGGGCCGAGGCTGAGGATGACGGCAAGGAGGAAGAGGACGCCGGCAGCGACAGCGTAGCCGGAGAAAGCCCAGCGGGGAGACCGGCGATGGAGGACGCGGTAGAGGCCGCACAGGCCGACGAGGCCGCCGAGCAGGCCGATGGCGAAGGGTGCGAATCCGGGAAAGGCGCGGCGCTCTCCGGTGGGAACCGAGAAGCGGTTTTGCATGGGCTCGTACCAGGCCAGGCGGGAGGAGGGCGAGAGGTAGTCGCGAAGTTGTAGGGAGCCGTTTTGTACTTCGCTGATGTCCCGCTGGGCGTTCCAGTCGCTGGAGAATTCGAAATAGCCCATCACCACCGGCAAGAACGCCGCCGTCACCACCGTCGCCGCCACGAGCATTTGCAGGGGAAGGCGCCAGTTGCGATTTCGCAGGGTCCACCAGAGAGCGGGGATTACGGCGAAGGTGAGGAGGATGAATCCGGCGATGTAAGAAAGGGTGACGACGGTGAGGAACTGGAGCCAGACGCAGAGGATAGCCATGGCGAAATGGGGCCAGCGGCGGGAGCGGGCGAAGCGCACGCTGAATAGCAGGGTGAGGGGAATCCACCAGGCGCCGGCGTAGTTGAAATGCATCTGGGCATAGTTGATCTGC